>Ga0256914_1001933_pt1 | contig 17765 bp, 13 predicted proteins | sample HulkmetaG_FD_191571 | JGI IMG/M metagenome (GOLD analysis project Ga0256914, IMG submission 191571) | Hydrothermal chimney microbial communities from Main Endeavour vent field at the Juan de Fuca Ridge, Pacific Ocean - Hulk | ecosystem: Environmental > Aquatic > Marine > Hydrothermal vents ... | reverse complement strand
CTGGAACTTTATGCCAAAATCCAGCAGGGTCAGCACCACAGGTACAGACAGGCCAACCACAATGGTGGAGGCCCGCAGGAAGTAGAGCATTGCGGCAAGCTTCTCTATTTCTCCTGCAAGAAAGGTGTCTACTGCCTCCACGTCGTGGAGATCAATGATGACGTATCGTACATGGCTGGACTTCACCCGGTTACTGAGTTCCTTTACCAGCCTTGAGACGTGCCGGTCATCAATCTCCTCCTGGATGGAGACCATGATCACATCCCGCATGGGAAAGATGGAGAAGGGGATCATGAGTCGTATTGCCTCAGTTTTTCACAGCGTCCCGGAGAATCAGTTCTGTCAAAGGGGTGTCCTGCTTGCGCCTGTGCAGTTCCCTTATGGCCAGATGGAGCGCATCTGCCATACGGCTCCTCACCTTGATGGTACCAAGCTCCACCCCGAGATGGGCCATCGTAAGGGCAATGTGGGTGGAGACCCCGGTAAGTATGGCCTCGCTTCCCATGAGACGGACTGCATCAACAGTCTGTAGCAGATGGTTTGCCACCTCTGTGTCAACAGTGGGGACACCTGTAATATCAATGATGACAAACGGGGAGCGGGTCTTCTCAATGGCATCGAGCAGTAGTTCCATGGCGCTTCGTGCGCGGTGGCTGTCAAGGGTGCCTATGAGTGGCAGGGCAAGCACGCCTTCCCATACCTCCACTACAGGTGTGGAGAGTTCCAGAATCTCTTCCTGCAGGTGCCTTATGTCCTCCTCGCGTTTGCGGAGCAGCTCCTCCTGCTGCTGCAGCATCAGTTCCTCCTGGGCCACACGTTCGGATATGTCGATGAAGTGCTCCACGCAGCCAATGATCTTGCCCTCATGGTTTTTCAGGGGACGGCTGGCGTACTCAATGGCGATTTCACCCTTTTCCGTGTGAAGGGTGGTCTGGCCCTGGTTTACACGGTTCTGCTCCATTGCCACATGACAGGTGCACTGGTTGGTGCCACACATGGGGGTGTTGAATATCTCATGGCACTTCCTGTCAAAACACTGCCCTGGCCTGAGGCCCACCATTTCAGATGCGGCCTTGTTTATGATAAGGATGTTGTGCTCCAGGTCTGTGACAAAGATACCGGAGGGCACCGCATTTACTATTTCAAACAGGAAACCCTCATCGTTCTGATAATCCTTTAGTTCGTTCATGCGGTGTATCCTCCTATGATCTGTATTCACCTGAATTGAGCGTTTCAAATCATGTGAAATTTTATTTCATCTGTAATTGCATGCAATTGATGGGAATCGCTCAATTCAGGTATTCGGCAGGTCTGGATCAGATCAGTTCATACACTGCCTGTACCGCCTGCTCTATCTTTTCTGGCCGGCTGCCACCTGCCTGGGCCATGTCCGGGCGTCCGCCGCCCCCACCCCCTACAATGGCAGCGACCTTTTTGATTATGTTGCCTGCGTGGCACCTCTTTCCCGCTATGTCCTTTGTTACAACGCAGAGGAGCAGGGCCTTGCTGCCGTTGCTGGCTCCAAGCACCACCACACCGCTCCTGAGCCTGTCCCTGAGCCTGTCTCCGAGCTCTCTAAGTGCCTTTGCGTCAGGCACATCCACCACGGAGGCCACCACCTTTATGCCGTTTATCTCCCTTGCCCCTTCAACCATCTGATCAATACCTTCGGCAGCCCTGCTGGAGAGAGCTGCCTGCAGTTCCTTTTCAAGCTGCTTTACCCTGCCTGACAGGGCATCTACCTTGTCCCTGACCGCAGTGACAGGGCATTTGAGACAGGCGGCAATCTCGCGTATGGTCTGTTCCATCTCGTGGACAAGGGCAATGGCCCTGCGACCGGTACAGGCCTCGATCCTTCTCAGCCCTGCTGATACACTGGATTCAGAGGTTATCTTGAAAAGTCCTGCCTGACCGGTGCGTTCAAGGTGTGTACCGCCACAGAGTTCCATGCTGAAGTCAGGGATGTTTACCACCCGGACCTCATCCCCATATTTTTCCCCAAACAGCGCGGTGGCCCCCCTTTCAAGGGCCTGCTCTATTGACAGGACCTCTGTGACCACTGGCAGGTCTGCCCTGATCTTCTCGTTGACCACGTCCTCCACCTGCTGAAGTTCTGTTTGGGACAGGCTGGAGAAGTGGGTAAAGTCAAAGCGGAGGTGGTCAGGGGCCACAAGGGAGCCTGACTGTTTGACATGATCGCCAAGGACCTGCCTGAGGGCTGCGTGAAGCAGGTGTGTAACAGTGTGGTTGCGGGCAATGTCCATGCGCCTGCCTTCCCTCACTCTGAAGCTGGCCCTGTCATGCTGGTTCAGATGGCCATCAGTGACCTTTATGAGGTGGACTATCAGATCACCTCTCTTGATTGTGTCAGTCACTTCCGCACTGCCGGACTCTGTTGTTATTACGCCTGTATCCCCCTTCTGGCCCCCGGATTCAGCATAGAAAGGGGTACGCTCGGCCACAAGTTCGCCTTCCCAGCCCTTCTGAACCGATTCAAACGCCTCGTTATCCTTTACCAGTGCCAGTATGGCGGATTCAGCCTCTATGGTTTCATAGCCACAGAATGCTGTGCCCTCCCCTCTTGACAGAAGTTGCCTGTAAATATCAGGGAGTTTTTCAGTGACAGTGGTCCTGTGCGCGCTTTTGGACCGTTTCCGCTGTTCTTCCCTGGCCCGTCTGTACCCCTCTTTGTCCAGGTCAGCACCCTGTTCCTTTACTACATCCTGGACGATATCAATTGGAAGGCCATAGGTGTCATAGAGCTTGAAGACAAAGTCACCAGGAAGCTGCTTCTCGTCTTTCTCCTTTAGTTCACGTATGCGTTCATCCAGTATTTTAAGGCCTGTTTCAAGGGTCTCGGCAAAGCGTGTCTCCTCGTTATGCAGCACCTGTTCCATGAACTGCCTGGAACCCTCAAGCTCCGGATATACGTCCCCCATCTCGTCACATACAACAGAGGCGACTGATGCCATGAACGGGTCTGTAAGGCCCAGTACCCTCCCATAGCGTACTGCCCGCCTGATTATGCGCCTTAGCACGTAACCACGCCCTTCGTTTGAGGGTATGACACCGTCTGCTATCAGGAAGGCAGAGGCCCTTGAGTGGTCAGCAATCACGCGCATGGCAATGTCAACGCCAGGGGATGAGCCGTACTCCTTGCCGGAAATCTGTTCCTGGTGGCGCATGATGGCAGCAAACAGGTCGGTATCAAAGTTGTTGATCTTGCCCTGACACACTGCCGCAATACGTTCGAGCCCCATGCCCGTATCAATGCATGGGTCAGGAAGTGGCGTCATGTTCCCACTCTCGTCCCTGAAAAATTGCATGAACACCAAGTTCCAAATCTCAAGGAATCGGTCACAATCACACCCAACCTTGCAGTCGGGCCTTCCGCATCCGATCTCCTCACCCTGGTCAATGAGTATCTCTGAGCACGGCCCGCACGGCCCGGTATCACCCATAGCCCAGAAGTTGTCCTCCTCTCCAAGCCTTACCACCCTGTCAGGGGAGATGCCGGTTATCTCTGGCCACATGACTGCGGCCTCATCGTCATCCTCAAACACCGTTACCCAGAGTTTTTCCTTTGGAAGTTCCAGATGTTCTGTCAGGAACTCCCAGGCAAAGGCAATGGCCTCCTTTTTGAAGTAGTCACCAAAGGAGAAGTTTCCAAGCATCTCGAAGAAGGTGTGATGTCTTGCAGTGTATCCCACGTTTTCAAGGTCGTTGTGCTTTCCTCCTGCCCTTACGCATTTCTGGCTGGTGGTGGCGCGTTTGTACGGGCGGGTCTCTTCTCCGAGAAATACCTTCTTGAACTGGACCATGCCTGCGTTGGTAAAGAGAAGAGAAGGGTCATCTGCAGGGACCAGGGAGGAGCTCTTCACAACCTGGTGACCATGTTTTTCAAAATATTCAAGAAATAGTCGGCGTATTTCAGAGCCTTTTAAGTTTTTCATATAAGTTCCGAATAAAATGTATTTTAACGATAAAATCTATCTCTGTCGTGATTGGTTTGAAAAAGGAGAATGGCCGCGGCGTTATGCCTCTGCGGCTTCGCCCTTTGTTCCCTGGCCCCCAGTCTCTTCGGGGCTACCGGGCAGGGGCGGAAGCCCGTAGGCCTCTCTCACCCTCTGCTCTATCTCTGCGGTAATTTCAGGATTCTCCTTCATGAAGTTTCGTACATTCTCCCTGCCCTGTCCCATGCGTTCTCCATTGTAGGAGTACCAGGCACCACTCTTCTCTATGATGTCCACTGCCACGCCGAGATCAAGCAGGGAACTCTCCCTGGAGATGCCCTCTCCATAGTAGATATCGAATTCAGCCTGTTTGAACGGGGGGGCTATCTTGTTCTTTACCACCTTTACTTTTGTGCGGTTTCCTATGATATCCGCCCCTTCCTTCAGGGAGGCTGTGCGGCGTATGTCAAGGCGCATGGTGGAGTAGAACTTCAGGGCATTGCCGCCTGTGGTTGTCTCCGGGTTGCCGAACATGACCCCGATCTTCATCCGTATCTGGTTGATGAATATAAGGACAGTATTGGTCTTGTTGAGGTTGGCAGTGAGTTTGCGAAGCGCCTGGGACATGAGCCGGGCCTGAAGCCCTACGTGGGTATCTCCCATATCCCCTTCGATCTCGGCCTTTGGCACAAGGGCAGCCACTGAGTCAATGACTATTATGTCCAACGCACCGCTTCTGACCAGGGAGTCTGCTATCTCAAGGGCCTGTTCCCCATAATCAGGCTGTGATATGAGCAGATCTTCAGTATTGACCCCGAGCTTTGATGCGTACACGGGATCCATGGCATGTTCCGCATCTATAAAGGCAGCGATGCCACCCATCTTCTGGGCCTCCGCAATGAGGTGCAGGGCCAGGGTGGTCTTTCCAGAGGATTCAGGGCCGAATATTTCAACGATCCTGCCACGGGGAACTCCACCGACACCAGTTGCAATATCCACTGCAATGGAACCTGTGGGAATCACGGATACATCTTCCACCCCTCCCTTGTCCCCAAGTCTCATTACAGCACCCTTGCCGAACTGTTTCTGTATCTGGGTGATGGCGGCATCAACCGCGCGGGTCTTGTCCTTTATGTTTATATCTGACATTGATTCCTCCAAGTATAATTCTTCCTGAGATTTTACACCTATTTGGTGGTATAGTCGAGTTTTGCTATTGATTGGGCATCAACTTTGAGTACCTGATCCCTTGGGTGCAGTTCACGGCGTTGTTTGTGTAAATTCGCAATCTGCATCTTACATAAGGTCCTGTGCTTAGGTTGCAAGATTTAGGTCAATAATGAAATTTTCTATTGCCTATACAGACACAAACTGCTATATTTCCAAAATTCTCAAAAGGAAAGGGGGGATTCCCTTGGCGATTGTAGTCGAAGTCCAGGACAATCTGGAAAAGGCTCTCCGAGTTCTCAAGAAGAAGATGCAGCTTGACGGTCTCCAGAGGGAGCTTAAGAATCGCCGTTTTTACGAAAAACCAAGTGTAAAGCGGCGTCGCAAGATGCAGGAAGCCGAAAGAAGACGCCGTAAGGCACGCCGCAGGCGCAGAAGATAGCCTGTTTCAGAGATGCACACGGTTGAGGTGGATCTGGCCCAGCATGGATTTGGGTTGACGGAAAGCCGGATGGGAAAGCCAGGTTCAGATGAATACCGTGTGCATGGCTTATCAGTTTATCTCAGGGGGGTGTTACCTGTTTAGGGATAACTTTTAGTTTTAGGTGTCTCAAAAAGACATGGTCAGGGGGGACAGCCCATAAGGCTGGCCCCCTTTTTTTGTCCTGTCACTCCCCCCTTTTACCATGAAAATACACACCGTTACGATAGCATTTTATATTCCAAGGGCATGTATTAATCGGGATGGCATGAAAGTTCCGGGCACTTGATATGTAAGATATGTATACACATCAGGGCGCAATGCGTGCGGTGAGCAGCCTGTCCTTTCCTGACAGGTCCTTTCTTATCTCAACCCTGTCAAAATACCTGCGGGCCAGTTTTTTGGCTATTTCTCCCTGCATAAATCCGATTTCACACAGGAACCATCCCCCTGGTTTGAGTACAGATGGCACTGTGCATATCAATTTTCTGATTGCCTCAAGCCCATCCTTTCCTGCAAACAGGGCCTGGTCTGGTTCATAGTGGGCTACCTGTGGTGACAGGGGCTCGGATTCACCTATGTAGGGAGGATTGGATACCACGATATGAAAAAGCTGGCCGGTCCTGAAACAGCTGAGCCAGTTTGCGTTGACCAGGGATATCTGTGCCGTGGCACTGTCTTTGCCACACAGGTGGTGGGCACGTATGTTTTTCTGCGCAGTTTCTAACGCTGGCATGGAGATGTCGGTAGCCACCACAGAGCAGCCTGGAATTTCAAGGGCAAGGGTTATGGCAATTATGCCGCATCCGGTACCAGCATCCAGTATGAACAGGGAAGAGTCCTTGTCACCCATGTCCTGATCCCTTTCATGGATGGCCCTGCATGATGAAGGGTGTGGGGGCAACGAGTTGAATTTTCCTGCTGATACAAGTTCCAGAGCAGTTTCCACAAGCAGTTCGGTTTCCGGACGAGGTATCAGAGTGTGGTTTGTAACCAGAAATTTCCTGGACCAGAACTCCTTGCTGCCCAGGATGTATGCACTGGGTTCCCCTGCAACACGCCTGTCAGCAAACTCAAGGAGTTTTTCGTACTGAAGGCCGTCAAGCAGACAGTCCTGGCGGATGCGGATTTGCCATCGTTCCATGCCAAGCACATGGGCCAACAGTAGCTCGGCCTCCAAGATTGGATCAAGAATATCAGAACATCTATCTGCCCTTTTCAGTCGGTTGACAATAACTGAAAGCGCGTGGCCAACAGTGACCTGTGACTCTTCGGCAGGTGTTTGCATGTCTGCATCTTGGGCAGGAGACATTTTGGGGATTTATGGGAGTGGTTTGTGAACAGGGTTTGTGGCCCTGTACCCTGCGTGGGCAGATTATTGACCTTCACTTCCTGCAGCAAGTGCCTGCGCCTGGAAGTAGGTCCCGATGGCCTCAAGGAGTTCGTCCAGGTCCCCCTGCATGATTGCCTCCAAGCGGTAGAGAGTCAGGCCGATTCTGTGATCAGTAACTCTGCCCTGGGGAAAGTTGTAGGTCCTGATGCGTTCACTCCTGTCTCCAGAGCCCACCATCTGTTTCCTCTCTGCGCTGAGCTGGTCGTGCTGTTCCCGTTTTTTGAGGTCAAGAAGCCTTGCTGCAAGTACCTTCATTGCCTTGGCCCTGTTCTTGTGCTGGGAGCGTTCGTCCTGACACTGAACGACCAGGCCTGTGGGTATGTGGGTGATACGTACTGCCGACTCTGTCTTGTTGACGTGCTGTCCACCAGCTCCTGACGCACGGTACACGTCTATACGCAACTCTGAGGGATCAATCTGGACATCCACCTCATCTGCCTCTGGCAGCACGGCAACTGTCACTGCAGAGGTGTGTATCCTGCCCTGGGTCTCTGTATCAGGGACACGCTGAACCCTGTGGGTCCCGCTTTCATATTTGAGGTGGCTGTAAACACGATCACCGGAGATCATTGCAATAACCTCCTTGTACCCCCCTATGCCTGTGGGATGTTCACTTAGTATCTCCACCTTCCAGTCCTTCTCTTCCGCGTATCTGCAGTACATGCGGAACAGGTCAGCGGCAAAGAGTGCTGCCTCATCCCCGCCTGTCCCTGCCCTTATTTCAAGCAGTACGTTCTTGTCGTCAAGCGGGTCCTTGGGCAGTAGCAGTTTTTTAAGTTCGGCCTCGAGCTTTCCGGATCGTGCCTCAAGCTCCTCAAGCTCACCCTGCGCCAGCTCTCTCATGTCAGGATCCGGATCATTGAGCAACTCCCTATTTTCGGATATTTCCTGATTGACGTCAAGAAATTCCCTGTAGACCCGTACCACAGAGCCCAGATCGGAGTGTTCCTTGGCAAGGGCCTGGTATTTTTTCTGGTCCTTGAACACGTCAGGGTTGCTCAGCTCTTTTTCAAGCTGATTGTAGCGTTCCTCAAGCTCTGTCAGCTTTGCTGTAAGATCCATACTCCTCCAAATTTAAAAACCTTCGGGTCATGCGCATGCCACGGGACGAAGCTGAATGACAGGGGTGTGTGGTGCTTTTTTCACGGTTTTAACCGCTGGCAAAATTCATAAATAGCTGTTCGCAACTGATGCGCTCTAAAAAAACGTGATAAAGGTACCATCTGCCCTTAACGTGTCCTGTAGCATGGGACATGTGTAAAGAGGTGCGATGCTGCACGTCAAACATAATGCGAGACGAACATGAATGCCCCCTCTTTGGTGAACAGGGGTTACAATGCCCTATTGTTACAGATAGTTGTGGTACTGTATGTATATCCCTACTGAGAGGACCTTCACTCAGACATACATGCCGTGCGCCTTGCAAAAGGTGTGAAGAATAGTTGAACCACGTCTGAAATACCTGATACCAAAAGATTGAAGACCGGGAAAGGCAGCTTCCTTTATCCCGGTCAAATCATAACCTAAATTGAGCGTTTCAAATCATGTGGAATTTTGTTTTGTCTTTAATGGCAGTGGATTGTTGCTGTTGCCTTGCATCTCATGCAAACTTGGGAATCGCTCAATTTAGGCATAGGTAAGGTTGGTGTCTGTACGGGCGTTTATTTTTTTACTGCAGTATCCCCATACTTTTTGCGGAATTTTTCAATACGTCCTGCAGTGTCAACCAATTTCTGTTTGCCTGTAAAGAATGGGTGGCACTTGGCACATATTTCAACCTTGATCTCTTCTATGGTTGAGCCGACCTCAAACTCGTTGCCACATGCACAGCGTGCAGTTGCCTTGTAATATTTGGGATGTATTCCTTCCTTCATTATATTTTCTCCTGATTGTTTGTCTATTTTACTGCCTACGGGCAGCAGGCCATAAAAAACTACCATTTGAGCCTTTAGTCAACATCAGCGAGCACATAGACAGGCATATTGTATCTGCACATAGGGTCCCCCATCTACTGCCTATGGGGCTTCGTCTGCCTGTCAGGCATTTGAAGTAATAATACCTCCGCAAAAACCCCTGTGAACAGTTACTGCATATTCAGTCCTTGTGCATCAGCCCTTGTTCATGGAGTCCAAGAATTCTGCATTGCTCTTGGTACTGGCCATCTTGTCCATGAGGAATTCCATACTGTCAACGGGATTTAGGGGTGAAAGGAGCTTTCTAAGTATCCATACCCTGTTAAGTACTTCAGGTGGCAGGAGAAGGTCTTCCTTCCTGGTGCCTGAACGGTTGATATCAATGGAGGGGAATATACGTTTTTCCGTAAGTTTACGGTCAAGGACTATTTCCATGTTGCCTGTGCCCTTGAATTCTTCAAATATTACCTCATCCATACGGCTGCCCGTGTCGATCAGGGCAGTGGCAATGATGGTGAGGCTTCCTCCCTCCTCGATATTCCGGGCCGCACCAAAGAACCTCTTGGGTCGTTGCAGGGCGTTTGAGTCAACACCACCTGACAGGATCTTGCCGCTTGGAGGTACCACTGTGTTGTAGGCCCTGGCGAGTCTGGTGATGCTGTCCAGCAGGATCACTACATCTTTTTTGTGCTCAACCAACCTCTTGGCCTTTTCAATCACCATCTCCGAGACCTGTACATGGCGCTGGGCCGGCTCGTCAAAGGTGGAGCTGATCACCTCTGCATTGACCGAGCGCTGCATGTCTGTAACCTCTTCAGGTCTCTCGTCTATGAGCAGCACGATCATGATGACTTCAGGATGGTTTGCAGAGATACTGTTGGCAATACTCTTTAGGAGCATGGTCTTGCCTGTCCTTGGCGGTGCCACTATCAGCCCCCTCTGCCCCTTGCCAATAGGGGTTATGAGATCCATGATCCTGGCCCCGATATTGTCAGGCGTGGTCTCAAGCTTGAGGTGTTCCTGAGGATAGAGGGGCGTGAGATTGTCAAAAAGTATCTTGTCAAAGGCACTTTCAGGCGGATCGAAATTTAGGGACTCGACCTTTAGCAGGGCAAAGTAACGCTCCCCCTCCTTGGGCGGACGTATCTGACCGGAGACTGTATCTCCTGTGTTCAGATTAAAGCGTCTTATCTGGGATGGAGAAACGTAGATATCGTCAGGACCAGGCAAGTAATTATAGTCAGGACTTCGCAGGAAGCCAAAGCCGTCCTGAAGTATTTCAAGGACCCCCTGGGCATAGACCGTGCCACTTCTCGACATCTGGGCCTTGAGTATTGCGAAAATCAGTTCCTGCTTTCTCTTGCCCCTGGCAGATTCAATGCCCAGCTCTGAGGCAAGGTGGTAAAGTTCTGTTACCGGTTGTTTCTTGAGATCATTGAGATTCATGATCTTTACAGGATTACCGTTAACAGCCGCAGGCTCCCCTCCCTGTTCCCTGTTGTTCTTGGTTTTTCTTGCCATCTGGCACCTCAACTCCTCACATGAATGAAAATAGCGGCATTTTACCTGCGTACCTCATGGGGTACATGGCCAGGTGCCGCACCTGGCAAAAGTTTGTATTAAAGCCTAAAATGCGTACATACCATATCGCAATGTTTCCATGTCCTGGGGTATCTGTCTGTGATAGCGGAATAACATGAAAGTGATGGATGTACACGATATGACACCTAATGATACCTGTACAGGCTATGGCGCTTTTATCATGTTTTAAAGCTCATTAGTTGCAGTGACTTGTGAATGATATATTTGTCCGTGGTCAAAACCATGAGAAAAAGCACCATCTGCCTTTGCCAATTGCTTATGCATCTCAGATGTCGTGCAGCATGTCCTGTACCTAATGAAGTTCACGGATACGTCTCTGCGTGCCTTATATCTTGCATCTTTGGCAAATTTGACAATCGTAGGATTTAGATAATGGTTAAAATGTTGCCACCCTGTGGCACTGAAATAGTGGTGAAGAACAGAACCATTTATGAAATTTGATCTGTCCAGACAGGACCTGCATGCACAGTGCCTCTCCCCTCCCAAGGCGAGTCATTCCCTGTACACGTGCAGGGCACAGCCTGCCCCCGTAATGTTATAGATACATCCGAGCACAGACAGTTATGCTCATGCCGGATGTAATGGCATGCCTTACTGCGCCAGTCCTGCACCAGGGTGATGATTTTTTATTCGTCAGTCGGAGTAATAAACTTTAGATAAAATGCGTCCTCACGCGGATTCTGATCTGATATTTTGACTTGCAGAAACAGGAAATTGACCAGAACCTGGCCGTTTCTGAATAGGCATCCACAAGATACAGCCTCAGGATGTTGTCATATAGCCTTTTACTATACGAGTTGTCAACATTTTTTTGCTGGAAAAGTATATGGCCCCTTCATCAAGGTGCTGTTTTCCAGCCTGAGGCTTCAAGTATCCTTATGAGTCTGCAAAGGGTTCTGTTAACAGGCGTTTCAACTCCACATGCATCCCCTGTCCTGCATATGAAGCCGTTGATGTAATCAATTTCGGTCACACCATGTTTGAGCCTGTCCTGAAGCATGGAAGATACGTTGTTAGCGGTGCGTCTGCATACATCCCTAACATTTTTTATCATGGAGTCCAGATTGTGAGATGCCTTGCCACAGTGATGTTGCATTACAGAGAATGCCTCCTGTACGGCAGAGTCCTGCAAGTCAAGGGCATGCTGGTAATGGAGGATATCCCCGTTTTTTATGCATGTAATGGCGGTTATGGCGTTTATACCCACATTTACCATGAGTTTTTGCCAGCGTGCCGGTTCTGGATCTTCAACCTGCTCAAATTCCCATCCCGCCTTTAGAAAGGCGTTTCCAAGGAGGTCGAATATCTGCTGGCCCTTTTCATCAGGCCGGTGCGTAAAGCCCGCTATTGTCTTGCCAGTTCCTGCAAGGCGTACCGTGCCTTCCTGTATAAGTGTGGCTCCAAGCGCTGTAATACCTGTTACCAGATAACCCTTGGCAGCAATCGCCTTGAGATGGTTTTCATATCCCATACCGTTTTGCAGGGTAACCACCAGGGTGTTTGGCCCTACCATAGGTGCGGCATTTGCCGCAGCTTCTCTGGTTTGATAGGCCTTTACGGCAAATATTACTGCATCCTGAACACCTGCCCTGTTGGTATCAGCAAGACAGAGTGGCCCTGATTGTTCATGGCCCTCAGGGGTAATAACAGTGATTCCTGTGGATGAAAGACGTTGTGCCCTTCCCGGCCTGTGGTCTATCAAAGTTACATTGCCGCCACACAGGCTCAGGCCGTGTGCCAGCAGACAGCCCACTGCTCCAGGTCCTACCACGGCTATCTTTAATTCATGTATGTCCATTTGTGGTGTTTATGATGGGATCTGACCTGTTTACTACCAAGGGATATGGTTTGCTGCAGGCCGTTTCCGGTTTCTCTTGACATGAGAGAAGTGTCTTATTACATGGTTCAGAATTGAGGGTAGTTGTTACTTTAATACTGAAAGAACGATTTTGGAAGGGATCGGAAGCGGGATTTATGTCCGATCTCTCATCATATCTCCATTGGGCGGGTCATGGGGAGGCCATGGGGGATTATGGCAGCAAAGAATTATTAGTAGTAATAATTTTTTATAAGTTACCCTGTTGGTGGTTACATTTAGGTATTTCTTTGTTGAAACGAAAATAATATAATAGCTTGAGCCTGCCGCTTTGGGCAAAATCCTTTAACAACTTTTGCAGGCCCGCCGAATGAAATGATAGATATCAGTGTTGGGTGTCAGCAGCTTTTTTGATGCTGGCCATATAATTCTTTTAGGAGGACATGCATGTTAGCTAAAGAGTGGATGGCAGTAGATCCCATCGTAATAGACGAGAATACCTCGATAATGAAGGCAACCCAGCTCATGAAAGAGCATGGGATAAGACGGATACCAGTGGTGCGTGACAAACGGATTGTGGGGATAATCAGTGACAGGGATGTAAAGGAAGCTGCACCCTCCAAGGCAACGTCGCTTGATGTGCATGAACTCTACTATCTGCTTTCGGAGATCAAGGTCAAGGATATCATGACGCCTGATCCCATTACCCTGGATGAAAACGATTCAGTGGAAAAGGCTGCTGTTATAATGCTTGAGAATCGCATCTCCGGCATGCCGGTTGTTGATAAGGAAGGCAAGGTGGTTGGCCTCCTTACACAGACTGATATCTTCAAGGTGATGATCAGTATTTCCGGGGCTTACAGAAGTCCTATACAGGTTGCCTTTGATATGGAGGATAAACCTGGTTCCCTTCATGCCCTGATCAAGGCATTAAGGGACTGTGGTGCCAGGGTGGTGAGTGTATTGACCAGCGATGATCATATGCCGGCAGGGAGACGTGAGGTATATGTTAGGCTTCAGAATATGGAGGATAATGAACTTGAGGAGATGGTCGAAGATCTAAAGAAAAAGTTCAAGGTCCTTTACGTCATCAGAGAGGACCTATCCAATATACCAAGAAAGACTCCTAAGCCTTCTGAGGTTTAGTCAAGATTTTTTCATAAGTGTTTTCCATTCCGGGGTCGTATCAAACGACCCCTGTTTTTTTTCATGTCCCACTATTCAAACCTCAAAAATTCCATTAAACTTTTTTTATGCTAAATCTTGCTGTTGCCGGATTTTATGTAACCTAAATGAGCGTTTCAAATCATGTAGAATTTTGTTTTGTCTTTATTCCCAATTTTGCATGATCTGTTGCGTCCGACTCTTCGCTTGTCTGTAGGATACTTGAAATACAACATTACGTCTGCGTACCCTCTGCCCTGCACCTGAGGCAGATTTGGGAATCGCTCAACTCAGGCATGAGCAAGTTGTTCAAAGGTCAATGTAACCGGAACCGTGAAAATGAAAGTTTCATAGATGATTACCAATGTTGTTCTAAGCACGGGGCTGTTACTGTTTTTCAGTTATTGGGGAGGCAAGGCCGCCAATGCATTCAGTTTCCCCAGGGTTACCGGTTACCTGTGTGCAGGTGTACTTTTAAATCCGTCTGTTACTGGCATACTTGATCTGAAGACCGTTACAGAGGACCTGCATGTAATTACTGAAATTGCCCTTGGCATCATCGCCTTTTCCATTGGTGGCAGTTTGGAGCTGAGGCAAATCAGACATCTCGGGCGTACAATAGGATACCTGAGTGTAACTCAGGCCGCAGGCGCTGCCATTGTATCTGCGCTGCTCCTGTTCATCTCACTCCCCATACTCTCCAGGGGTGTGATATCAGGTGACATGGATAAAAATATCCTGCTGTCATCGTCGCTGGTCCTTGGGGCCATATCTGCTGCCACTGCCCCTGGGGCAGTACTTGCCATTGTGTCCGAGTTGAAAAGTTCCGGACCATTCACTTCGGTTCTTCTTGGGGTTATCGCAGTGGACGATGCCATCACCATAATCCTGTTCTCCATAGCATCTGTAGTGGCAGGGAACCTGATGAATCCCGCAGAGATAAATTGGATTATTATTATCCTTGATCCCGTCAGTGAGATTGTGCTTTCCCTGGGTGTTGGTATGGTTGGTGGAGGTCTGCTCTCGCTGGTTTCCAAGTCCGTCAAGGCCAGGGGTGATATGTTGATGGTGGTTATGGGGGCCATTTTGATGGTAACAGGTGCCGCCGAGGTGGTGCACGCCTCACGTCTCCTTGCCGCCATGACCATGGGGGTCACGGTGATTAATTGGTCCGGGACCACCACTGACTGTTTTAATGCCACAGAGGTGATTGAGAATAGTATATTTGGATTGTTTTTCGCCTTGGCAGGTGCCTATATGGATGTAACGGTGCTGAAAACTGCATGGATAACCTCAGTAGCACTTCTCGTATTCCGCATGACAGGGAAACATCTCGGTACGTGGGCGGGGGCAGTGATCTGCGGGGCTGGTGAAGAGATCAAGAGATATATGAGTATGGCTCTCTTTCCGCAGGCCGGGGTAACCATTGGATTGATACTGCTGTCTGCTGATCTGTTCCCTGCCCCTGTTTATGAGTTGATGCTTAACGCAGTCATAGGTAGTGTTATTATTAACGAATTCATGGCACCTCCGTTTGTAAAGTTTGCATTGGAAAAGGCCGAAAACATTAAAAGATAACCCCTGCTGTTTCAGATTTGCTGGTATCCAAGACAAATGACATCCGTTTGGCCATACTTGCTTGTCCGTATTGGCTTGTCTGCATGTGTAGTTTAATACCCCCGTTTATTGAGAGTACGGATTATTCAATTTTGTTTCTTTTCGATATAAAAAATATTAATTACCTCAAAAAAATGAGAAAAATAATTCCATAACAGAAATAATTTTCTTATGGTTTTAAATAAATAAGACAAAATTGTGGCTGAATCGCCTCTATTCCCATGCTTTTTGAAAAAAATGGTGGCATTATATTTGCATATTGATTGCTAACATTGAGTTTCTCGGGGGGGGACTTGTGAAAAATTACAGGGCAGCAGAGAGACGAAAGAGCTATCGTGTCCCTGCAAAAATGTCTATCAATGTCAGGGACATTAAAGATGATTCTGTCTGCAAGGCTCGGTCTGTGGATCTTACGCCCCATGGAGCCCAGATAGAAAGTGAGATGCTTATGCAACAGGAAAGGCAAGTAGAGCTTTGGCCAGAGAGAGGAGATAGAACCAACGACCAGTTAGTGAGGGGGAAGGTTAAATGGGTGAAATCTGTGAGTGGCAAATATAGAAGCGGCATAGCCTTTGAAGAAGAGATGGATTGGCAGATCGACATAGCTGATCTATCAGAGGATTCAGGGCCGGAATCCCTGGGCATGCCCCTTGTGAATGCGATACTGAAAGGCGTGGAGGACGGGATACTGATCCTTGACGAGGATATGAAAATAATGGCTGCAAATCCGTCGCAGCCATTTTGTCCCCAGAAAAAGCATGATGAACTTCCTGGCCTGTTCATGGACGATGTAAGTTCCTTCCTTGATATCTCTACCCCGGAGGGAAAGATGCGTCATATTATCAAAGATGTCTTTGAGTCCGGAGAAGACAGGAGGATATGCGCGGTCTTTGGGGTAAAATCTGACAATACTGAGAAACATTTCTGTTTCTGGATTAGGCCCACTACCCTTCCTGGTAACAGGGCCGGAGTCATTCTGAGGGCCAGGGATATAACCCCCTTTCATCAGCTACAGCAGGAGATCGAATCCAAGGAGGAGAATCTGTGGCTCCAGTATCAGTATATTACCCTTGGACAGCTTTTTGATGGACTGATTGAGGATATGGTGAATCCCATATCTGCTGCTGTTGGCCGTCTGGACCTTATGGCCATAAAGCTTGAAGGTATGGATGGGAACCTGCCAGACGAAATCCAGGACAAGATTGATGCACTTCGTACAGATGTCAGCGCTATCCAGGCGGTGCTCATGCAGGTAACAGAATTTTGCAGGGCAGCCATCAGAAGAAGGAAAGATACCTCTGGTTCGAACAAACTTTTTTCCCTCAATGCACTTGTGGATGACGAACTCAGGACCCTTGAATTACATAGTAAATTCAAAAAGATCAGTAAACAGCTTTTGCTTAATCGGGACCTGCCACCCATTGAGGGGGACTATTCAGATTGGGTAAATGCCTTTGTGGCCCTTTGCCAGGCAATCCTGAGGAGAGTGGCCCCGCTACATAAAAAGGAGATGATAATCAGGACTTATGCAGAAAATGGGTTTAATGTGTTGAGTTTTACCCACAATGGCAAGGCCCTGCCCCTTAATCTGGATGATGATCCATCCCTCAGTATTCTCAAACTGATCCAGAAAAAGTATGGCGCCCTTATTACTGCACATGGAAATACTGGCAATCAGACAATTTCCATCAAGGTGAAATCTGCTCCAGCATCGGGTATGAGAGCAAAAAACACGGATTTATCCTGGAAAAGAGCTGACAACTGACACACTTTCTAAAGATGTTTTTGGGGTTGCCCCTTTGAACAGGGGCACCGGAAGAGCATGTTTCATAAGAACTCGCCCTTTTCTTATTGATAGTCGAATACCTTTTGCAGGAGGTGTCAGGAAGACAGATGTCTCTTTATGGACTCTTTGAGTTCATCCATATTGAAGGACTTTACAATGTAGTCGTCAGAGGCCCAGGATGCCAGATCCTGTTTATACTCAGGATATGCTGAGCTTAGAATGACAGGTACACCTGGCTTGGCCTGTTTCATCTGACGTAACACCTCTATTCCATCAATACCAGGCATATTTATGTCCAGGACCACAAGATCTGGCGTATTTTCATTAAATTCACGAAGAGCCTCCTCCCCATTCATGGCTGATGTGACCTCGTAACCCTCATCTTCCAACTCTTCCCGGTAAAGGAGCTGGATACTCTCTTCGTCGTCTACTACCAAAATTCTTTTCGGCCGTTCTGACATTATTTTTCCTCCTCTGAAACATTGATCTCAGCTCAGGTTCTCTACTGCTTCCTCTTGTGTGCTACAGGCCACCTGTACTTGTCAGGTGCTCCTGTATTTCAGGTGCCCTGTAGTATAGCCCTCTCTAATGAAGACATATTCAGTAATGGAATTTTTCATCAGTCGGGATTGATAGGTTTGGTCTTATTTTACCAAATATGCGGCCAAACTTACAAATTATTGTTTTCCATGTCCTGCCCTATCTCTTGATTGGTATTTGCACTGCACAGGAGACGTGCGCACTCCTCTGGTGGAGACGGGTTTATGTAAAACTCCGTGCCCCATTCAAAACCTGCAATGGTTGTGAGTTTGGGCATTATCTCTATGTGCCAGTGGTAATGTTCCAGGGAGTGCTGATTGATAGGTGCGGTAT
>Ga0256914_1001932_pt1 | contig 17765 bp, 11 predicted proteins | sample HulkmetaG_FD_191571 | JGI IMG/M metagenome (GOLD analysis project Ga0256914, IMG submission 191571) | Hydrothermal chimney microbial communities from Main Endeavour vent field at the Juan de Fuca Ridge, Pacific Ocean - Hulk | ecosystem: Environmental > Aquatic > Marine > Hydrothermal vents ... | reverse complement strand
CCCTGGTTCGTCTGGAACCGCGTTTGATCGGCAAGATCTATCCCAGCCACAAGGAGGATCGGGTGCTGGTTCGCCTTGATCAAGTGCCGGAGGCACTGATTACCACCCTTCTCGCCATTGAGGATCGTCGTTTCTATGACCACTTCGGAGTGGCTCCCCGTTCAATCCTGCGCGCAATTTGGGTGAACCTGCGTGCTGGGAGGACCGTGCAAGGGGGGAGTACACTCACCCAGCAGCTGGTAAAGAATTTCTACCTGACCAATGCACGCACGTTGCGGCGCAAGCTCAACGAGGCGCTCATGGCGCTGTTGCTGGAATTTCATTACAGCAAGGAGGAGATCCTAGAGGCCTATCTGAATGAGATCTATCTGGGTCAGGATGGACAGCGCTCTATTCATGGTTTCGGTCTCGCTGCCCGGTTTTACTTCGGCCGGCCATTGCAAGAATTGCGGTTGTCGCAACTGGCGATGCTGGTAGGAATGGTCAAGGGGCCCTCCTACTACGACCCACGCCGTCATCCGGAGCGGGCCCTCGCACGTCGCAACTTGGTGTTACGCACCCTGGCTGAGCAACGGTTGATAGACGATGCTCAGTTGCGGGTTATGCTTGACGAGCCGCTGGGGGTGATTTCGGATACGCCGAGTGGTATCACCCGTTACCCTGCTTTCATGGAGCTGGTTCGACGGCAACTATATCGTGACTACCGGGACGACGATTTGCGTTCCGAGGGAATGCAGATCTTCACCACTCTCGATCCGGTTGCGCAGGCTGCGGCGGAACGGGCCCTAAGTGAACGGCTGGAGGGGATCGAAAAGGGGCGTGGGATGGAAAGGGGTATCCTGGAGGGTGCTGCAGTCGTCACCGAGCCGGCGAGTGGTGAAATCCTTGCGGTGGTAGGCGGGAGGCAGGCCCGCTTCGCGGGTTTCAATCGGGCGTTGAATGCTGTGCGTCCCATAGGGTCATTGATGAAGCCCGCCATCTATCTGACTGCACTAGAACGACCGGAGCGCTATACATTACTGACTCTGCTGGAGGACGAACCACTTACCTTGCGTTGGCCCAATGGTGATACTTGGTCACCGCAGAACTATGATCGAGAAAGCCACGGCGAGGTTCCGCTCTACCTTGCCTTGGCTCATTCCTACAACCTGGCTACGGTCAGGCTAGGTCTGCAACTGGGGGTAGATAAGGTACTGGAGACCGTCCGTGAGCTGGGGGTATACCGGCCGTTGAATCCCTATCCGTCGGTCCTGCTCGGTGCAGCCGAGCTCTCTCCGTTGGAGGTGGCCCAGATGTATCAGACCCTCGCCAATGGGGGGTTCCGCTCCCCGTTGCGTGCCATTCGCGAGGTGCTCACCGCAGATGGAGAGCCGTTGCAACGCTATCCGTTGGATATCGAACAGGCAGCTGATCCGGCGGCGGTCTACCTTCTCACACGCGCGCTGCAGGCGGTAGTCCAGGAAGGAACCGGACGGGCACTCTATCAGCGTCTGTCTCCATCCCTGGAAATTGCAGGTAAAACCGGGACTACGGACGGGTTGCGTGACAGCTGGTTTGCTGGTTTCACCGGGGATCGACTCGGTGTGGTCTGGGTCGGGCGGGATGACAACGGTAGTACGGGTCTGAGCGGTTCCAGCGGTGCGTTGCTGGTCTGGCGTGATATGATACAGCAAATGGGTGCTCAGCCGCTGATGCTGGTGGCGCCGGAGGGGATCCGCCAGGTGTGGGTTGAGCCATATAGCGGGTTGCGTAGCCGGGAGTCCTGTCCCGGAGCGGTGTGGCTGCCTTTTATCGAGGGAAGCGTTCCTGTCGATTACAGTGAATGCGGAATCGGCGGGCACCGAGTAGAAGAGCGTGCCAGTCCGCTGCGGCAGGGCATTGATTTGCTGAAAGGTATTTTCAATGAGATGGTTGAATAGCGATAATGGCAGGGACTGCCTGTCGATCAAAACCTTTGTGATGATGGGGGGGTTGCTGCTGTTTCTGACCGGCTGCGCTGGAATTCAACCCTCGCGTCCGGAACCCAAGGCGCAGGTGCCTGCGCCACCACCGCAGGAGGCGGTCATTGCCAAACCCGCAACCCGCCCTGAGGTGACTCCCGAACCCCTTCCTGAACCTCCTCCTCGTCCGGCAGCCCCAGCCAACGATACGGTTCTCGCGTTATTGGCCGATGCCCGGGAGCTAGCCGGTTCAGGTAACCTGGCCGCGGCGGCCGCCCATTTGGAGCGGGCAATTCGCATCGATCCCAGGAATGCACAACTCTGGAACCAGCTAGCCCATATCCGTCTGCAGCAAGGGCGTTTTGCCCAGGCTGCCAGCCTGGCGGCAAAGTCCAGCAGCTTGGCGGCAGGGAATCCCGAACTGCTGAAGGATAACCGCGCCATCATTGCTCAGACACAAACCTTGCGGCGATAGCTACAGTGGGGCCTTATTCCGTCGATAGACTGATGACCGAGGCACGCCGACTGGCAGCCGAGTATCGCCGGGCTACTGGTAAGCCACTTGCTATCAGTAATGAAATTGCGGTTTTCGATGCAGCACGCTTGCTAAACCTCCAGGTCCCAGAGCAGCCGGTAGCGGGTTACGATGCGGTTGGTCGGGGTTCCCGGGAGGGGCTACGCATCCTGATCAAAGCGCGGGCCGTATTCGATGAGAACAAATCGGGTCAACGGGTTGGTCAGCTCAAGCTGGACAAGGAGTGGGACCGGGTGATGCTGGTATTGATGGACGAGAACTACGAGCCCTGTGAGATCTACGAGGCGGAAAGAGCCACCATTCTCGAATCCCTGAAGGAGCGAGAGGAGCAGATGCGTAACCGGAAGGGCTCCATGACCATTGCCCGTTTCCGCCACCTCTCCCGACTGGTGTGGACGAGGGAAGAGGGAGAGATCACCGACGAGTTGTGGGAAAACTGACCGGGATGTACTCCAGCAAGGAGATTCTCGGGGCAGATGGCCCTCTGGCGCAACTTGTTCCCGGTTTTCATCCCCGTATCCTCCAACAGGAGATGGCCGAAACGATAGAAAAGGCCATTTCAGACGCCGGAATACTGGTAGCCGAAGCGGGTACCGGGACCGGAAAAACCTTCGCCTATCTGGTTCCCGCTCTACTGAGTGGGGAACAGGTTATCATCTCCACCGGTACCAAAAACCTTCAGGATCAGCTATTTCATAAGGACCTTCCGGTAATCCGCAAGGCACTCAAGCAGGCGGTGAATGTCGCCATGCTCAAGGGGCGAGGAAACTATCTTTGCACTTACCGTCTCGGGTTGGCGGAAACAGAAGGACGCTTCGCCTCCCCCCAACAGGTGGACCAGCTGTCCCGCATTCGCCAATGGAGCACCCGTACTCGATGTGGAGATATAGCAGAGTTGTCTGACATTCCAGAGGATACCCCTGTGTGGGGAATGGTGACCTCCACGGCTGACAACTGTCTGGGGCAGGAGTGTCCAGATTTCGAGGGGTGCCATGTGATGCGTGCCCGGCGCAGTGCTCAGGAGGCGGATCTGTTGGTGGTTAACCATCATTTGTTGTTTGCAGATATGGCGCTGCGTGAAGGGAGGGTTGGTGAAGTGCTTCCCTCTGCAAATGTCTTCATTCTGGACGAGGCCCATCAATTGCCCGGCGTGGCTACCGCCTTCTTCGGCCGGGCAATCACCGGAAATCAGCTTCTGGAGCTGGCTCGAGACATCATTGCGGAGGATCGGCGGGAGGCAGGAGAAAACAGGGAATTACAGGCACAGGCCGAGCAATTGCAACAGGCGGTGAGAGCGATGAGGCTTGCGTTTGGCGTCGAGCAACGGCGTGCGCCCTGGCGTAGCGTGGTGGAGCAGGAAGCGATACAGGCGGCACTTGCATCGGTGCGGGATGGACTGGGCGGGTTAATCTCCCTGTTAGAGCCACTGGCCCAGCGAGGCAAAGGGTTGGAGAATTGCTTGCGGCGGGCAACCGAGCTTGGTGAGCAATTCGAACTTCTGACTGATGAATCTCCAGAGGGACACATCCATTGGTTCGAGACCTTCAAACGCAGCTTCAGCCTGCATCTCACTCCGCTGGATATTGCCGATACCTTTCGTTCCCGGCTGGAGCGGCAGCGAGCCGCCTGGATCTTTACATCCGCTACTCTGGCCGTGGGGGAGCGGTTTGACTATTTTACTGAACGTATGGGGTTGATCGATGCCGAAACCCACCGCTGGGATAGTCCCTTCGACTATCCACGCCAGGCGGTTCTCTATGTTCCGGAAGGGATGCCTGATCCCGCAACTCCCGACTATACCGAAGCAGTTCTGGAGCGGGCACTGGAGGTGATTCGGCTGAGCCAAGGGCGTGCGTTCTTCCTCTTTACCAGCCATCGTGCATTGCAATGGGCGGCCTCACAGCTACGAGAGCAGTTGTCGGACTATCCCCTGCTAGTACAGGGCGAGATGCCTCGCAGCCGCCTGCTTGAGCGGTTCAGGGAGCTGGGCAATGCGGTCCTGCTGGGTACCAGCAGCTTTTGGGAAGGGGTGGATGTGCGGGGAGAGGCGCTCTCCTGCGTGATCATTGACAAGTTGCCCTTTGCCTCACCGGGAGATCCGGTCACCGAGGCGCGTATTGATGCCCTGCGTGCCGGTGGTGGCAATCCCTTCATGGAGTTCCAGCTGCCCGAGGCGGTGCTGACCCTCAAACAAGGTGCAGGGCGGCTGATCCGGGATGGTGGGGACCGGGGCGTGCTGATGCTCTGTGATCCTCGCTTGCTGAGCAAGCCTTACGGAAGGTTGTTCCTGGAGAGCCTGCCCCCCATGACGCGGACCCGCAAGTTGGCAGTGGTGAAACGTTTTTTCACCTTGCAACGGGAGTCATAATTATGAAGCTGCTGGCGATGGATACTGCCACTGAGGCCTGTTCGGTGGCGCTTTGGGTGGAAGGTGAGGTGAAGGAATGTTTCGAGATCGCGCCGCGCCGCCATACCAGCCTGTTGTTTCCCATGGCGGAACAGCTACTGGCGGAAGCGGAACTGTCCCTTCAGCAGTTGGATCTGCTGGCCTTTGGACGAGGTCCTGGGTCGTTTACCGGCGTGCGGGTAGCCACCAGCACCATCCAGGGTATCGCCTTCGCCACCGATCTACCGGTATTGCCGGTGTCCTCCCTCTCGGCCTTGGCGCAGGGTGCGCTGCGAGAGCTGGGTGCTAGGCGAGTATTGGCCGCCATCGACGCGAGAATGGGGGAACTCTACTGGAGCACTTGTGTTGCCGAGGGCGAAACCGTACGGCCCGAGGGTGAGGAACGGTTGGTAACACCTCATGCGGTACCGGTGCCAAGAGGGGAAGGATGGCTGGGGGTGGGTAGTGGCTGGGCCACCGCTTCTGATGTGCTAAAGGAGCGGCTCCAGCGGCAGATATGTGGGATCCGGCCCGAGTGTTTTCCCCACGCTCAGGATATCGCCCGTTTGGCTGCGCATGCCTCTGCCCGGGGGGCCAAGCCGCTCCCCGCGGAGCGGGCGCAGCCGGTCTATCTGCGCAACCGGGTGGTTTCCTAGGGTTTATTCCGAAGGTGGGGGAGGGGCGAGCACCTCGCGGCTGCCGTTGGACTGCATTGGACTGACGATACCACTGGCCTCCATCTCCTCGATTAACCGTGCTGCTCGGTTGTAGCCGATCTTTAGGCGCCGCTGTACGCTCGATATGGAGGCGCGACGGCTCTCGGTGACGATGGCCACTGCCTGGTCATAAAGGGGATCCATCTCATCGCTACTGCTGCCACTACCTCCCTCGCCGAGGAACAGATCGCCACCTTCACTGACACCGTTCAGGATTTCGTCGTTGTACTGGGGTATGCCGCTCTGCTTCAGTGCCTCAACCACCTTGTGTACCTCGTTGTCGGAGACGAAGGCGCCATGGACCCGCTCCGGCACTCCACGGCCAGGTGGCAGGTAGAGCATGTCGCCGTGTCCCAGCAGGTGCTCCGCTCCCATCTGATCAAGGATAGTGCGGGAGTCGATTCGGGAGGAGACCTGGAAAGCAATACGGGTGGGAATGTTGGCCTTGATTAATCCAGTGATAACGTCAACTGATGGCCGTTGGGTGGCCAAAATCAGGTGGATGCCAGCGGCACGGGCCTTTTGAGCCAGACGGGCGATGAGCTCTTCCACCTTCTTGCCTACCACCATCATCATGTCCGCCAGCTCATCGATGATCACCACGATGTAGGGCAACTCTTCCAGCTGTCCTGGTTCCTCTTCGAGATCCGGATTAAACAAGGGATCGGGAATCGGTTTGCCAGCGGCAAGGGCATCTTTTACCTTGCGGTTGAAGCCCCCAATGTTTCGTACCCCCAACGCAGCCATCAGGCGATATCGCCGCTCCATCTCGGCAACGCACCAGCGCAAGGCGTTGGTGGCCTCCTTCATGTCGGTAACTACGGGGGCGAGCAGGTGTGGGATCCCTTCGTACACCGACAGCTCCAGCATCTTGGGATCAATCATGATTAGACGTACTTCCCGCGGCGTGGCCCGGTAGAGCAGTCCCAGGATCATGGCATTAACCGCAACCGACTTGCCTGACCCAGTGGTGCCTGCTACAAGCAGGTGGGGCATTTTGGCCAGGTCTGCTACCACTGGCTTGCCGCTGATGTCGTGGCCCAGTGCCACGGTGAGCGGTGAACCGGCCTTTTCATAGGGCTCGGACTGAAGCACTTCGGAGAGATAGACGGTCTCACGCTGCTCATTGGGGATCTCCAGACCAATGGTTGTCTTGCCGGGGATCACCTCCACCACCCGTACACTCATTACCGATAAAGAGCGCGCAAGGTCCCGGGAGAGATTGCTGATCTTGCTGGATTTTACACCTGGTGCCAGCTCCAGCTCGAAGCGGGTAATGACGGGGCCCGGTTGCACGGCGACCACTTCTGCCTCCACACCGAAATCGCGCAGCTTCAACTCCACCTGACGAGATATCGCCTCCAGCGCCTGCTTCGACAACGCCTTGCCGCTTCGTTGTGGTGGATCGAGCAGCGACAGGGGAGGTAAGGCGCCGTCCATGCCGTCAGAGAACAACGGGGCCTGGCGTTCTTTTCCTCGATGTGTATCTGCAGCTACCTTGGGGGCCGGCTCCTCGATACGCGGAGGCTTGCGCTTGGCGAGTTTTTTCTTGGTTTCCACCACTGTCCTTTCCCGCTTCTTGCGCGCTCGTCTGCCTTCATTGACGTCCCGCAGGCGGAAGAACTGCTCCTTCGACCACTCAATAGTGGCCAGCACGCGTGCTCCGGTTTCATCCATCAGCCATAACCAGGATATGCCAGTGAAAAGTGGTATACCGGTGAGAAACAATGCCAGCAGGAATAGCGTTGCCCCAAGAAAACCGAACAGTCCCAGTAACCCACTGCCCACCGTGGTACCCAGGATTCCCCCGGCGTTTGTGGGGAGGGCAAGGGAGGGATCTGAAAAGTGTAAGGTGGCCAAGCCGGCTCCGCCTATTAGGGTGAGCAGGAATCCCAACAGGCGAAAACCAGCTTCTCTTGAATCGAGAGCCGGTTCCTCGCCGTGCCGCGAGAAAAGAAGCCAGCCGCTATAGCCAATCAGCAGCGGAATAAGATAGGCGAGATAGCCGAGCAGATATAGGGCAATATCGGCAAACCAGGCGCCAGCTACGCCACCGGCGTTGCGTATGCCGCTCATGGCGCTGCTACGGGACCAGCCGGGGTCGGCAGGATGATAGGTGAGCAAGGCGATCAGCAGGTAAAGGGCTACGGCGCCGAAGGCAAACAGTGCCCCTTCTCTCAAGCCCCTTGATATTTGCCTTGACAGAGTTGTTTCCCGTTTTTTGAAGCTTGCCTGTGCCACCCTCTACCTGTCCAGCGTTATCTAAAATTCTGTATTATACTCGTTTGACACTTTTTGCGCCTGACGGATTCAACAATACTACGGAGCATATCCACCATGAGCGACACCAAGCACTGCCGACTTCTTGTCCTGGGCTCCGGCCCCGCCGGTTACACTGCCGCCATCTACGCCGCGAGGGCTAATCTGGAACCGGTTTTAATCACCGGGATGGAGCAGGGCGGACAGCTTACCACCACCACAGAGGTGGACAACTGGCCGGGCGATCCTGAGGGGGTTCAGGGTCCGGAGTTGATGGAGCGGATGCGCAGACATGCGGAGCGTTTCAAGACCGAGATCATTTTTGACTATATTACCGCAGCAGATCTCTCTCAGCAGCCATTCCGGCTTACCGGAGACAATGGAACGGTGTACACTTGCGATGCCTTGATTATCGCCACCGGTGCCTCGGCCATGTATCTGGGATTGGAATCCGAGGAGGCTTACAAAGGGAGAGGAGTTTCTGCTTGTGCCACTTGTGACGGTTTTTTTTACAAGGGGAAGGATGTGGCTGTGGTAGGTGGCGGCAGTACCGCAGTGGAGGAAGCGCTCTATCTTTCCAACATCGCTCGCCACGTCACTCTGATCCATCGTCGGGATGCATTGCGCGCAGAGAAGATCCTGGCTGATCAGCTGATGGAGAAGGCAGCCAACGGTAATGTCACCATCGAGTGGAACCATGTGGTGGATGAGGTGCTGGGGGATGAGAGCGGTGTGACGGGTCTGCGTCTGAAGAACACCCAGGATGGCAGTACCAAGGAGATAGCGGTGCATGGGGTGTTTATTGCTATCGGTCACCGTCCCAACACCGGGATCTTCGAAGGGCAGCTGGAGATGGATAACGGCTATATCCGTACTGAGAAAGGGCGGGGAGCCAATGCCACTGCCACAAGCGTGGCCGGTGTATTCGCTGCAGGCGACGTGGCTGATCCGGTCTATCGCCAGGCCGTTACCTCTGCGGGATCGGGTTGTATGGCCGCACTGGATGCAGAGCGTTACCTGGAGAACAAGGCTGCTTCATCGGCTGGTTGAATGGCCAAGCTCTGTTTGCTTCACACGGATGGTTGCTCCCTATTGGCTTGAGTTAGGTGCGCCGGTGGATCACTTTCCCGATGTTGCACTTGCACTGCGGGAACCTGATGGACTGCTGGCGGTAGGGGGCGATCTTTCCCCCGAACGGATCCTCGCTGCCTATCGCCAGGGGATTTTTCCCTGGTATAGCGAGGATCAGCCTATTCTCTGGTGGTCTCCTGATCCTCGTGCAGTCCTTTTCCCTGAACAGTTGAAGATCTCCCGAAGCCTGCGCAAGGTGCTCAAGAAGGGGCTTTTCAGCATTACTATCGATCAGGCCTTCCCCAGAGTCATCGAGGGGTGTGCCGCGCCCCGCAAGGGGGAGGAGGGTACCTGGATTACGGCGGAGATGGCGCTAGCCTACCGCCGGCTGCACGAGCGGGGCGCTGCCCATTCGGTAGAGTGCTGGGAAGGGGAAGAGTTGGTGGGGGGACTCTACGGCGTTGCCCTGGGCAAGGTGTTCTTTGGTGAGTCGATGTTCAGCCACCGCAGTGATGCATCGAAGGTGGCTTTCGTCCATCTGGTTCAGCTGCTGCAGCAGTGGGGATACGAGCTGATCGACTGCCAGGTTACCACCCGGCATCTCGCCTCGCTGGGAGCGGTGACGGTTCCACGACAGCAGTTTGTGCAGATGCTGAGGCGGCTGTGCGAACAGGAACCTGCAGAGGAGAGTTGGGGAGCATGCAAAGGGAATCAATAGGCGTTCTCGTGCACGAACCCCTTGGCGAGGGTGAGAACGATGATCTTTAGATCGAACCAGAGCGACCAGTGCTCTATGTAATAGAGATCGTACTCGATCCGTTTGCGTAGGTCAGTATCGCCTCGCCAGCCGTTGATCTGCGCCCAGCCGGTGATGCCTGCCTTGACCAGATGTTTTTGCATGTAAAGCGGGATTTCATCTTTGAATTTTTCCACGAACACCGGCCGCTCGGGGCGCGGCCCAACGATGGACATGTCCCCCTTGAGTACGTTGATGAACTGGGGGAGTTCGTCGAGACTGGTGCGACGCAAGAAGGCACCAAACTTGGTGGCGCGTTTTTCACCCGCCTTTGCCCATACCGCACCGCTTTTCTCCTCCACATCCACCGGCATGGAGCGGAACTTCAGCATCTGGAACGGGGTCCCGTTCCAGCTTACTCGCTCCTGTCGATAGAATATGGGGCCAGGTGAACTCAGTTTCACGCCGATGGCACAATAGAGCATCACCGGACTGGCGATAATGAGAAAAATCGAAGCCAGGATCTTATCCTCCAGCGCCTTGATGAAGCGGTTCATCCCTTGCATAGGGGACTCAGTGAGATTGAGGATGGGAAGGCCGGCAATCTCAGCTACCGAATGGTTGATAAGACGAAAACCGAAGATATCCGGTACGAAACGGATAGTGAGGGTACTGTGCCGCAGGTCATGGAGGATCTCCTTGATCCGTTGTTCGGCAGGGAAAGGGAGTGCCAACCACACTTCATCGATGTCTTCAGTTTCGATAACTGCGCACAGCTCCGGAATGCCGCACTTGACCTCGATACCGTCAATACGCGTTCCACATAGCTGGGCATCGTCGTCGATGAAAGCGACAATATCCAGGCCTGTCCAGGTGGCTTCACGGATCCGTTTCGCCACGTCACGTCCCAGGTTTCCTGCACCGACGATGACGATACGCCGCTGATTCCATCCCTTCTGGCGCATCATGCGCAGGATCTGTGCTAGTGCCAGACGGAACAAAAGCAAGAGCCCCCAGGTAGTGACAGCCCACATCGCCAGCCACTGGCGGGAGAAGGTGGCACTGGTTTTGGTCATGAAGGCAATGACGATCAGGATCAGCAGCACTGTTGCCCATGAGACGGTCATTACCCGGAGCTGAAACAGGCGGCTCTTTCCGCGCCAGGAATGGTACATCCCAAAATGGCCGAAAATGGCGGCGGTCAACAGAGCCGCCATCAGCACTGCTACCTGGTAATGGGGGTAAAGGGACCATTCACCGAAACGCAAACCAAAGGCCAACATTCCTCCCAGCACCACCGCCAGCACATCTATCAGGCGCATTATGGTGGAAAGTGTGGAGGAGTAATGCCTTAAAAGTCCGGTGGTAAACATCGCTTCCTTCAACTCATCCTTTCATCCCTGAAATCGGTCAGGCCAGTTGCCGGAGCACGTAAGGTAGAATTCCTCCATGGCGGTAGTACTCCACTTCTTGTGGGGTATCGATCCGCACCTTTGTTGCAAAACGAATCTCGTTCCCGTTTCCGTCCCGGGCAATGACGGTGACCTCCTTGGCGGAACCATTCCCCAGGCCCACAATGTCGTAGCTCTCCCGCCCCGTGAGCCCCAGGGTCTTGGCGTTCTCTCCCTCCCGGAACTGTAGCGGGAGGATTCCCATCCCCACCAGGTTGGAGCGGTGGATACGCTCGTAACTCTCTGCAATCACTGCGTGCACCCCAAGCAGACGAGGCCCCTTTGCCGCCCAGTCGCGAGAGGAGCCGGAACCATATTCCTTGCCAGCAATGACGATCTGCGGCACACCTTCACGCTGATAGCGCATGGCAGCGTCGTAGATGAACATCTGCTCACCAGACGGCTGGTAACGGGTTATTCCGCCTTCGGTGCCGGGTGCAAGACGGTTGCGCAGGCGGATGTTGGCGAAGGTGCCACGCATCATTACCTCGTGGTTGCCACGCCGGGAGCCATACGAATTGAAGTCAGAAGGTTGCACCCCGTGACTCCGCAGATACTCTCCGGCCGGGCTGTCCGGCTTGATTGCCCCTGCCGGTGAGATGTGATCGGTGGTCACCGAATCCCCCAGCCATGCCAGCACCCGTGCGCCTCGGATATCGGTGACAGGAGCTGGTTCCCTGGAGATGTCCTCGAAGTAGGGTGGGTTGCGTACGTAAGTGGAGTTTTCGCGCCAATCGAACAGTTTGCCCGATGGAGATTCTAGACCGCGCCAACGCTGGTCACCTTGAAACACATTCCGGTAAATATCACGGAAGCCCTCCGCTTTCAGGCCGGTTGCGATGGCGGTGCGGATTTCCTCTTGGCTGGGCCAGATGTCTTTCAGGTAGATGGCATTGCCGTTCTTGTCTTCCCCAAGTGGTTCATTATAGAGATCGATATCCATCCTGCCCGCAATAGCGTAAGCAACCACCAACGGCGGGGAGGCCAGATAGTTCATCTGTACCTCGGAGTGGATCCTTCCTTCAAAGTTGCGATTGCCAGAGAGCACCGAGCAGACCACCAGATCGTCGTTGCGGATCGCTTCGCTGATGGGTTCCGCAAGTGGTCCCGAGTTACCGATACAGGTGGTGCAACCGTAGCCCACAACATGGAAGCCGAGAGATTCCAGTGATTCCATCAGACCGGTTCGTTGCAGGTAGTCGGTTACAACTCGGGAGCCGGGACCAAGAGAGGTCTTAACCCAGGGTTTTACTCCCAATCCCGCCTCTACTGCCTTCTTCGCGAGCAAGGCGGCACCTAGCATCACCGAGGGGTTGGATGTGTTGGTGCAGGAAGTGATGGCGGCAATCACCACCATGCCGTCATTGAGGTAGAAAGTATCTCCCCCAAGGTTGACAGGCATGCGGCCTCGATGTTCTCCCTGCTGTTCCACGCCAACTGCGGTGTGTCCCCCCTCGTCACTGAACCGCTCAATCTCCAGGGCATCCTTCGGCAACAGGCCGTTCTTTTCAAGCAGGGTATCGATGGCGCCTCGGATAGAAGCCTTTGCAGTGCGCAAGGGGATACGATCCTGCGGACGTCGGGGTCCTGCCAGACTTGGTTCGATGCGATCCATAGGGATTTCGATAATGTCGCTATAGTCGGCCGCCGGAGCATTGGGAAAGCGGAATAATCCCTGTTCCTTTGCGTATGCCTCAATCAGTGCCAACTGTTCTTCGCTTCGACCGGTGAGACGGAGATAATCAAGGGTCTCTTGATCGATAGGAAAGATGCCGCAGGTGGCCCCGTACTCCGGGGCCATGTTAGCGAGGGTTGCTCGGTCGGCAAGCGGCAGGTGATCCAAGCCTTCACCGAAAAATTCCACAAATTTGCCAACCACGCCGTAAGCGCGCAACCGTTCCACCACGGTGAGGACCAGATCGGTGGCGGTGACACCCTCCGGTAGTTCGCCTTCGAGCCGAACGCCAATCACCTGAGGAATCAGCATCGAGACAGGCTGGCCCAGCATTGCCGCTTCCGCCTCGATGCCTCCCACTCCCCAACCCAGTACCCCGAGGCCATTGACCATAGTGGTGTGGGAGTCGGTTCCCACGACGGTATCTGGATAGGCCTGATGCAGGCCACCTTTCTCTTGGGAGAACACCACCCGTGCTAGGTATTCCAAGTTAACCTGGTGAACGATACCGGTTTCCGGTGGTACTACACGAAAATTGGAGAAAGCCCGCTGTCCCCACTTCAGAAAGCTGTAACGTTCTTCGTTGCGCTGGTACTCCAGCGCCTCGTTGTGTGTGAGAGCATCGCTGGCTCCGGCCTTGTCCACCTGAACCGAGTGATCGATGACAAGTTCTGCTGGTTGCAATGGATTGATTTTTTCCGGATCGTCCCCTAGGGCGCGCATTGCATCGCGCATCGCCGCAAGATCCACCACAGCGGGCACCCCGGTGAAATCCTGCATCAATACCCGGGATGGACGGTAGGCGATTTCGCAGCAGGGCTCTGCTTGAGGATCCCAGTTGGCCAGAAAGCGAATATCGTCCGCCTTCACAGTAATGCCATCCTCGTGGCGTAACAGATTCTCTAGCAAGATCTTCAGGGAGTAGGGTAGCCGCGCGCTGCCAGAGATGGCGTCGAGGCGGAAGATTTCATAAAGAACGCCGTTGACGTTGAGCGGGGATTTTGCGTTGAAGCTGTCTGCCATGAGGGAAAGTACTCCAGTTTGTTTTATTCCTTAGAGAATCCGGCTTTTCGGGTGGGTGGAAAATCTGCCAATTATGAACCAGTTTCCAGATTACGCAAAAGGCTGGCAGCCTCTTCCATAAAGCGACGCCGTTGCAACAGGATCTGCCAGCGCCTGCCACCGCACTGACTCCAAAGCACTGCGGAGCGCATGGCAGCGAGCAGCAAGGCGCGTACCGTGCTGGCGTTGTCCGGGTTGGCCAGATGTCCTTGTTCTCCGCTGACAATGATACGAGGTGTCAGGGTGCTCACCGTGTTGCTGTAGATTTCTGCCAAGCTAGCGATGAGATTGGTATGCGGCAGGGGATAATGTTCCCTCTGCTTGTGCGCCCGCTCAATCCCTTCACCAATAGTGCGCAGCAATTCTGGCTTACGGCTCAGCTTTCGTTCCAGATGCAGGATGTTGATCAGGTAACGGGTCAACTCGGGGTCGGGATTGGCCTGCAACTGCTGGGTTACCAGTTTCAGTCCCTCTCGCAGGTTCCGCACACTGCCATACACTGACAAAGCATCTGGGGGATCGGTGATAAACAGGGTATTCAGTACCTGCTCCAGTGCTTCCGGTTCGGCGCTACCATACCGTGCCACCTGCTGTACCAGGCGGCAGGCCTGATACATGCCGGCAAGTGCCAAGGTCTTGTCGGTATAGTTACTCAACCCGCTGCTCCTGAATGTCGGCCAATGGCGCGTCGGTCCGTTGAATAACGCCACCACCGAGACATTCCTCTCCACTGTAAAAAACTACAGACTGTCCCGGCGTTGCGGCCAGTTGCGGTTCGTCGAAACGCACCTTGCACCATCCTTTCTCCAGACGGAGGATGGTGCAGGGCTGCTCCGGTTGCCGATAGCGAATCTTCGCCTGGCAACGGAAGGGAACCGAAGGGGCGTGAGCTACCCAGTGCAGCTGATTTGCCTCCAAGGTACGACTGTAGAGCATAGGGTGCAGTCCCTGGGAGACGTAGAGCCGATTGCTGGATATCTCCTTTCCCACCACATACCAGGGGACTCCTTGGGGGGCTCCGGGACGGCCGCCGATCCCTAGTCCCTGCCGCTGGCCGAGCGTATAATACATCAAGCCAGCGTGTTCACCGATAATTTCTCCATCCGGGGTACACATTTCTCCAGGCTGGGCGGGAAGATAACGACTCAGAAATTCCCGGAAATTGCGCTCACCGATGAAACAGATCCCGGTGCTGTCCTTCTTGGCGTGGGTGGCAAGGCCGTTTCTTGCGGCAATGGCCCGGACCTCGCTCTTGAGCAGCCCGCCCACGGGAAACAAGGTGTGAGCAAGCTGCTCCTGTCCCAGAGTATAGAGGAAGTAAGTCTGATCCTTGTTCAGGTCTTTGGCCTTCAGCAAGTGGAAATAGCCATCTCTTTCCACCACCCGGGCATAGTGGCCCGTGGCAATGAGGTTGGCGCCAAGGCCCAATGCATGCTCTAGGAATACCTTGAACTTGATCTCCTTATTGCAGAGGATATCGGGGTTGGGCGTGCGACCTGCGCGATACTCGTCTAGGAAATAACGGAATACCTTTTCTCGGTACTCCCGTGAGAAGTTGACTACTCGCAGTGAAATGCCCAACTGCTCACAGACGCTCTTGGCATCCCTGAAATCTGCCTCCGCCGGACAGTGGTCGTCGCGATCGTCATCCTCCCAATTTTTCATGAACATACCGTCCACCCGGTAACCCTGTTCTAGAAGGAGGGTGGCAGCTACCGAGGAATCCACGCCGCCGGAAAGGCCGACAGTGACCCGCTTCTGGAAATTGTAACTGACAACGTTCATTAAGAGGTCTGTTTGAAACAAACAAGACATTTTAGCCGATTTGATAAGTTGTTGGAAAAGCCTGTGACTGAGGGCACAAGAGACGAATGAATCAAAAGGGTCAGAGCAATTGATTTGCTGAAATCAATTGCTCTGACCCCTTTGATTTTGGTGTTTTGTCCAGTGTTGTACACTATCCGCTATGGACTCCCCCCTTTCCTTATTTGCTACTGCCCCGAAAGGGGTTGTCTCCCAGTTGCTTAAAGAACTTTCCGCCTTGGGCGCTTCGAGATTGAAGGAGCAGCCTGCCGGGGTTCTTTTTGACGGAAATCTGGAGCTGGCATATCGCGTTTGCCTCTGGTCCCGCTGTGCCAGCCGAGTATTGCTCCGGATTGCGGAATTCAATGTTGCCTCGCCCGGGGAGCTTTACGAGGGGATTCGCTCCATCGATTGGATGGAACATTTCGAAGGAAACGGTTCCCTGGCGGTGGATTTCAATGGTTTCCATTCTCGTATCAGACACAGTCACTACGGTGCATTGACAGTCAAGGATGCCATCGTAGATCAGTTTCGCGATCGGATCGGCAGCCGACCCTCGGTGGATACCCGGCATCCGGATCTGCGAGTCAATGTCCGTTTGCATCGGGGACGGGCTACAGTGAGTTTGGACCTTTCAGGTGAGAGTCTACATCGGCGAGGGTATCGGGTCGAAGGGGTGGATGCTCCGCTGAAGGAGAACCTGGCAGCTGCCATCCTGCTGCGGGCAGGATGGCTTGGTGCCGCCGAGGAAGGCGGGATCCTGCTGGATCCCTTGTGCGGTTCGGGCACGCTGCTCATCGAAGCAGCACTGATGGCAGCCGACATTGCACCGGGAATGTTCAGGAAATATTTTGGTTTTCTTGGCTGGGCGGGACATGATGTCGTCTTGTGGCAGACGTTGCTGGAGGAAGCACAGCAGCGTCGGGAGGAGGGGGTGAAGACTATTCCTGCAGTTATCGGTCATGATGTGGATCGACGTGCGGTGCGGGCCGCCATTGCCAATCTGGAGGCAGCTGGTCTGCGGGGTATTGTTCATGTTGAGCGGCGGGATCTTCGGGTGCTGGAGCCTCCTGGGAGTAATGGGTTGCTGGTGACCAATCCTCCGTATGGTGAACGGCTGGGAGAGAGCAAGACGCTTGGGGAGCTCTATGCCGTGTTGGGTGAGCGGTTAAAGCAAGGGTTTTGCGGCTGGCGGGCTGCAGTGTTCACTGGTAACCCGGATTTGGCCAAGCAGATGGGATTGAGAGTCCACAAGCAATATGCCTTTTACAACGGGGCCATTCCATGCAAGCTGCTTTGTTTTCAGGTGGAGCCCTCCTGGTTCCGGGAGCGCCCGGTGATCTCCGGTGAAATGGTGATGCCTCGCCCCGTTTCCTTGGATGCACTCAGCGGGGGAGTAGAGATGTTCGCTAACCGCCTGCGCAAGAATCTGCGGGAGCTGGGTCGCTGGGCCCGCCGGGAAGAGATACGTTGTTACCGGCTTTACGATGCCGATCTGCCGGAATATGCCTTGGCTATCGATCTCTATCATGGAGAACAGCTCTCGGTTCATGTCCAGGAATACGAAGCGCCGAAGAGCATCGATCCCGCCAAGGCGGAGCGTCGCCTGCGAGAGGCGTTGGCGGTATTACCGGAAGCGCTCGGGGTGCCCATGGAAAGAATCCATTTTAAGGTTCGGCGGCGACAAAGGGGAAAAACCCAGTATCAGAAGCAGGCCGATGAGAGAAACTACCAGGTGGTAGAGGAGGGGGGATGCCGGTTTCTGGTTAACCTGACTGATTATCTGGATACTGGCCTGTTTCTGGACCACCGTAAGACCCGTGCTCTGATTGGGAAACTGGCGAAGGGCAGGCGGATGCTTAACCTGTTTGCCTATACCGGTACTGCCACAGTCTATGCCGCAAGGGGAGGCGCGACGGCCACCACCACAGTGGATATTTCTTCTACCTACCTGGAGTGGGCGCGGCGCAACATGGTCTTGAATGGTTTCCATGAGAGTACGTCCCACCGTTTTATCCAGGCGGATTGCTTGGAGTGGTTGAAAAGGCAAGGGGGCGCAAAAGAGCAGTATGATCTGATTTTTTTGGATCCTCCCACCTATTCTTCATCCAAACGGATGGCAAAGAGCTTT
>Ga0256914_1001931_pt1 | contig 17772 bp, 12 predicted proteins | sample HulkmetaG_FD_191571 | JGI IMG/M metagenome (GOLD analysis project Ga0256914, IMG submission 191571) | Hydrothermal chimney microbial communities from Main Endeavour vent field at the Juan de Fuca Ridge, Pacific Ocean - Hulk | ecosystem: Environmental > Aquatic > Marine > Hydrothermal vents ... | reverse complement strand
TAATCTAATCCTTGCACATATAATTGGACGTATTCTTCCATCCATTTCTTTGGAGTTGGTTCCATATCATCCACTGGTGTAGGAACGTAAAGGCGGCCGTCCTTATGTAATATGCCTTCTATTGTTACCCCGGCGTCCGCTGTATTTTCTATTATCGTATCTATGTTTATGATTGTTCCTTTCAGGTTAGTTAAGGATATTTCATCGGAGCCGCCCGCTTCATGTTTTGTGTGGTGTAAATTGACAAGTGGATTAAAGAATGTCCAAGTGCCCGCCACATATCTATAATAGCCGGCTTCGTAAGAACCTTCATCATTCTCCACTAAATAAATGGATTTGTCATATATATTACTGGTTGGAAGGTTGCTGTAGGTGTCTGTTTTACCAAGTATTCCATATGCTAAGTGAATAATGACGTTATCTTTAAGGTTCTCTATACCGATTACTTTGTTGGATGCGAAGGCTTCCCCAGTCTCAGTTATACTGTTAAAGTTCTGATTAACCTTGTTTGCATCTATATGGTATTCTGAAAGCGGAACGCGCTTATTTAAAAATGTATAAGGAACAGCCATATTCTACCAATCTCCTGTTGGAATATATTGTTGTAAGTATGTTATATCTTCGTCTGTTAATATACCATCCGCATTGGCCTGGTTTAGATAGTACCATGCCATATCGTAATTATAGTTATCTAGGAAAGCATTTATTACTGGATAAGTATTGAATGTGGTTAAAAATCGCATTGATTGTTCTTGGGATGTGGCATTGTCATATATATTCTTTAATATAACATCCGTATCTTGAATTGGGGATTCGTGGCCAATGCATTGGTTTACTAAATCATCTAGTGTGGTCTTCTCTTCGTCTGTTAATTCAGTATCAAACTCAATCGTTATTGTATATATATCATTCTCATAATTGACATCTATTCCAATGAGATTATGGTTAGGTATATTACTATGAATTAAATCATCCAAGTAATCCTGATCCGGCATCTCCGTTATATTATCATACGTATATATCATATCTATTATCCTCTCTTTATCTAGTTATTTATGTTGTGTACATGTATATTCTCAAGGGTCAGTTTCAAGTTTTGTATATATACAGAGCGCCGGCCTCGTCGAGATCGATAAGCAATTACAATGGAACCCGTGAGCATTTCTTCTGTTAAGTATATTACGTCCCATCCTGCTATGGTTCTAAAATATTCTTTTCTAGCATAATAATTATCTTCAACGATGGTTGCGATTTCCTTATCATTAAAAATAATCTGTACTTCAATGGGGTAGCCGCGCCTCGATTGTGCATATTCCATATACCACGCAAATCTATACATACCCGGGTTATCAACTTTATATTCTAATTCAAGCCGTTTTCTGAATGAGTCACTAGTCGTACTAGTCATTCTGTCATCTTCAGTATATCGTACTACCCAATGGTCTGATTGTTCAACATCACTAATTGGAGTACCTTCGCCATCAGTCGCTGTTATAGCACCCCGATCAATTGCATCTTGAATATCTTTGGATGAGTTCACTTCGTCAATAGGTGCTTCTTTATATAAATCTTTATCGGTAGTAGGATGGATTAGTTCAACTCCTCCAATATCATCTAAAACAACACTACTTTCTGTGCCCGTTGTGGATACTAAAAATTTATCAGCCATTATGGTCTTCTCCTAAATATTAATAATACTGTTGGGTAACGTACTGTCCCACTATCATATTTCAATCGAACTTGAATCAAGTCGCCGGCATTGAAATCTATATTTATATCATCTACCCATACTTTTTCTACGGATGTGTCTATGGATAGTGTATATATATTGGTTGTACTTCTATTCTTTCGGACTTGCATGGTCCAGGCGTTGCCTGTATTTTGGTGAGATATGGCGGCTGCCACTAGTGTCATATTCCAAGGTAGAACATCACTATTGTTGTTAGTAGCCGTCCCATTAATCATACGTAAATATTGATTAGATGTTATACTATTAGAATTCCGAGCATATCGCAAAGCCAGAGTTGATACTCCAAGTTGTTTACTCCTACTTGTATCATAAAAGTACAATTCACCATCATTCCCATATATTAATGGCTCGCTATTGCTGTTCGGTCGGGGTAAATTAATGGCGCGATTTCCATTAAAATCAATATCACCATCAATCTGATTATCTTGGGAGCGGGCCTGTTCGAGTGTGACATTATGTGGATTATTCGTATTGGATGCATGATTATCAATTGCTGTATATACGGCCGCGCTTGTTGGAACGCGATTCACATCATTAGATACCAATAATTCATCGAATGCTTTACCGCTATCCTTTGTATTACCATCATCATCCCAGGTCGCAATATTGTTTTCGGTGGCGCTCGCCACTTTGTCTTGTTTGTTTATCAGATTGTCATTCCACCAACTATTATCGGTATCCCCTGCATAATAATAATCGATTAAACTTGGCCTATATAATACACCTAATCCTTTATATGCTTCTTCTTTTAATTCCCAAGTATCACTAGGCGTGACTTCATATATATTACCATTATAAGCATGCCCCCAATCATTAACCGCAACTTTTACTCCTGGAGTAGTAAATCCATTAGATGAAGGGGGATTATCAATCACGGCGCCTGCCACGAAATCATCTATATACCATCTAAGTGGGTAATCCTTTAATGGTGCTTTACTATCTACATCTATTTTTCGCGCCGGGTCGGTATCATCAATCGGAGTTGGGATATGTAGTAATCTATGGTTATTAACATCCAAATCACCAAATAATGTATCACCATATTGATTTAGATATGCCGCTTCCAAAAATTCCATGTGTTGCTGATTAACAAATTTTGGAGCTTCAACATAACCATCAGGCGGTGCTCCTCTTAGTAAAAACCATATTTTAAACGGAGCATAGTTAGCACTTGGTATGGCGGATAATGTAACATTACTGCCTGTGTGTGCCGTTACCTTAACTTTATTAGATAGTAATAGAATATTTCCTGTATATACTGGTTTACCTTTGTCATTTGTAATTACTGCGGTGCTATTAATAATATTGGAAATGTCAGTAATGGGAACTTCCGCGTTATCATTTTGCGTTAATGTTATATTGGTCGAGTTAATAGTATCCAATTTCTGATATCCCCAGTAATTAATTGGATTAATTGCTCCACCGCCAGTACTATTTATTCCCAGAATCTCGTGTTCTATTATATGCTGTGTTAAATCCATATTATACTTCCACCCATTTTGAGATGTGTGTAATTCGACCTAATAAATCATATGTTATGGTTAGTTCAAATGTTCTACCATCAAATATTTGTCTAATGATCTTTTGATTTCCATTATATATAATATCAATCTCTGGATTAAATGAATTCTCACCAACCATTAGTGGATTGATTGATATGACATTTACTTTACCGCCAATATTATTACTGCTCATGATTCTACTCCTAGTTTAATTCGCAATTCCCGCAACCTTTGCCCGTATGATTTTATGTTCTCTAAAGTCTGCTCGATTTGATCGGCAATCGCTTCAGCTTTATGTACATCAGATGCTGTAATAGGAATTGGTATATCCTGATAATCTCCCTTATTATGTAATTTATATTTGCGGGTTCGCTTTATTATTACTTTATTATTATCTATTATACTCTTTGTCATATGAATCTCCTGCCATTTGATAGATTATAAATGACCCGTAACTAATTTGGTCATTGTCGGTAGATCAATTACACCTAATACATTAAGCCCAAGCGTTGTTAATAATAAAAATAATAATATACCCAGTATAATAAGAATAGTTTTAATAAGTTTATTTTGTTGATTAATAATTCCTTTTTGTACTACATCTTCAATGATCTCTTTTATTTCTGTTTTAACCTTATCAATGAATTTATTTTCGTCAAATCCTTGAATCTTCTCTAGGCGGATAACTGAATCTCGGATGGAGTCTTTTATTGCATCATTTATATCTCCCATTTTATCATCACTAACTCGCAATTTCTCCAAAACATGATCAATTTGATATTTGATAGCCTGCAATTCCTTTTCGAAAGCCATAATCTCGCCTAATAAGTTAGTCTTAAATTCATAATTATCTTTAGTTATGGAAATCTCATTATCTTCAATCTTCTTAAGTACGGTATTTACTTGTTCTAGTTGCATATTAATTCTAGATAATGTATTAATAAGATTTGTTAATGCATCCTTACCATTTGCCATTAAATAACCTCTACATAGTATGATCTGTTTATATTATTTACCTTTTCTAGTCTTATCTTGTTCTGCTATTTTCTTTGTTATGGTGGCGCCCACCACCTTATTAATGGGTATATAATGTATTTCATCCTTATCCTGCAACTTGACCCATTTCTTATTTATTTCTTTAAGAACGCCGGCCGCGCCATTTATTTTGTAGTAAGTATCTATGGATAAGAGTGTGTCATTGACGAGGCGCCGCCTCTTCTGGTAATCCTTCCACATATCCTTCAGTTCGGTTGTTATTATCCAAACTGGGATGGTGATGGCTATTATTATAATTATATTCCAGACGAGATCGCCGGCCAACGTTTTAATTAATGTTGCGATGGGTTGCTGCATTTACTTGCTCCGTTTCATTATTCTTTCTTCTTCTTCTTTTCTGGCTTTCTGGATGGCGCGGCTAATACTTATATAGTGGTGAAAGCCGCCCCAAAGGAAGGCCGTTAATATAACAATAAGAAAAACTAATATATATAATAGGGCTATCATGATAACATTATACTCCTATATATTCTATTTATCTATATTTATCTATCATCAATATTTTATCAAATAATATAGGGTCACGTTGACGGGGCGGACATCAGCGGACGTGTTGTGACCATCTATTTCATCATCCGTCATACCAGTCAAATCCCCGACCGTGACTTGGTGTAGATGTCCGCCTTGTGCATCGATTTCAATTTCCAAATAATGTAAATGCGTACTTCCATCCGTATTGGTCTGTCCAGTCTCAGTGATCGATCCCGCTGCCGCTACTTGTGCGTAATGTGTTGGTTCATCAGAACCACTCATTAAAGGAATTCCGTGTGTGTGTTCACCATCTTCTGCTGTTTCGCCTTCCCAAAAATGATAGTGTGCTCCCCCTTTAACGGAATCCCCACCATCATCGGAGCCGATTTCGCCACTAATGTTATTAATAGAATGGTAATGATTCGGAATACCATCTGGGATTATTTCTCCCGGTTCTCGGATTCCATCCGGATCCCCACCAACGTCATTATTATCATTTATACCTCTAACAAACCTTCCTCTTAAATCTGGTAATTTAGCATAATTACCACTAATTAAATATGAACTGTTAGAACTTATTAAGAGATTATATAATTCTGTAAATTCTTCTCCAGTGTAATCGGCACCATTGTCTGTTGGATGAATTGTTTTTCCATCGCACAGTAACCATCCTTGTTTCGATGGAACAGGAAATGCAGCGACCATTCCGACTAATTCTGATTTGGTACTAACCAAATTGTCAGCGTTATTCTGTATACTTTGATTCCAATTATAAGCCATCGCATTGGATATCAATTTATTCTTTGTTCCGTCCTGATTCGTTTCATCTACTGGCGTGCCTTTGATCCAAGTAGCGCCATTCGTAATATCATCCATTGTATCCGTTGTTTTATCAAATAAAACATTCGATATTTCCAATCGTAATGTTTCATCTCCGCCCGGATTCTGTACGGATTTAATAATCTTGTTATCCACTTCTATGGCAGAGTCTAGGTAGCGGGATGTTGTGTCCGCCGCCGTGATCCTTACTTTAGATTCTCCTGAACCCACTGCTGAATTAACTGTATCATCAACATATTTCTTTGTAGCCACCTTTTCGTCCGTATCCGGAGTATAACTAGCATCCATCCCGCGGCTACCATTAACTGGAATATATATTGGGTGATCATCTTGATCTAAATTTGTGAATGTTGAGTGAGGAATTTCATTCAATAATAAGGCGCCCAGCTTTCCTTGTGCATTAGTTTTAACTGGGCCGGAGCCCGCTACTTGTCCATCAACATACTCATCCTTTCGATAATATCTAACATCACCTCTCGCATCATTATGATAGATGGGATGATCGTCGTCTCCTAATCCACTTAAACTACCATGATCGGATGGTGCTAGACAAGCAATGAATTTCCATGTTTCGGCGGTGGCTTCGTATGTCCCGGATCTGTGTAAGTTATCATCCTTTATAACAACATAACTCTCCCCGGCGGCAACCGTCGCCAAATCAGGGAGATCAGCATAATATTCAACAATATGAAAGTCAAACCCATTCTCAACGCTGCTGTCCCTTAATGTTCCTATGTAATAGCCTGCACTAAGAGGTATATTTTCATTATATATAACAAGCGTATCATAGTCAACCATTAATCTGAGAATATTGTCTTTATAATAAAAGTGTTTATTGATGGCGCCGCCACTAAATATTTGGTGGTCGTCCCATTCAATAACAGTGCTATTTAACTCTAATTCAACGTTATCAAAATCTGTTATTTGGTTTGTTAGTTTCTTAACTAGCATATGTTACCTCATACTTCATTTATATTCATTTATTGTCCTAACCCCAGGTGACCGTTCCCCAGATAGATACACCCCAAATGGCGTGGTCGGCAATGAACGCTTGATCATCAATCATAAACTCTCTGTGTATTTCCATTTCTATCATCTCCCGAGACGGATCTGGGTAATTGTTAAGATAGTTGTATATTCGATTTCTCAAATTAATGTTGCCTTCTCCGGGCATCCGAAATAGCCCCAATTCGAAGGCAAAATCATCATACCTATTCCATATATGGTAATATACCTGAGTAAGTATATTCTCTCCGGATTTGAGTATGTCATATCTCTCTCGAGTGAAGAGCGCGCGCTGGCCATTCTCATTAAATGTATCAATCATTGCATAATCATAAATTCCCCGGATTAACTTAACATTCAGGAAGCCGTTGCCGATTCTATCAACTACAATCATAAGATCATCACTCAATACTTTAATACCAACCGGATCCAATATCCCCTCCTGATCTCGTTGCTTTATTGTTACGCCTACTTTATCTACTTTGTTATTATGTACATACCTTATCTCATACTCATCATTAAAATTATCATCCAAAGTATACTTAACAATAACATACTTACCATCATACTTCATTAATACGTATAATTTATTACCAAACACATCCATTGAAATGGTGGCGTCCGCGCCAGTCTTAATGGGTAAGTATATCGCCCACTTATCTAATACGTTCTCAATCAAATCTGTATCATACTTAATAATCACTATTTTATGCTCATCTTTATTGAGATATAAATAAGATTGTAACAAAGGTGAATAGCAGGCCATCTTCCAATCGGTCGGCAATGGTAATATATCTTCATTATTCAAAGCATCTCTAGTGGGAAGGAAGGCCACCTCTTCGTTATTATCATATATGGCTTCCGTCATACCATTATCTATATATTTGTATTTGACTATGAATATACCATTATTATCAAACTTGAGTATTGTCCCGTGAAACTTAACGGACATGTGCGCATCCATAAACAGACTCAAGTCGGTGTTATCTATCTCGCCATCACCATTGATATCATATTTGGCATACTTCTCTTCCCATTCTTCCGCCGAGTAATTGGAAGATGAGCGGCCAATATTAACCATTAATTCATCTTTATCATAATCATCTATAATTCCATCATTATTGAAGTCATATTGCTCTTTGTATTTACTTGTATTATAATCGGTTGTTGTGTATTCTGTTGTTACGATGGCGGCGCTCCCATCCAAAGTATTCGTTGCTGTGATTGTGTTGTGCCGAACAAAGTGCCCAATTAATATTTGTTTGGATGGTCCTTCAACAACTAAGCGCGCTTCGTTTTCTCTAATTAACGGATCGGCGGCCTCTTCAAATGTTAATGAGTCACCATTGTCTATATAAAAATCTATGGCTTCGTCTTGAGTATAAGGGCCGCCATAAACTTCACCCATCTCTTCCTGTATAATATCACCAGTTCCGTTATATATCTTTGGTTGCTTCATTTCCCCACTAATGAAATTGGATGGGATGGCCACTTTTATGTAAGCCGGGTCTCCATCACTATAATCCAACATAATATACATATTGTTTTGAACTACTGCCATGATTCTGGCGGCCGTTGTATATGTGATAGGGTTGCCGCTACCATCATCCACTCCAGGTATATACTTATTTGTACCATCAATAGGGAGTTTTGTTTCAATATAATAATCAGTTGGCGGCGCCGCCAAATATGACTTTAACCCATCAACTAGTTGTATATTAACTGTATATGATGGGATGGTTTGATCCGTGGGGTCGCCTATTATACCAGTTAATTCCCGATCTGGAAGACGGTCCAATGCTTCATACCACCCGGAATCCGGTTCATGTATATCCCATCCCCAAATGGGCGTCACATACCCCATATATGGTTCAGTGAGTGGATCTAATTGTGTCAGGAAGTTGGCGCTATTCAAATCATATAATTTACTATCAATATCATCTAGTTGCCAACCTAACTGGTTCATAAGTACACGAACGTTGGATATGGGGTTGCGCTTCGCTTCGCTCCAACTAGGGAAATTACTTATTGCTTGGATTGCTATATTACTTCGTTTCATTTATTCACCTTTATTATTATGACTTGACAACAAATTCAATGAATGGTAGCGTCGAATCCGGATCCACTATATATTGTTCATCAGGCTGTGCTGGGATGCTAGGAATGGTTTGTCCCGATTCAATTGATTGTTTATATCCATCAATAAAGACACAATTACAATCTACGGACTTAACATTATCCACACTCCTAGCGGCCGTCAGCGCGGCTGTTATATTCAATGGAGTTCCTAGTTTATAATCATTAAATGTTCCTTTAACTGCATCTTCTATATTCGTTTTTGTCTCTGCCAAGGCGGCCGGATCATTTACTTCCAATTCCATTGTGAACTGAACGGGCAAATATATAGGAACAATAACCCTGTTTCCCGGATATATTGATTTGACTACTTCATTTGCTTGGACTAATAATGCTTCGGATACAATGGGATTGTCTGTTCTTATCTCTATGCCAGCGCGCCCTACTCCATAGAAGTCTTCGTGTATTATGTAATCAGTGACTCCGATTTCCATAAACTTGGCGCGCAATGTACTTTCGTTTATGGATGAGCGGCCGGCTATCCATTGTAAGATTCTATATCTTAATTCATCATCCGTCTCATTGTAAGTGGACGGAACAATTGGTTTATCATTGGAACATAATATTACATTATTTGGATTGCTAGTATCAAAATTGGGTATAGTTGTATAATCTATATTATGAGTGGATAATGTTCCGGTATCAATATAAGGTGTATCTACATTGGTTGCGCGCACCCTTGTATAAACAACAGTAGATTCACTGGAAAAGACAGCGTCGTCCAATGTATAAAAGTCAAATCCATCTGCTGTGACTATGACGCCGGCTGGTATCGTGAAGCCGTCGCCATCCGTAGTCATGTCGCCGGCCTTCATATCTGACGGAAGATAAAAGTGGAAGTTGGTTAATGTTAAGTCTTCAGGAGGTAACTGGACCATTCGTTTGTTTCCTGTTATCTGGTAAACTATGTCTTCTAGTTCTGAGCCGGTGGCCGTCGCCAATCGTGACTGTAGATAGATTTGCTCCATTGTATTATTCAACTCTGTGACTTTGGCAATAAAAGGGGAGAACATGCTGGCCAACACTGGGGACTCATACAAGTCGGAAACCCCGATTATCCCAAGGTCTTTATTTATTTCTTCTAATATCTCGTTCTCTGTTTTAAATGTTATCATACTATTACCTCTATTTAAACTTTAATTAACTATTGTATTTTAACCAACTGTTGCATATGATATATAATCCAGTACATATATATCCGGTTGCAGCGTCTGACTTGTTGAAATAATATATGTATACGCATCTTCATTCTCTGGACTAATGGCGTCGTTTGTGACCACTCTAGGCTTAACATTGATGGGCGTGGCCGTCGCCAACGCATCCACATAATATACTTTCAGGCGAATCTCGCCATCGGTTTGGATGGCGTGCCATAATATCTCTTCAGGAAATGTATATACATAATCATCATTTTTCAACTCAATGACATTAATATCCCAATCTTCTTGAATAACAATCTTCGTTAATTGGTGGCCGGCATTCACAATATCATTATAAAAGTTACTCTGTGTTTTGAAGTCAATTTCCCTATTTGATGAGATGGCCGGCGTCAGTGTTATGGTCTCATCATATTCTTGGTCATCTTGTGCTCCGGGATAACTTGATAGGGGATATATCCTAATTACTTCTCCGGCCGCCGGCTGGAATTGTATCTCCAGCGTGGAAGTCGGCTGCTTTACTTTCTTTCGTTCTATTCGTCTTATTGTTTCTGTTAAATATATTGTATGGTCCAATGGTTGGAACTCATCAGTGTTCTGAAACACACCATGTAATAAATCATAATCTATGGGTATATCTATTGCTACTTGATTTGGGTTAATGAGAGACAAATCAATACGGAGCGCGTCCGCGTCTGTCGGATAAACATCAACTACTGGAGTATAATCATCAAATGCGGGGAACATAGAGAATGTATAATATATCCGATCTTGGATCTCACTGGCGAGTTCTTCTGTGTTTGGTTGCTTCATAAAATCACTTAATCCAAAGCCGAGTTCTGGGAAAAGCGCCCATTCATTGAGTTGGCTTCGGACCATGATGACGGCCAATTGTTTAATTAAGTCATCACCAAAAAGAAGTCCAATATCGGAACTACTAATTAATATATCTCCAGTAGAAGATAATTCTATGTCTGCTGATATCATAATACAAATCCTTATTTCTTAATTAATTTGGCTAGCGAGATTGCTACTCTCACTGCTTCCAATATGGGTAACATGGATAATATTACTTCCAGGATGGCCGGGGATCGCTTTGTTTGTGGTAGGAGAATTGTTCCTTGCGGAATGAAGTCATCCATTGGATATGGCCGAGTTGGAATCCCCGTTGCTTGTTGCGGCAATATATCTTCATTACTATCTCTTATCATTGTGCCACTAATGGATGTGCTCTTATCATTAATTTGGATGCCGGTGCTTCCGTTGGTTTTAAGGAATATGCCGCGTTTCGTTATCTCAGCGACGGGTCCATCATATATATTCATCCCTAATCTATTTGTTTTGTAATCGCGCTCTGTTGGTAGTAATCTAAGTTTCTCAGGAGACGCTTTCTTCAATTGTTGTATATATCCACTAATCGTTCTGGCCGGATTCCACGGACAAGTGGCGCGCATCTGCTGCGCTGATTGTGTATAACTGGGTTTATCATCACTCATATTAAGGAACTCACCCAACATAGAGCCCGGCCGCTCCGCGGGAATCTCGTCCACTATATCATCATCTTCTAAGATAGGGACGGCCGTTATCTTCTGTAAACTAGGCAGAGTAACGTGGCCCGGCTTCATTGTTAAGTCTTCATAAACATCAACAGGGATAGTAACATGAAACTTTTGGTGTGGTTTATATGGGTTAGCACCCATTAACTGATTACTCACGACGGGAACATTCTTTAATATAACTTTAATGGCCGGAATCATTAAGTGGACGCCGGCCTGATATGACAAATCATATATTGTATATCCATTAATAACATCCGTATCTTCTAGTTTCCATCCGGGTAATATACGTTCCTTTGCTTCATATTGAGATGGTGTGCTCGCCGTATTATTCTTAATCGTATCCTTTAATTCGGTTGTTGTTGGTGTTGTTTTTGACATTTTGATTTCCTCTCGTTTTAATGTTAATGGTATCTATTAAACGTTCCCGGCTGTAATATCGGAAACATCTCCAAGTAAGCCTTCGATCCCGCCTGATATTTCGGAGATCGGTGCCAATAAGTAATCATAACGTTTATTAACCACATCCCACCAAGTAGTGAATGCATCAACTTTTTGGATTCCTTCCAAGTTGGATATGAATGGCTCGCTCTTATGATATAAACCTGATATTGTAATTGGTTGTTTCAAGTAAAAATATTCACCAACTCCAACAGCAAATGAATGCATGGCGCGCGTTGGATCACCAAGCCACATTTTACCCATTCTATAACTGGCGCTTATCCGGAGTAACCTTGTTGTTAATGACAACCAAGCGCCCATATATCCCATTGAATTGGATATTGGATTAATGCTACCAAACCAACTGCGGCCGCCGAACGGTGCCAAATATCTATTCATAGCACGAGTCATAAATTTAACAATCCAATCTTCGGATAATGTTTTATCTTCCATTAGATCATCTATTAGTGTATCATTGAGTAAATCGGCTTTGTTATTCTTTATCAGTTCTGTCACTTCATTTGTGAAGCGTGTTTCATATTTCATCCATTTTTCCGGCGTTTTCTCCAAATCTTTAACTAGACGCTGGTATGCCTGAACTAATTTTCGGAGAGTTTTTTGATTAGGAATATTCTTGCTGTTTTTGAATACAGTATTAAGATAATCTTCTACCATCTTTGATGCTGATGCGTTCGGAGTCTTTGCTGATGCTTGTATTTTATTAATTAGCGCCTTTGCAAATGATGATAAGGCTTCTGGATCTTTATTGATCATATCATCAATATAGCCATCCACGCTTATCATTTTGTTAATGACACTGCGCGCTACTGCGTCTCTTCCTTTCTTAAATAATTTCCCTACTAACTTGAGCGCGCCCTTCAATATACCAAATCCAATCTTTGTTACAACGACCCATGATATAATAGGCATCATGTAATCTACTACATTAAGGAAAGTGCCTAATGTTCCAAGTGTATCTCGGTTCAAGTCAATGCCATTTTCCGTATATAAATCTGGTTTGATTATGGTAACGGCGCCATATTCCTGGGATAACATATGAGTAACAGCGCCCACCTGCACCATTCCCCAATAATCATTAACATCATCATATAACATAATAATATCATATTCTCGTATAGTTGGATCCAAGTTCAATATGATCTCGCCACCATAATAATCATTTATCAAATTACCTAGAATACCATTTGCGACGACATACTGTCTTGGTGTAGAGAATGTTGATCGGATGGCCGCGTTCTTCTGGAATGTGGCATATGTATTAACTCTATCTGGCCGCAGTGTTGGACTCACAGAAACACGGACATTGCGGCGGCTTTGTGGGTCATTAATATTATCTGCCGAAATAGCACTTAATCCAGCGGACGCCGCCAAATTTGCCAAATTAATTGTACTGAAGGCCCACCCCAGAATATCTTCATTCATATAAGACAGATCTACTCTATTATAGCCGGATTTCAATTCAATGTTATTCTGAATTATATCCTTGGATGCTGTCTTCATGTGAATACTCGAGAATGGCCGGAATCCCGGTGTGCTTGATCCTAAGTCATATAGTATTGTTTCGATGGTGGCCGGCACCACTTTGGACAACATATATGCTAATACCAAATCTTGTTTCTCGGAAATACTAATATTATCAACATGAACGGAGTTGCATGGTGTAGTTATCCTATTGAATATATCCATTAATATATCGCTCATCGGACCACTATCCTGAATTCCCGCTCCGACAACAAGCGGCGCTGTATTCCCAATAGCCGTCAGGGTTTCATATCTATTTTGATGTCCATTAGCATACTCAAATAATTCCTTACACCACTTACTAGAGCGCGCATAATCGGGACCCTTAGAATATGCGATATGAAATATTACAGGGTTATTCTTTGCATAATCAGATTTATCCAGGACACTACGCGCATATTGAATTACAAGCGCCCATTGGAACAATGCAAAGTTTCGGAGGTTGCGCGGAACCCAATAGTCATCACTAGTCTGGCCGTAGGCTCTGGTTGTTGGAATATCATAGAGATCAACCATCAATTTACCCGCATCAAATGTATTTAGTGGGATTTTATTCTTCTTTTTTGTATGACCCCAGCTACCATTGAATAACTTCCTAATAATGTCATCTTTTAGATATTCCTTTCCATTAGCATCTTTATCATAGTTTTGTGAGCCCTTAGCCCATGTGTCTTTTGCATTGGTTAGCGTAATAATCGTTGCATTAATTGTTTGAGATAATAATAATCCTAAATTATATTTAGATGTGGATTTAATATCGGTTACATTATAAACATCGCTATAAACACTTCCATCAGAAAATGTTATTGTTCCTGTTGGACACGAATCGCGTTTTGTATGTTTACGAATGTCGGTCTTCTTAATCTGCCCCAGTTTAAATGATCTGATTTTTGATTCGTTATTAATGACAAGTAATAATGATAATGGATCAATATTCTCAATTACACGCTTATATTTGCTATTAGATTTATTAGCTCTGGCAAATATATCTCTTAATAGAGCTATGTTATAATAAAATTCAATTGAAAGTGATTTCCGGGGTTTAGATGGAATCCAATTTACAATACTATCCCAATCAACGCCATCATTTGTTGGTTTCATGGGAACACTATTCCAAATGCCCAGCAGCTTCTTTCCTTCATCATATTTCATTTGGACGCTGTTGCAGGCATTTGCGCATTGGACTGTTCCAACTTCTTTCGCGTTGGATTTCATTTTATTTGACACCAATATGGATACTGCTGCCAATACCTTATAATCGTCAGGTTTTATCTTAACACAGGTCGTTTGGCGCCCCTGGCCGGCTTGTCCATGAAATGCCTTATAAATAATGTCAATTTCATCCGAAGTGAATCCTTGCCCACTTTTAACATTGAACTTTGAAAACATACCTAGTATGTCGCGGCCATTTATACGTATCGTTTTTGTTTCCTTAGAATCTTGGGCGTTATTACTGGATGATGTTGAGTTCGTTGCTGGTGTTATCACTTCATCATCCGGGAATGGGTTATTAAGTTCTTGTAGCGCCTTTTGCCATTCTCCTTCAGACATTTTGTATGACCCAGCCAAAATACCTATAAGTGAATCACCATATATATTTCGTTCGTTCACTAATTTAATTGATGGATCAATCAATGATGTTACCAACAAACGCCCGAAGCCACCGCCCATGCCAGTTTGGTTTTTTAAATCATAGACAGATTGTATAGCTCCTGAGAATGGATAGGTTTCCATGAATTTATCTATGGATTTGGCGAAAAGCTGCCCAATGGGGCCGAGTGGTATTTCATTTGATTTGATTTTTCCTCCGAGTTTGGCGCGCCATTCCATTGATTCGCGCTTTATTATACTGGTTAATAATTTGAATCCAGCGGGCGGATATTCTAATCCCTGACGAAGACTACTTATCAAGGGCGCCACTTGGTCCGTAAACATATTATATTCATAAGTATATTGGTAGATGTCCGTTGTTTTACCAATAACAATTGTTCCTTCTTCATCCATCTCAGCAATCTTTATTTTGTATCCTGGAAACTGTAGTATATAATCACTAAGGGCATCCCAGACTGTCTCATTATAAACTAACCAGCGGCGCTGGCCCCAACTAAATATCTTATCATTGGCATCATCCGCTAGGGATATATTTGTTAAAGTTGTATCCACCATAGAAGTTGGCACGCCCGTCAAATTCTCAATCTGGCTACCAATGAAGTTCATCATCTTCTTTTTCCATAATGATGCATATGCATTAATAGTGCGCCTATTGGCCAGCAATTGTCCCATTAATGGGTCAACTCCGCCTAAGTGGTGGATGCCTTCTTCAGGTAAATCCATTAGCGCCATTATGGTCCCAGCGGCCGTGTATGTATTCATAAAGAAACTTTCAATGAAGCCGCCAGCCAGATCGAAGCCCCGGCCATTACCAATAGGTTTAGTCAATTGCGATCCCCATCCTTGTGCAGTAATTGTTAATACTTCCTGTCCTTTAATGGATGCCACTTCTCCCGAAAATACAACGGATTCCGGTCCAAGATAACCACTGAATCCGAGCCTAATCTGAATCATGGCGCCCGGCTTCAACATAAATGACGATAAGTTTTCTTTCTCATTTGGTCTGGTGGCTAGTGGGTTCTCAGTTCGTAATCTGGCATTTAATATATCAGTTAATTTTCCATAGACATTCGTTACTTCAATTACGGCCGTGGATGTCGCCATCTTTTTGCTTCGATGGATGGCTATTGATTTAACGGATGCGTAACTATAGAAATCATTGAATGCTAGGAATCTATTCTCATTCTGTTCTAATATATATAATTTGAAAGTTGGCAACGAATGTCCAAATGTTCCCGGTTGTATGACTTTTGAATTAACGATGCGCGTCATGTCTAGTTTTTTGGCCATCACTTTGAGTGATTCATCCGTGTAAGCGGCGGCCGATGCATTAAATATATTATCTAGGAATATCTTCTCTGTTTTGGTTAATAATCCTTTCTGATTAATCCTAAGAATGCGCAACATTGATAAAACATCTCTATTGAACTTGGATGCGGCCGTTACGACAGCGCGCATGTCGGCTGATGCTAGAACTCTATTCCTAGATATTTGCGCAGCCGGATTATTTGAACCACTTTGTGATGCTAATAAACTGTTGACTTCGGTAGATATATTATTAATTTCCGTTTGCATATCTTGTAATGGTGTCTTAACTCGAGATGGCGACTGATCATCCATTAGTGCCATATCAATCGAATCAATCACATCATATAATGCCGTTATAGCCTTATTAACAGCCGCATTTACCTTCTGGACACTCGGTGGCGGTTCTTGGTTGTTTGATGGTGGAGAAAGTATTGTTACTGTTGAACTAATCTTTTGCAGTGCGTCTACGAGAGCCCTGGCTTCCTTCTTGGCATTCTGTACTAATAAGTTGCTCATATCTTTTAATTTATTCTTATAATCGGCATTTATATCAAATCTAGTATCGGTACCGGTTTGCTGGATCGGTTCTGTCTCGGATTGTTCATCTAACATTTGCCCAAGCATAGCTTTCATTACATTATACTCTGCCGTTAATAATATTGGGTCTTTATATACAAAGAAATCAGGTGAAGTAATGAAGTTAATCATATTGAGTATTTGGGCCGCGTTCGTGTTATTGAAGTCAATGTATTTATTATCATTAAATCGTTTCAGGAATTTCTTATCATTCGTTTTGAGTATGATGGGAAGCGGCCTATCCTGATAGGCATTAAATCTATCATACATTGTTTTCTGATAGATGGGATCATCTATTATATCTTTAACTAGGAAAAATACAGTTCTGATTGAGTATAACAATATATCATCGTTATCTTTAGTTAATATATCATTCAATTGGTCTTTGATTCGTGCGACACCTTGTTTAACATAAGTATGCTCTTTTTTACGCATAATCTGAATTTGGCGGAATTGTGTTAATGCGTGCTTCCTTAATATGAATGATAGATATGGTAATGTTACATATCTAGTAAATAGTCCCATTAAACGAAGTGATACAAATAAAGCGCGCCCATATATTCCGTTTAAACCTAATGCTTTCTCGGTTTTGGTTATCATTCCTCTGACAAGATTGTAAATACCATATAATGACTGAGCTGTTTTATATATGAATGCTAGATGGGGTGCTAGTGTTTCAACTGCTAAAAGTAGGGCTTTAATAACAGTCTCACCTATTCTTACTATTCTTGCGGTGTTGCTACTACCTTGCGACTGTGATGTTGGTGGTTTTGGTTTCTTGGTCTTGATTGGTTGCTTGGTCTTGATCTGAATGCCCGCCT
>Ga0256914_1001930_pt1 | contig 17777 bp, 15 predicted proteins | sample HulkmetaG_FD_191571 | JGI IMG/M metagenome (GOLD analysis project Ga0256914, IMG submission 191571) | Hydrothermal chimney microbial communities from Main Endeavour vent field at the Juan de Fuca Ridge, Pacific Ocean - Hulk | ecosystem: Environmental > Aquatic > Marine > Hydrothermal vents ... | reverse complement strand
CCGCGTGTACTGGGGATACTCTAACAATCCTCCCTCAAGACTTTCCTCTTTCAAAGATACACTATTTATCACCCCTTTTACAAGTCTAACAGTTGCATCAATAACAACCTCTGCTGCAACTTCTCCTCCTGAAAGTACATAATCGCCCACTGATACTTCCTCATCAACATAAAGATCGATTATTCGTTGATCAATACCCTCGTACCTACCACAAATTAGTACTATCGCCTCTTTCTTTGAAAATCTATAGGCCGATTCTTGATTAAACGGCTTCCCAGAGGGCGAGAGATAAATAACATATTTATCCCCTCTTTCTATACTTTCCAGAGCCCTTGCCAGAGGTTCTGGTTTTAAAACCATGCCAGGTCCACCACCAAAGGTATAATCATCGCACGTCTTATGCTTATCGGTGGCAAAATCCCTTATATTTATTATCTCAACACCTACCAGACCTCTACCTATAGCCCTTGATAAGATGGAGCTATCCAAAAAACCCTTAAAAAACTCTGGAAAGAGGGTTAATACATAAAAAATCACAGAAACTCGTGTTCCCCTTTTAACCTTATCACTTTCTCTGCTATGTTTACGTCCTCCACGAAGTGACTACTGAATGGCACAATAAAAGTCTTACCATCTCCCCTAACAACCTCTAGAAATTCTGCCTGTCCTCCTTCGACTACAGATTTAACCCTTCCTATAATTGCTCCCCCAGAGTAAATATTACATTTGCATAGATCAGCAATATAGTATTCTCCCTCGCGCAAGGGAGCAGCTTTTTCCCTATCTACAAGAATTTCCCTTCCGATAAATTTCTTTCCATACTCCGGGGTATCAATCCCCTGCAATTTTAAAAGAACATCCTGTCCACTTATAAAACGAACAGCCTCTACTGTATATTCTCTCTCACCCTCAGAGGTTTTAATGTAAACCTTTTTAATATCACCAAAATGTTTAGTTTCCCCTGACATACTACGAATACGGAGGAAACCCTTTACACCATGGCTTCTTTTTACTATCCCCGTTACGAGCTTATCCATTTTACAATGTTTAAGCTGTTTTAAAGTCTTTAAGTTTTAACCACTCAGTCTAAGATCTCAAGCACAATTCTCTTCCCGGTTTTTGTTGCCGCTGCACTGAGTATTGTTCTTATAGCCTTAGCTATCCTACCATGTTTACCTATAACCTTTCCAATATCACCTTCAGAAACTCTAAGTTCGAGGATTGTTGACTTTTCACCCTCTATCATATTTACATTTACTCCACTTGGGTCATCAACCAGTGATTTTGCAATGTATTCAACAAGGTCCTTTTCCACAGCTCACTCCTTTGATATGAGATTTTATTATTTAATATGAATATTCATCTTGTTAAGTAACCGTTTTACCGTATCGCTAGGCTTAGCACCCTTATCAAGCCATTCACGTACCCTATCTGCTTTAATCTTAACCTGCTCCCCCTCTACAGCTATTGGATGGTAAAAGCCCACCTCTTCGATAGCTTTTCCATCTCTTGGAGCTCTTGAATCCATTACAACGATTCGATAGTATGGTCGCTTCTTGGTCCCAAGTCTCTTCAGTCTAATTCTAACGCTCACCGATTTCCTCCTTCAGTTTATTATCTAGAGTAACTATCTTCCTAACCCTGCCAGAAGGTTAGATTGGTATTTTTTATCCTTACTCATTTTTTTCATCATTATCTTCATTTTTTCAAACTTCTTCAATAACCTATTTACCTCAAATACAGAGGTTCCACTCCCCTTGGCTATTCTTTTTTTTCTACTTGGATTGATTATTCTGTGATTTTTCCGCTCCTCCCTTGTCATCGAGAGGATAATAGCCTCCTCACGTTTCATTTCGCGTTCATCTATAGCATCAGTGTCTATATTTCCTTTCACACCCGGTATCATTTCTAACAAAGATTGCAAACTACCCATCTTCTTAATGCGTTGGAATTGTTCAAGATAGTCCTCAAAGGTAAAGGTTTTGCTTTCGATCTTCTCTTGGAGCTTCTCTGCCTCTTCCAGATTGATTGTCTCCTGAGCCTTTTCTACAAGAGAAACAACATCACCCATTCCGAGTATTCTAGAAGCAATTCTCTCCGGGTAAAAAGGTTCCAGATCCTCCAGTTTTTCCCCAACGCCTATAAATTTTATAGTTTTACCGGTAACACTCTTTATGGAAAGAGCGGCTCCACCCCTTGTATCCGAATCAAATTTACTAAGAATAACACCGGTAAGACCAACTGTTTGGTCGAATTCTTTGGCAATATCAACGGCGCTTTGTCCTGTCATGGCATCTGCAACGAGGAGAGTTTCTACTGGAGCAAGAGTATCTCTGATTTTCACAAGCTCGGACATCATTTCGTTGTCGATCTGTAACCTACCGGCTGTATCTACTATAAGAGTATCGAATGTTTTCTTCTTCGCATATGAAACGGCCTTTTTTACTACCTTCACCGGATCGTGAGAATCATCAGAGTAGACCTCGATTCCTGCTTTGGCTCCCAAAACCTTTAACTGCTCTACGGCCGCCGGGCGGTACAAATCAGCCGCAACGAGAAGTACCAACCTCCCCTTTTTCTTAAGTCTCACACCAAGCTTAACAGCTGTTGTTGTTTTTCCAGAACCCTGAAGCCCCACCATCAAAATAGGAGTTAGTGTATCCGGGCTTTTTAATTTGAGTTCCTCCAATTCACTCCCCAACAGTTGTACCAACCTGTCGTGAAGTATTTTTATAAACTGCTGACCCGGCGTAACGGAACGAAGCACCTTCTCACCAAGAGCTTCTTCAATAGTTCTATTTACAAAGCGTCGAACCACACGAAGGTTTACATCTGCCTCTAGCAATGCTAATTTTACTTCATTAACCGCATCCCGAATATTTTTCTCTGAGATGTGAGACTTTCCAGATATTTGTTGTACCAAACTTGAAAATTTTTTACTTAACCTATCTAACATAACTCTCTAATATGCCTACAAATATTTGTTGGTTTATGAATATATATATATAAATTACCCAATTGTCAATCTCAAATGATTATCTTACATAGAAAAAATGTTCCATAATATAGTCGATTTTTCTCTTCGCTTCAAGATAAAATTTGCTTGAGGGATAGTTTCTGTAAATTTTTCTATAATAAATCAACGCTTTTTGTAAATCCCTCTGCGTCTCACTGCTCTCGTATATATTGCCCATATAATAGTATATTTCATCCATATAGGAAGAATGAGGATAACGCGCCAAAAAAGTTTCTCCAAATTTCAAAGCGATATCGTATCGCTTATTTCTTAACAATTTTCGAATAATAAAGCAATAATCTCTCTGATAACTATTAACAATACTGCATGTCTTAGCGTTTATCTTGCTAAAATCATTCATATACTCAACAAGGGTGATAATATCATTAGTCACTGCCGCTATTTTTACAATACCAACAATAGCATTGCAGTAATACAAATCCTTTTTGCCACTCTCATCCTCCAAATTTCTCTTCCAATACTTTGCCGCAGCTTCATAGCTCTTTTGAAGGAAATAGATCTGAGCAAGTCTATCGTTCAAATACCGGTTTTCAGGGGTATAATTTTTCAGATATAGATGGAGAGCATCCGTATAATCTTTGTTAGCAAAGAGGTAATCAGCAGTCCTAAGGGTTTTCTCATCGCTATTTGGGGTGCTTTTTGAATTTTGTGATAAACTCTCAGGAAAATCCGTACCGTTAGAGACTGATCGATTGGAGTCGGGTCTCTGATTCTTTTTGGATTTATCAGAATTTAGAATTTTTGTGAAATCTCTATCAGTAACCACTTTCAATTTTACATACCTATGAGTACTCTTACCGGTCTCATTGTTCTGGCTTACAAACTTAAGAGTGTAAACTCCCAATTTTCGAGGTTTAAAAGTAAATATACTCCTGTTATTCATTGCCTTCTTGCCCAAAAAAAGGATAGTTTCATCGGAAGAACCTTTTGGATCCTCTGTCTTAAAACCGGTGTAAATCCAACCCTCCCCATCATAGCTAATTTCAACCCTATCATTGACCCTGGCAAATACCTCTCTGTCAAACTTGATTGAGGTTGATTCTTGATTACCAATACCATCCCTTCCAGACACATCACTCTTTGCTCTGAAAGTTTTTTCAGCGGGATTGTTAAGCTTTGAATTTTTAAAGTTTTTCCCTGAAATTTTTCCTAAAGACCCAGGTTCAGCTTTTGTCTTTGCTCTTACCTTTGAGGTTCCCAGTATTTTCGAGGATTTCATCAATTTATCTAAATAGTTTGGTTCCTTTAACACAATATCTGGAATAGAGGTACTTATTGGGTCAATTAAATCACTATCCACAGAGATAATTTCATGAGTATTACTCACTTTTCCAATCGGTGGGATGAGTTCCGTTGGAGAAAAATTGTTTATCTTTTCAAATTGTTGCCTAGAATATACAATTTTTTCAGGAGGTCGGGGAAGTATATAGGCAATAACCCGATAATTTCTTTTACGTTTGGTACCTGTTAAATCGAAAGATTCAACGATTATGCCCTTCGACTTCAGTCCATCTGGCAAATTGGAACTGGCATTTGTAGACTCTTTCAAATGATGGTTAGAGTGAAACAACCTACCGGGAACTTGAGAAACACAGGCAGAGAACATTACAATCACAATTGTAGATAAAAAAACATAAAATGTCTTTTTTAGAGTCTGAACCAAATTCCCCTCCCTCAGGAAACCTTAGCAGCCAAGAGTTAGTTCAAAAGAATCTTCTGATTTGCAATCCTCAATATCTCATATTTTAATCCCTCACACCGGAAAAAATTTTATTGATCTCCTCATTAATTTTATTTTTTAAAGAGTTTCCAATAGCCTCTCTTATCGGATTCCAATATCGGTTCACCTCTTTATCGTTCCACTTTTTTTCTCTTGGTCGGAGGAAATAATATTTTTTTCTCTCCGATAATCCGATGTACCGTGGAAGCAGAAACTGTGACGGATCCACTTCCGAGGTTTCATAAACCGGTGAACCGGGTTTTTGAGGTTGAGAAGGCTCCTTAGAGAGTAAGAGCAAAAGGGTAACAAGAAAACTTAGAAGAGCAACTCCAGAGAGAGAAATACCTATTAAAATTTTCTTAGACAAGACTGGTAATTTCATCTTTTTCCTTAACCCGTATAGCGATCATTTTAGAAACTCCTGATTCTTCCATTGTAACACCATAGAGGGTCTCTGCCATAGCGACAGTCTTTTTATTGTGACTTATAACTATAAATTGTGATCGATTGACAAATTCTTTCAGCAAATTAGCAAACTGTTCTACATTATTCTCATCTAAGGCAGCATCAATCTCGTCCAAAATACAGAAGGGAGAGGGCTTAACCATATACATAGCAAATAGCAAAGCTACCGCGGTGAGAGAACGCTCTCCGCCAGAAAGTAACGATAAACTCTCAAACTTTTTACCTGGCGGCTGAGCAAATATCTCTATCCCGGATTCAAGTACGTTGGAGGGATCGGTAAGTTTTAATTCAGCTCTTCCACCTCCAAAGAGTCTCCTAAACATCAAGTGAAAATTTTTCTTAATTTTACTGTAAGATTCAAAAAAGAGCTCCGCGGATTCTTTTTTTATATGCTTTGTTACATCTGTGAGATTCTTCTTTGCCTCTTCCAAATCCTTTAACTGCGAAGTTAAAAAATTATAGCGTTCTTCTACCTCTTTAAACTCCTCCGGTGCCATCAAATTTATATGTCCAAGGGATGAAAGGCGTTTTTTAAGCTCTTTCAATCTCTGTCGAAGAGTTCTCGAATCCTCATTTATATCATACATTGTTTCTTCAAACTCTGAAAGTTCTCGTGAGTGGGTTTCTCTATAGTTTTTGTATAATTCACCTATTTCCGTTTCAATTTGTGCTATCTCTATCTGAACTTTCTCCAGCCTTGCCTGGATCCTATTCATTTTACCCATTTCACGCTTCAACCTCTCCTCAGTAGAAACCAGAGAGGTGTTATTTGCTCTTATAGCCTCCTCCAATCTCTTTAACCTTTTCTGTAATTTGCCTCTTTGAGCTTCAATTTTTTTAATCTTCTCGGTAGCAGTTTCAATTCGCTCTTTCAAGGATTCAATTAAAAGTTCCACATCCTTTATTTCGTCCTCATTATCCTTTATTTGAGTAAGATACTCTTTTTTCTCTTCCTCTAACCTATCAATCTCACGCTTAGAGGCCTCTATTTCCGCTGTAATTTTCGTATGATTAATCCTTAAGCCCTCTAAGGTACGCCTGTAATTGTCCAATTTGTGGTTTAATTCGTTATTCTCTCTCCTTTTAGTTACAATAACTTCTTTATTGGTGTTAATTATCCCCAAGGAGGCATAAATTTCCTCGTCAATTTTACGCTTCTGTGTGATGATTCCACCGGTTGAAAGGAACTCATCCAAAAAAGAAAGATTATACCGCCTATAGTTATCAAACAACTTTTCTAGCTTTCCAATTACTCGCTCTAATTCCTGTTGAAAGGTTGCCAATGCAAACGATTTCTCTGTAACGTAAGTTTTCAATGTGTGCAAAGTTTCTTTTATCTCTCTTTCTATTTCAGATTTTTTCTCAGTGGAATAACCTATACGCTTTAATCCCTCATCCAATTGAGTTACTATGTTATCAGTTATCTTTCGAAGTTCTTCTCGTAACTTCTCTATTTTATCCTCCAGCTCTCTATTTTCCCGCTCTTTATCATCTATTAACCGATTATTACTCTCCTTCTGGTAAGAGAAATCATTAATTCCTCTTTCAAACGAAACGACGTTGCTCGCCAATTCCCTCTCAGATTTGGATAATTCTTTGAGTCTGCTGGAAAGGGACTCTATTTTGTTTTTGTTCTGTTCCAATCTCTCCTGAAGATATTCCCTCCTGGAAAGAAGATTCTGTATTTTTAACCTATTCTCTGATATCCTTTCCTCCAACATCTTGATATTGTTCTCCATCCCGTTTCTTTCCACACCTATTTTATATAAATGATTCTGTAGCTCAATTAATTCGGATTCCATCTCGTTAACGGCGTTTATGTTAGTTTCCATACTGCTATTAATTTTATCAATTGATTCCTTCACCGTATCTTTATCCCTCTCTGCCTCCTCTTTCCTAGCGTACAATTTTTCTTTTCTTCCCAGTAAATCCCTTAACCGAATGAGAGCAAGCTTCGTTTCTGTCTCAAATATCTTTTTCTGAAGATCTCTATAAAGCTGGGCTTTTTCTGATTGAATCTTCAACGCATTGTAATTTTTTCTTATTTCTCCCAAAATACCAGTCAGTTGTTTCATGTTCTCCTCGGTACTCTTCAGCTTTCTCTCTGCTTCCGCGCTTTTTGCCTTAAATTTTGTAATTCCAGCTGCCTCTTCAAAAATAAGTCGCCTCTCATCCGGTTTGTTCGAGAGAATGTGATCTATTTTCCCCTGTTCCATTATCGAGTATGCCGATTTACCAATACCAGTGTCGAAAAAAAGTTCTCTTATCTCCTTCAACCGCACAGGATTACCATTGATAAAGTACTGACTTTCACCGGATCTAAAAAGGCGCCTGGTAACGGAAATTTCAGAGACTCCCAAAGGCAGTAATTCGTTCTCGTTGAGAAACGTGATAGTCACCTCTGCTACGTTTAGGGGCTTACGGGTCTCGGAACCATTAAAAATAATATTCTCCATCTTATCTGCCCTAAGGTTTCTGATGTTTTGTTCCCCTAAAACCCATTTTATAGCATCAACAATATTACTCTTTCCGCACCCATTGGGTCCTAAGAGAGCTGCGATTCCTCTCGAGAATTCAATTCGAGTTTTGTCTGCAAAGGATTTAAAACCGAAGAGCTCTATACTTTTAAGAAACACTCCCTCTCCCAGTTATACTTATTTTTTAAAATATCTTATCCCCTATCAGTAGTAAGGTCAAGATTATCTATCCTTCAGTCCCGTGAAATAATTGGAGATTCTATTTATTAAAAGTTTATTTAATGATATATAGAATTTAATGATTATTTGTGGAGTAGACGAGGCAGGCAGGGGACCGTTAGCTGGTCCGGTTGTAGCGGCTGCAGTAATTCTTACAGATGATTTTCCATACTCTATCCTCAATGATTCTAAAAAACTTTCTCCACAGAGGCGAGAGGAAGCAACAAGAATAATTATCACAAAAGCTATATACTCTGCGGGATGGGCTTGGCCCGAGGAGATTGATAGATTCAACATTCACAACGCAACACTTCTTGCCATGAAACGAGCTATTTCATCGTTGAGCGTAACTCCAGATGTGGTATTAATAGACGGGAAGTACACCCCCTCTCTCCCACCAAAATTTTCAGTAAACGCTATAGTAAGGGGAGATACCTACGTTCCTCAAATTCAGGCGGCATCTATAATTGCAAAGGTAATCCGTGACCTGTGGATGGAACGCTATGCCTGGATAGAGCCCCACTATCTATTTGAAAACCATAAGGGCTATCCCACTCGAGAACACAGATTACTAATCAAAAAATACGGATTATCACCAATCCATAGGAAAAGTTTTAGTTTCACTTCTCCTGAATGAATTGGATGGCCTTGTTGAATCCTTCTAAAAAACTAGGAAGATCCTCTTTAAAAACGATGAGCGAATGTCTCTCGAACATACTCTCACCATTTTTCTTGCTCTCAACGATATTCAAGAAAATATCGCCGTGTCTGTTTTCTTTAACGTTAAAAAAATACGTTCGTCTCCCAGAAGAAGCCCGTGAAGAAAATATCTCACCCCTTAATCCCATTTCTTACCTTCCTGATTGTTTTTTCCGTTTGATTATAATAAAGCCATTCCATTTCATCAATATAAATTTTTCTATTGACAAAAAAGATTATCTTTTTTAAATTTCTCGTAGCTAAGCTGATACATAATTACAATTGATACCAAGCGCCCGTCGTATAATGGTTATTACCCAAGCCTTCCAAGCTTGTGATGTCGGTTCGATTCCGATCGGGCGCTCTTTTTTTGCCTTTTTACCTTAACTTGATTCTTTACTCCAGGAGAGCATTTCTTCAATAGAATTAATAATATCTCTTACTCTATACGGCTTCCTAATAAATTTTATATTTTTACCGTCTATTAAAAGGCCGTTTAGGTTCCCATCGTCATATCCGGAAACAAATATCACTCTAATCTCCGGCAAATATTTCTTTATCTGTTCGAAAAGTTCCTTACCACCCATCCCTGGCATAATCACGTCTGTAATAAGTAAGTCACACCAAAAATCCGTTTTCACTTTCCCGTTTAGGGTTATCTTTTTTAAAGCATCCAATCCATCCTCCGCCTCTACAATATCGTATCCATATTCCCTTAGAGTCCTCACAAGTATTTTCCTAATAGTATTCTCATCCTCTACAACAAGGATTCGTTTGTCTCGCTTTCTATTTGTCTTTTCATCCAAGGCACTAGAAACTTTACTCCTCTCATGTTCAACAGAAGAATTTGAACTTCTAGCAACATCCGTTGCAGTTGACTTCTCACTCCACTCCACACAGGGAAGGAATATTTCAAATCTGGTGCCTTTTCCTACCACACTACTTACCCTTATCTCACCTTTATGACTTTTGACTATCCCATATACAGTTGAAAGTCCAAGACCCGTGCCCTTGCCTTCTGCTTTTGTTGTAAAAAAAGGTTCAAATATATGTTCCATTACATTTTTATCCATTCCTACTCCGGTATCTTCAACTGTAATTTTTATTTCTCTTACTTTTCCCTCATTACCCCTCACATTCTGGGTGCAAATTTTGATGGCTCCCCCCTCTGGCATAGCATCACTGGCATTTATCACAAGGTTTAAAAATATTTGTTCGATCTGACTTCTTATCCCCTTTACCCTTGCAAGGTTGCTGTCAAGATCCAATTTTAACTTGATATTTTCTTTTATGATTCGCCTAAACATCTTTTCCATGCCCGAAATGATCTCATTACAATCAATGATCTCGAAATTCGCTCCCGACTCATTACGACTTAGCAACAAAAGGCGTCTGGTAAGAGCCTCCGAACGTTCTACTGCAGCTTTAATTTCAAGAAGAGGTTCTAAGGGGGACTCATTCCATTCGAGGTACATCTTAGCAAGCTCAACATTTCCTATAATTGCTGTTAACAGATTGTTAAAATCATGAGCAATACCACCCGCAAGTCTTCCGACGGCCTCCATTTTTTGAGCTTGTAAATATCTACTCTCCAGCTCTTTCTCTCTGGTAGAATCAACACCAATACAAAATGTTCCATAACGTTTCCCGTCAATATCCGTCATAGGAAGATTAATCCATGAGACAAATATGAAATTGCCATCTTTCTTTATGATAGGTTGTGCTCGATTTATCTCACCATCGGCTTTTGCAATCTCCGCCATAACGTATTCTCTATCCTCTTTTCTCACGAATACATCGAATATATTTTTTCCTATTATATCTTCCTCCTCCCAACCAGTTAACTTATAAAAGGTTGTATTAGCTGAAGTTACATTGTAATCGTTATTCAGACGGAGTATTATAATGGGAGATTTTTCAAGAATTCTCCGCAATGTGATCTCACTTTCCCTTTCCTTTGTAATGTCACGAACCAAACCTATATACCCGTACAACGTGTCGTTTTCATAGAGTGGAGAGAAACTGGCATAAACAATTATTTCACTGCCGTCACGCCTCCTCGCTGTTATTTCACCTTTCCAAGGTTGTCTCTTTCTTACTGCGGCATCTATCGCTCTATAAACATCCCTCCGGCCTATGTAGTCCAAAACTGCCCTGTAACTTTTACCAATTATCCGGTGAGTTGAAAATCCTGTAATCTGAGTATAGGCCTCGTTAAGATACTTAATTCTCATATTTTTATCGCAGATAACAATCATCTCTTCTGCATTGTTTATCGCTCTAAATATCTGTTGACGCTCAAGTTCCAACTTTTTTACCTCTGTGATGTCGTACATTATTGAGAGTTGTGACAAATTTCCATCAGGATTTTTTATAGGATAGTTATTGGTAAGATAATACCTATTATTCTTTACAAATCGAATTTCGTGTCCAATAACACTTTTCCCCTTAAGGACCTTTTTCATCGTGCATTCTGAACATGGCTCTTTTCTTCCTCCATATGCCTCAAAACACCTATTTCCAGTGGGATCATAACCCAAAGCGGAGATCATACTTTCGTTCGCATATTCAATCGTATACTCATGATTTACAAGAGAAACCAACTCATCCAGAGAATCAAACATCAACCGTAATCTATTCTCACTCTCAACCAGCGATTGAGTTTTATTTCTCAATTCTTCATGTAGTCTCTTCCTCTCATCGAGTATCATTCGATAGATATAATAACTAATTAAACCAAAGATTATCACAAGGATACTAATAGAAATAACGTAGAAAAGATTTACATTTGTTCCTCTAAAGATGTCACTCAACTCGGCATATGAAATAATAATCCATCTGTTGTATCCGGAAACATCAAAGGCAATAAAAGACCCAATACACTTTTGGCCGGAGACAGAAAAATACCCAGTATACCGATCCTCTCTCTTTGCTTTAGCTATAAAATTAAGGAGTTCTTCCTCGCTGTTGGACAAGACGTCCTCTAGGGGTTCGCCCAATGCATCCAGATAATTTGAGAACAGAATATATCCTCGTTTATCCAGTAGTAATATCTTACAGTACCTATTACTATCTATATTTTGTAAATAGTGCGAGACAAATTTATCAAAATCAAAGAGTAACCCTATTCCTCCCATATAGTTATGTTTCTTATCGAAAATAGGATATTCGGCAACTATTGCTCTGTAACCCTGAACAGTTTTGAAAGGACTACTCAATACCGGCCTATGGTATCTGTGGATGTACTGATTGTGTGTCTGAGCCGAGAGATCCTTCCCTATAGCCGATTCATCTGGGTAGGTATAGATTAACTTCATATCTTTGGAAACTCTAGAGATACCTCTCACCGTGTGTCCCTGGGGAAGATAAAGGGTCTTGAGGAGTTTCTTCCCTCTATCATTAAAATTAACTATATCCGGATACCCAGAGACCACTCTCAGCCAATAAAAAACCTTGTCAATCTTTTGTCTAAGTAAGGAGGAGGAAAATTGGATGTTTTTTATATTCGAACTTTTGAAATTTTCTACCGCAATTCTCTCTACCTTAATCAGGTAGGCCGTTATAACAGCAAATATTACGATAAAAAAGATTACCAGAATTGAAATATACTTTTTCATTACACACTCAATAAAATCTTACTTTGCAAAATCTCAGATTTCCACATCTACTCTCAAATATATACTTACGGCCTGTAAAATAGGAGAGTATGCTTTCAATTCTTTCTCTATCAATTGGCTTAACAATGCTAATTTTATCCAGCGCTTCGTTTTTTTCCAGAAAAACGGCGTAAAAAATTGACTGTGGGGCAAGAATTCTTTTTATTTCCCTTACATCAGGTACGTAGTCTTCAACACTGTTAAAGAAGAATATCGCAAGTACTACCCCAACACTGTTATCCTCGAGGGGGATTCGTGAAGCATCGATATTAAACAAACTCGCATTCATATTGTCGGAAAGTAGTTGCGAGGCACACTTTAACATAGAAACAGAAACGTCCACTCCCAGATATATGGAATTTTTAGGCAGGAGTGTTCCTATAGGAAAGGAAGTTCCGCAACCTATATCAACGATAACTTTATCCTGCATCTCTTCTACTACACTGTCAAGCTCCTCGATATATCTGTTCCATGGGCATCCCGCATTCTCCACAATGGGGATTATGGCGCTATCATAGGTAGAGGCAATACTATCAAAAAAATTTCCTGTTTTTTTTAATCTTTCACCAACAGGAAGAATATCTAAAAATTTTATTATCTTCCCCTCCACAGGATAGAGAGCTCCACACGATTTACAGCCTAAAGCATCCCCACATCTCTCTAACATTTTTCCACATCGTGGACAGCGGGGGTTGAACAGTTGCATAATTTAGATAATATGGTAATATACTTTTCTCTGTCAAACCTTATTTGACAGCCAAGTGAAATAAGGCTAAGAAAGGCATTTATTTATATCTTGTTTTGGGTCAGGAGAAACTTTTTGATGGTACGTACATTAATATTTACAGGAATTCTTACACTCCTGCCAATTTCGGAATTGCGCGGGGGAATTCCTTACGCGCTTTCGATGTCTTTAAATCCCGTTTTTACCTACTTTTACTGTGTTTCTCTTAACATTCTTGTTGCTCCTCTAGTTTTTATCTTTCTCTCGACTATCCACAAACTTCTCTACAAGTGGAAACCTTACAGGAAATTCTTTGATAGGGTGATAGATAGAACGCGTAAGAAGGTAAAACCCAAGGTTGACAAGTACGGCTACCTGGGGTTGACAATTTTTGTAGCCATACCACTACCCGTCACGGGAGCATACACAGGTTCCATAGGCGCATGGATTCTGGGCATGGACAAAAAGAAGAGTTTTGTAGGAATATCCCTTGGTGTATCAATTGCTGGTATAGTAGTTTCCGTAGTAGCCTACTACGGAATTAAAGCGCTCTACTTTTTTATAAAGTAATACTCTTCGAAAATGGGAAAATCATGAAAATGAATTTACACTGTCAGCTTAACGAACAACAATTAAGGGCCGTAACCACCATCAAGGGGCCGATTTTGGTCATTGCGGGGGCGGGATCAGGAAAAACAAGGGTAATAACCTATAGAATTGCCTATATGCTTGACCAGGGAATTAAACAATCCGAAGTACTAGCCGTGACATTTACAAATAAAGCGGCAAACGAGATGAAGAATAGAGTAAAAGAGTTAACCCAAAAAAGACTTTCCGGTCTTACAATTTCCACCTTTCACTCGTTTGGGGTTAGCATTCTCAGAGAGTTTGGGCATTTACTAGGTCTAAAAAAATCATTCAGTATTTACGATCAAACGGATAAGTACTCCCTTCTGAAAGAACTTATTGAGGAATATAGGTTGAATATCTCGGGTGATATAAAATATATCTCTGGTCTGTTTTCCAATATAAAGATAGGAAGTGCTTCTATCGAAGAGGAGGGTGAAACTTACAGAGAGTTATTTAAACTATACGAGGAACATTTAAAAGCGTACAACGCGGTAGATTTCGATGATCTGTTGGTCAAATCTCTAGAGCTCTTGAAACTCAAAGAGGTCCTCAATTTTTACCAGAACCGTTACAGATACTTTATGGTGGATGAATTTCAGGATACCTCCCTTATCCAGTACGCGATAATAAAAAAGCTTGCAGAAAAATACTCTAACCTGTGTGTCGTCGGAGATGACGATCAATCAATATACTCATGGCGCGGAGCAAACTACGAAAACATAAGAAGCTTTGAAAGCGATTTCCCAGATCACATTACAATAAAATTGGAACATAACTACCGTTCCACCCCCATAATTCTTGGTGCCGCTAACGAATTAATAAAACACAATCAGAATCGAAAGTCCAAATTTTTAAGAGCGGCGGAAAAGAACCAAGGATACAACGAACCAATTACAGTAGTTTATCCGGAAAATGAAAGGGAAGAGGGATTGTGGATTGCCGAAAAAATACGGACTTTTGCTATAAAGTATGGACTTAAATTTCACGATTTTGGGGTTTTGGTAAGAACAAATCAGTTAACACGGTACATCGAGGAGGCTTTTTTAAAAGATAATATTCCCTATCAAGTCTCTGGTGGTATTAGTTTTTTCCAGCGAAAAGAGATAAAAGACATAATTGCTTACATGCGAGTGATCTCCAACCCCGATGATAATGTTAGCCTTTTACGAATAATAAATACTCCGAGGAGAGGAATTGGTTCCAAAACGGTAGAAATTCTGGTGGGAGCCTCCGAGGAGAGCAATACCTCGATATACTCCCTCATCTCTAAAATAAGGACAGCCTCGAACGGTTTCGATATTGAGGACAAAATAGATAAACGGACTAGAGATTCGTTGGTGGATTTTATAACAATTATCGATTACTACAGGGAACAAATTCTAAAGGGTCGCGAAATGGCAAAGCATTTGAAATCACTTGTCGAAAAAATAAACTATTGGGGATATCTGCTCAGTACAAATAAAAAACAGGAAGTGGCAAAATGGAAGTACCATAACATAATCTCTCTGATAGATTCTCTCGCCGAATACGAGAAGGACCCGGATACCATACATCCAAGTATCTATGAATATCTAAATCGAATAACGCTGACAACAAAAGATGAGAGTGGGGATATTAAAAATGAAAAGGTAAACCTTATGACCATCCATTCCGCTAAAGGACTTGAATTTGAGGTTGTTTTTATTGCCGGTGTTGAGGACGGAATAATCCCACATTCTAAATCAGAGGCAGACGGAGCAAGATCGGTGGAAGAGGAAAGACGTCTCTTCTATGTGGCCATAACAAGGGCAAAAAAACTACTGCTCATGTCGGCCTGTAAGACTCGCAAAAAAATGGGTAAACTAATTACCCCCGAGCCCTCTCCCTTCCTAGAGGAGATTCCCCCTAAGTATTTTACCCATGAAGAAACAGAGGAGGTTGCTTCTCGGGATGATGCACGAACCTATTTTGAAAACCTTAAAAAAATGTTTGTAGTTAATAAATAAGGCGAAAAATAGCTCATGTTATACCTTGTTTTTTTACAATAAAATGTTACATTATTTATACTGAAATTGATTTAATATTTAGGAGTCGAGATGTTGTGGAAATATAGAAAATTGTTTGTGGTTTTTGTTTTAATCGTGACTGTAAGTGGAATTATATTTTCCGAGAGCAAAGAAAAAAAAACACAAACAGTTCCTCTCTATTCCTTGGGTGACCAAACGCTCAGCATAAATGGTGGTCTGTTTGTTCCTCTATTTTTTCAGGCAACGGATGGTTCTGTAAAACCCACAAATCTCACACCGGGGGGTGTTGGTTCCCTTAAGTGGGGAGTCTATCTAAACGGTAATGTAAAAGTAAATTTAGAGGCGGGTGGGGTTTTCGCATTTAGTCCCAATTTTAATACCCTTTTAATACTACCTATAACTCTAAGTGGAGAGTACGTTTTTAATTACTTCCCCTTTAATTTTCCAGTTTATCTAGGAACAGGAATTACGATAACCCGATACCAGACGTATACTCATGTGGATTTTATTTTAAAACCAGGACTCTCAGCGTACTGGCAGTATAATACTTTATGGTCGTTCGGGATCAATTTCGTGTACTGGTGGATATTCCAACCGGCAACAGGGGATCAGCCGAGTTATGAAACACGAATGGGTAATTTTTTGGAAATCTCTCTCTCGGCATTGTATCACTTTTAAATGGGGGTCTCTGTAATGAATACAAAACATACGGTTCTTACCTATCTTAGTTTAATCACCTTTATTGTGTTGAGCCTCTTTCTATGGTCCTGTAACACAGGCGAGAATGCGATCTTTTATACACTTGAGAACGAAAAAAGAACAGTCGACAACACCTTACCAAATGAGGTTACAGTTACAGGCATAGTAAAAATCGGAGATTATTACTATGTTTCTCTGGGTGCTATTTATAGAAGAAACGCCTCAAACTCTGAAAATAAATGGGATCCGATAACTATAAAAATGAACGGAGAAAGTTCTTCAGGATTGTGCAATAACTTGGCGTATTTTAATGGAAAACTGTATGGTGCATTTATAATGGATTCCTCCGATCAGACAGCAACAAGCTTCGGTCTATATTCCGCTACGGTCAACACCAATACTACGGAAATCGACTGGTCAGGACCTATAAATATCGGGGCATCACAGTCTGAAATTCAAATTGTCCGTCTTTTTATAGTTAACGGAACATTGATAGTAATCACAAAAGAAGAAACCGCACTTCCCTACAACCTATATTATTCTACCGATGGTAGTAATTTTAGCCATTGTGCTACAACATTTGACTTACTCCCCAATGACTGTACATTTTTCAACTCTCAGTACTGGTTAATTGTCGGAAATAAAATTTATACTGGTAATCTGTCCTCATTTTCGGAGATTTCGACGACAAATTATCCCGAGGGTAAAGTTTCCGGAACATACTTCGGTGGCATTTACTACTCGAGCGACTTTGGGGCTCTCTATCTATCATCCAGGGACGGAAAAATATTCTCTACAACCGATGGAACAACATGGAAGACCGCTAACGGGGGTGAGCCGATAAAAGTATCGGATAAAGCGGTACCTTTTGGAATCTTTTATCAAATCAACAGCAATTTGATGTTATTGGGAACAGATGGGTACGGTTTTTACAGAATAATAGGCGGAGACATTACCAATTCCGCCAATATAAAAAGATTTTCGGACAATACCAAAGCGGAACTCTACAGTGCCTCTGTTTTAAAATTCTTTAAAGATCCCTCAACAAACCCTACAGTGATATTTGCCTGTACCTCAGGATACGGGCTCTGGAGTAACGCCGATTACAGTTCCCTCTTTCAAGACTCCTCCTGGGGAAGGGAATAGAAAAAGAAACACAGTCCTTCAGATTTCCCAAAATTTTTCTCAATACAACTCGTATGCACCAATATCATAGGTTGGCTTAATACCAACCAGAGGCGCAGGTCTCTTTTGCCCTCTTATATCATCGACGGGACCTCTATAGCGATCGTTGTTCAGATTAATTCCCCCGTTAACACATTTAGAGAGTTTTCTTAAAATAAGGTTGTTCTTTTTCAGACCTACGAAGGTCTTAGAGATACTTTCACTGATATTTTTATCAATATTCCCTCCGAAGGGATCCTTATCATAGAGATTAAAACTTT
>Ga0256914_1001929_pt1 | contig 17785 bp, 17 predicted proteins | sample HulkmetaG_FD_191571 | JGI IMG/M metagenome (GOLD analysis project Ga0256914, IMG submission 191571) | Hydrothermal chimney microbial communities from Main Endeavour vent field at the Juan de Fuca Ridge, Pacific Ocean - Hulk | ecosystem: Environmental > Aquatic > Marine > Hydrothermal vents ... | reverse complement strand
ATACGGTACCGAAGGAGGGTGTTGATTGGAAGATCGTTGACATGGATCCGAAGTCAACGCTGGGCATCTACTTTCAGTTGGTGGTATCAAAGCTTGGTGAAGGGAGTGCTTCTACTTGAAAAAGAGCAGGATTTTGAGGGAGATGTTTGAAAGCAAAGAGTTGGTTGTGGCACCGGGTGCTTACGATGCTCTTACGGCAAAGCTTGTGGAGTACACTGGGTTTAAAGCGGTGTTTCACACTGGGTACGGGACGGCAGCAAGTCTTTTGGGGCAGCCAGATGTTGGTTTGGTGTGTTTTAAGGAGATGGTTGACAGAGTGAGTTACATGGCTCGAGCCGTTAACATACCCTTGCTTGCAGATGGTGATACGGGCTATGGTAACGCTATAAATGTTTACAGGACGGTGAAAGAATACATATGGGCTGGTGCTTCTGGTATGTTCATAGAAGACCAGGTGTGGCCAAAGAGATGTGGCCACATGGAGGGCAAGGAGCTTATATCCGTTGAGGAAATGATAGGTAAGATTAAAGCAGCTAACGATGCAAGGAACGAGGAAGATCCAGACTTTCTCATAGGTGCGAGGACAGACGCAATAGCCGTGTACGGCTTTGATGAAGCTATTAAGAGGGCAAATGTGTATGCAGATGCCGGTGCTGACTTTGTGTTTGTAGAAGCACCGGTTAGCGAGGAGCAAGTTAGGAAGATTCCACGGCTGGTGAAGGTGCCTGCTATGTTGAATCTCATAGAAGACGCAAAGACTCCTCTGCTCCCTATCCATGAAGTTAGAGAGCTGGGATACGGCATAGTGGTTTACCCTCTTACTACACTTTATGTGGCTGCGAGGAGTGTACTTGATGCCCTTAGATCCTTAAAGGAGAGCGGAGTAACTACCGAATACATGGATAAGATGATAGCCTTTAAGGAATTTGCAAAGCTGATAGGACTCCCTGAGGTGCGTAAGATGGAGGATATGTATCTGCCAGAGGCAGAGGTAAAGAAAAAGTATAAGGGGGTATAGTCTATGAAGGGATATAAGATAGCGCTTATTCCGGGAGATGGGGTTGGTCCAGAGATTGTTGCAGAGGGTAAGAAGGTCGTTGAATCTGCTGCCGAACGGTATGGTTTTGGGGTTGAGTGGGTGCCTTATCCGTTTGGTGCAGACCACTACCTCGAAACCGGTGAGGTACTGCCTGACAGTGCATTGAAGGAGATGGAAGAACTCGACGCAATATACCTTGGGGCGGTTGGTGACCCAAGAGTCAAGCCGGGGATCCTCGAAAGGGGGATACTCTTGAGGCTTCGGTTCTACTTTGACCAGTTTGTAAACCTAAGGCCTATAAAACTTTTTAGCGGTGTTGAAACACCGTTGAAGGACAAAAAACCGGAAGACATAGACTTCTATGTAGTTAGGGAAAACACAGAAGACTTTTATATAGGGCTTGGAGCAAGGGTATCTGAAAGTGGTGATCTTCATCAGAGCTTGAAGGTTGACAGAAGGCTGTACAAGGGAAGGTTTGAAGTGGAGCTTGAACTTGAGCCTATGCAGGAGGTTGCCTATCAGATAGGTTTAATCTCCAGAAAGGGGGCGGAGAGGGTCATAAGGTATGCCTTTGAACTTGCAAAATCCAGAGGAAAGAGCAAGGTTACCAGTGTGGACAAGGCGAATGCCATTCCTCAGATATATTCCCTTTGGAGAGATGTCTTTAATGAGATAGCGGGGGAATATCCCGAGATATCTACGGAGTTCAATTATGTGGATGCTACTACCATGTGGATGGTAAAGAGACCTGAGGACTTTCAGGTTGTGGTTGTGCCGAACATGTTTGGAGACATAATAACAGACCTTGGAGCCATGATACAGGGGGGGCTTGGTATTGCAGCTGGGGGAAACATAAACCCTGAAGGTGTATCGATGTTTGAACCTATACATGGTTCTGCGCCTAAGTATAAGGGTAAGGGGGTTATCAATCCTTTGGCTACGATACTTGCGGGGGCTATGATGCTTGACTTTTTGGGTGAGAGGGAAGCATCTGTTGCCGTTAATAGAGCAGTAGAGAAGGTGTTGAAGGAGGGTAGAGTGAAGACGAGAGATCTTGGTGGAGATGCAACTACATCTCAGATGGGAGATGCGGTTGCAGAGGCCGTAAAGGAGGTGTAGGATTGTGGGTATGACTCTGGCGGAGAAAATTATAGCCAGGCACACTGCGGATAAGGTAGTGGCGGGGGCTATTGTGAAGGTAAAAGTGGATTTTGCCTTTGCAAACGATATTACTGCGCCTATGGCTATAGAGGATTTCTACAAAATGGGTGCAAAGAAACTGTTTGATCCCCAGAGGGTCTCACTTATACCTGACCACTTTGTTCCCAACAAGGATATAAAGTCTGCTGAACAGTCAAAGATGATGAAGGAGTTTGCGGTTCAGCATGGAGTAGAGTACTATTATGAGGTTGGTAGGGGTGGCATAGAACATGCCCTTCTTCCGGAGGAAGGACTTGTGTTGCCCGGCGAGATAATACTTGGTGCGGATTCTCACACCTGCACTCACGGTGCCGTTGGTGCGTTTGCTACTGGTGTGGGAAGTACAGACCTTGCAGCAGCATGGGTGTTGGGGGAGACATGGTTTAAAGTGCCCCACACGATAAGGGTTAATTTCAACGGTAAACTGCCTGAGTGGGTCTCTGCGAAGGACCTGATACTGTATCTTATAGGTAAGATTGGAATAGATGGGGCACTCTACAAGGCGTTGGAGTTTGGGGGTAAAGTTGTAGAGGACATGAACATGGACGGTAGGTTTACTATATGCAATATGGCTATAGAGGCCGGAGCTAAGACCGGTATAATACCACCTGACGAGACCACATTTGGATTTCTAAAAGACAGGGCAAAGAGAGATTACGAACCCCTCTTTCCGGATAACGATGCAGATTACGAACAGGTAATAGAAATAGATGTTAGCAATTTGACGCCCCAGGTTGCTCTCCCTCATCTGCCGTCAAATGTGAGGCCCGTGGGAGATGTGGGTAGGATAAAGATAGACCAGGTGGTCATAGGTTCGTGTACCAACGGTAGAGACACCGACATGGAGGTAACTCACAGGATATTGAAAGGGAAAAAGGTAGCCCCGTGGGTTAGACTTATAGTGGTACCTGCTACTCAGAGAGTCTATTTGAATATGTTAGAAAAGGGATGGGTTAAGGACCTTATAGAGGCTGGTGCCGTTGTTAGCACACCCACATGTGGCCCGTGTCTCGGTGGGCACATGGGAGTTCTCGCAAAGGGCGAAAGGGCAGTTTCTACCACGAATAGGAACTTCGTTGGAAGGATGGGACATCCAGAGAGTGAAGTCTATCTGAGCAGCCCTGCAGTTGCTGCAGCTTCAGCTATAACTGGCTATATTACGGACCCTGCGGAGGTGGTTTGATATGGTGCTTAAGGGGAGGGTCTGGAAGTACGGAGACAATGTGGATACGGATGTAATTATACCGGCACGGTATCTGAATACGAGTGACCCTGAGGAGTTGGGCAAACACGCAATGGAAGACATAGATCCCGATTTTACCAAGAATGTTAATAAGGGCGATATAATAGTAGCAGGTAAGAACTTTGGCTCTGGCAGTTCGAGGCAGCATGCCCCCGTTGCTCTTAAAGCTGTGGGCATCTCGGTGGTAATTGCTAAGTCGTTTGCGAGGATCTTTTTCAGAAATGCGATAAATATAGGGCTCTTTGTTCTGGAGGTTCCGGAGGCGGTAGATGAAGCTGATACTGGAGATGAAATGGAGCTTGACCTTACGAAAGGCGTAGTTCGGAATATTACGAAAGGCAAGAGTTATCAGGTTCCACCTATGCCTGACTTTTTGAGAGAACTGATAGATGCAGGTGGGCTTGTTAACTATGTGAGGAAGAGAATTGGAGCATGATTTCTTTCAGTAAAGAGGTCAAAGGTAGCATTCTTGCCATTATTTGTGTCCCTATCTTTGGCCTCTTTCCGGTTGTGGTTAAGTATGGGGTTGCTAATGTAAATCCAATAGTGTTTGGTAGCTACGCTGCACTCGTATGTGCAGCGTTTCTTTTTGGGGTGCTCTCTTTTGCGAGAACCTCTTTTAGTATGTTTGTAGATGTACACATCCAGCTTCGACTTGTCGTAATTGGTGTGTTTGGCACTTTTCTTTCTTCTGTGTTCTTCTTTGTTGGTTCTACGATGACATCCGGTATAAATGCAGCCATTTTGCTTCAGATAGAGCCGGTTTATTCTATATTTATAGGGTATATTTTCTTAAAGGAGAGGATAAGATTAAAGCAAATCTATGCGACAATTCTTGTTGTTCTTGGTACACTTCTCGTTCTGTACAATGGCAGATTGTCCGTAAATATAGGAGATATTTTCATACTTCTGACGCCACTATGCTGGCAGATAGGCCACTATAATGGAAAGGTCTTGATGAGGGATACGGGTATTGGGCCCGTGATGGTCTCATTTGGTAGGACGCTTTACGGCGGGTTGTTTTTGCTGTTTTTGGCGTTGATACTGTACAGGCACGGTGTCTTCACCCAAAATGTGTATAGCCTCCTTCCGGTGATAATCTTTCAGGGAGTGATAACCTATGCAGTTGGTTTTATGCTTTGGTACAAGACGCTCACTCTCATAAACCTGTCAAAGGCTACAGCTCTTATAACTCCTTACCCCGTTTTCTCTTTTTTTATGGCACAGTTTCTGCTGAAAGAAAGCCCCACCATCTATCAGATAGTAGGGCTTTCGGTCGTGATTGTGGGTATATACTTCCTTCTCCATGTGAAAAGTGAAGTGCTCAGTAGTATCGATGCCTGAATATTATCTCCTTATCTGGAGGGTATATTATCCTGTAGCGTATGGTTAGCTTCTTTACGGAGTGCCCGGGTATCTTTATCTGCCATTTCACGATGCCGTTTTTTACCTCACTTGGATTTGGGGAGAGTCGAATATCTTTTACCTTTACCTCCTTGTTCTCTGAGATGGGTACGATGTCTATCACTGTAACTGTTTTTGTTCTGTTGTGCAGGTTTCTGATTTCTATGTTGTACAAGTATGCTATCTCCTTTTCCTTGGAGAACACGCCTTTTTCACCCTTTAATATTCGTTTTCTGTATCTCTTTACTTTGAATCCCTCGTCTGCACCGAAGAATATCGTTACCTTTTCTTGAGGAAATGTGGTAGCTATAGTCCCTTTTTGGAGCATTTCGTTTCCTGCGAAAAAGATAGCACTTCCCCTTATCCACGGTATTTTTGTGTTGTTTTCTACCGTGGCTTTTATGAATACATACTTTGCGAGGAAAGGTTCTGATATGTAGGATACCTTTGCTGGGATGTATCCTTGATATACACTTATAAAGTAGGTCTTGCCGTTGGGTGGTATCGTTACCCTCTTTGGGATGTCGAGTTTGAACCCTACCGTTTCTGTTGATGCACTCACCCTACTTGTGATGATGTTTGCAATTTTGGGTAGAGGGGCTACTTTTTCTCTTCTTATGGGGTATAGGGGTTTTGCTATGTCCACGGTTAAGTGGTATAGTCTCGGTGGTTTTTGTGGTAGATATGGTCTTTTCGTTTCAAGACTCAACTCGATGTCCTTCCATTGTTCCCCACTTTTCTGCTGTATAGCAGCACTGTACTTTATGTAGATTCTGTTTGTCTCCATTTTTACTGTGTATGTAGGCTTCCAGAAAGCGTTTTTTACATAGTAGCTCAAGGTCAGCTTGTAACCTTCTGGCGGCTTTTCTCTGAGCAAGACTCTTACCGCTTTCTGAAAGATTTTTTTGCCCAGTATGGATTGGATTTCGTTCTTTATGGCGGCTATTTCCTCTTTTAGTTTCTCTTTTTCTCTTCTGAGTTTTGACTCTTTTGAACTGTAGTTTTCTATCTTCTTTTGCAGGAACTCAAGCAAGTTTTCCATCTCGTCCATTTTTACTGGTAGGTTGATAGACCTTATAAGTGTGAGCGATTCATCTAATGCTCTGATGTTTGCGTTTATGTCGTCCAGTTTGTCTTGTTTTTTTGTCAGCTCTTTCTTTAGCTCTTCGATGTAGGGGCTCTTCTTTCCTTTTAAGATTAGTTTTTCTATCGACATACTGATTACGGGAATGGGGCTTTTTACCCTTATCGTTGATGGGTCTACAGAGTTTGGTATTACTATATCTGCCGTTTTGGTGGTAGGATAAACCACCTTCTTCACTATAGCACCTTTTTGATACAGTCTCACGGATACTACTTTACCTCTTAATACTCCTTCAGCCAGTGCTGTTCCTGAAAATACGAGTAGGATTGCGGTCAGCATGGCAGCTATTAGCTTTTGCATCTCTTTTACCTCCTTGGTGTGGTATATTAAAATTATAACAGAATCCGTGCGAAGTGGAAGTTTGATTTTGTGGATTGTGTGCTATAATCTTCCTGAAGCTGCTTGAGTGGAGGCATACTGGATATGAGAGTTGCTGAAATACTTGGGGTTTCTAAAGTATTTGGTGAAAAGGTTGCCGTTAAGGATATATCTTTCAGCGTGAGCGAGAGGGAATGCGTAGGGGTGATTGGGCTTAATGGTGCAGGGAAGACGACGCTGGTTTCGATGGTGGTTGGATTGCTTTCTCCTACTGCTGGCTCTGTAAAGGTGTTTGGAAAGTCTCCTCGTTCTCCCGAAGTTAGAGGAAAGATAGGATATTTGCCGGAGCTGTTTGCACCACCCCCTCGACTCACACCGTTTGAGCTGGTAAGACTCTTTTGTGGTGTGCTCGATGTAGGTAGGTGTCGGGCTGAGCATTTGCTTGAACTCGTTGGCATCATGGATGTTAAGGATAAGCTCATCTCCAAGCTTTCCAAGGGCATGAAACAGCGGTTGGGGATAGCTTTAGTTCTCGTTGCTGATCCTTCCTTTGTTGTTCTTGATGAACCGTTTACGGGGTTAGACCCTCTTGGTAGATACGAGATGAAAGAGATGATACGAGAGTTGAAGAATAGAGGGAAAACCATTATCTTCAGCTCCCACATTTTGCAGGATGTAGACGAGCTTGCAGACAGGATTATCGTTATGGATAGGGGAAATGTTGTGTATAATGGTTTGATTGGAGATTTCGTTTCCACGCTGTCTGCAGAGAGTCTTGAGGATGCGTTTTTAAAGAGCGTTAAGGGTGAGGTGTAATGCTATGTGGTCTGTGCTGTATATAGCGTTGATGACGGTCAAGGAAGAGATAAGAAACAAGGTCTTCCACTTAATACTCTTTATCTTGGTAGTGGTTGTGTCTTTTTCTTTGTATCTTTCAAAGCTTTCTGTGTCCAACCCCGCCTTAGCGTTTGGTGGTTTCTCTCTTTATTTTGTCAAGATTACTGCTGTTCTGGGAGTGCTTTCGTCTATGCTGTTTGGCTTGTACGCCGAGAGAGAAAACAAGACATACCACCTGTTTGTGGTGCAATCTCACTATCCGTTTCTTTACATCGTTGGAAGATTTCTGGGATACAACCTGTTGTTGTTGCTCACTACTACTGTGTCTATTGCGTCTGTGTATCTTCTGGAGTTAACCCTCTTTGAGGTGGATCTTTGGTCTCTTTGGATGTATGCGTTAGACATTGGCGTTGTGTTCTTCATGATTTCTGGTGTGGCTTTGTTATTTTACACGATATTCAGCACACCTATAATATCTTTGGTGCTCTGCATAGCCACATTTTTCGTGGGGCATCTTTCAACATCGTTTTACATTTTTACTTCCCATTATACTGCTACTGTTAGCAGGCTGTTTTCAAAGGTGGTTTACTTTTTGATACCCAACCTCTCGCTTTTTTCCAGTGAGCTTGCCATTCTGCATGACAATACTAATGGAGTAAGCCTTTCTGCCTTTGCGTATGGTCTGAGTTATGGCCTTACGATGGTGGCGTTTGCTTCGTTTGTATTCTGTTCGTGGAGGGATTACTGAGGCTATGAGGAGGTTATTGGTGCTGGTTTCGGTTGCACTCTTTGTTGTCTCTGCCTTCTTTCTTTCACTTCAGAGGCAGCACCTTTTTAAAAGTGATACCCAATCTCTGGGACCTTTGCCTGGCTTGATAAGTGTGCTATTTCTCAACAACGGTGCGGCGGTAAGTCAGTATTATCTTGTGTGGGTTGCTATGGATGTCTTCAAACTCTATAGTCTGACGAGGTTGGAGTCCGAAAGGCTGTATCTATCTTACAAGGCAGATCCTCGAAATGTTGATGCTTTGTTCTTTCTGGCTAATGTTGTTCCTTACGACAGGGCAAGTGCTAAGCTTGTCATCAAGTACTTAAAGAGATCTCTTTGTATCAGGGATACATGGAAGGGCTACATGTATATTGGTTTCTTGTACTACTTCTATTTAAGGAATTACGGCCGTGCCGTTAAGTACTTTAAACTTTCTGCCTCGATGTCTGGCAGCAGGCCTTATGTGAAGAGTCTTGCTTTTATGGCTTACTACCGTGCAGGGAGGCTTAGATTAGCGAAACAGTATCTTTTGTCCGTTTATAGTTCTACCAAGAACAAAAGGAGAAAGAGGATACTTAGGAGGAAAATAAGGTGGATAGATACCCTTATAGCGTTAAATAGACTGGTCAAGCTTTTCAGAGAACGGGAGGGTAAGTACCCTTGTAACCTTGAAGAGCTCGTTGAAAAGGGGTACTTGAAGAAAGTACCCCCTGACCCATTTGGCAGGGGGTACTATATAGACTCTAAAACCCACTTGGTTAAGAGCCGAATTTAGTAGTATTTTTTGTACAGCATCATCGTCCAGCACTGCTTTGTGCTGTACTTTACATACTGGAAGTATCCCTTGTTCCCGTTTACCTCTCCGTCAACGTCTCTATCTATCTTTTCTATTGCGCTTTGAGGTAGCTTGAGGCTCCCTGTTGGACTATCCCAAAGTGCACTTCCGCACCACACTTCGAGCCTTCCGTCGTCGTCCACCCACGAGTATCCTGCGTATGCACCTGGATACTTCGCTGCGAATTGAGGCGAACAGGCGTATGCCCAAGTATATTTGCCCCCGAATGGTGTGTTTTCCTGCCACTGCTCCAGATAGGGTCCATCCCAATTTGGGTCGTGGGCAACATTTGTCATAAATCCGGGATCTTCTCCTACGCCGTTGCTAAATGCCTTGTCTGGGGGGAATCTTCCAGTGTCGGAGTAGTATATGAGTGCTGCTGTCTTTAGTGTTGCCATGTCGGATTCAAGTTTTGCTACTTTTGCCTTCTCTACGCTCTTGAATGCATTTGGTAGAAGCATAGCTGCTATTACACCTATAACTGCTATGACTACCAATAACTCAACCAGCGTAAATCCCCTCTTTGCTTGCAAGAGCAACACCTCCATTATTATTTTAATATACCTTTTGGAATTTGTCAAATACTGTGTGTGAGGTAGATAGATGCCATGATGTGGCAATTAGTACTTGACATATGAAAGTCTTTATATTACAATGGCACATGCGCATTAAAATAGGCTAAGGAGTGGAAGGGATATGAAAGGACAGAGTAGTTACATGGCAAAACGCAACGAAGTTGAGAGAAAGTGGTATGTTGTGGACGCTTCTAAGTATCCATTGGGAAGGATGGCGTCCCGAATAGCCGTTATGTTGCAGGGTAAACACAAGGCTAACTACACGCCACATGTTGATACTGGTGACTTCATCGTGGTTATAAATGCGGAGAAGGTGAAGCTCACTGGCAAAAAGGCTGAAAATAAGGTGATATACCACCACTCTGGTTATCCGGGTGGTTTAAAGAAGTTTTCTTACAAAAGACTGCTTGTTACTCATCCTGAAAGGATAATAGAAAGAGCTGTATGGGGGATGCTACCTAAAACCAAGCTTGGCAGGAAGATGTTCCGTAAGCTGAAGGTCTATAGGGGTAGTGAACACCCTCATGAGGCTCAGAAACCTGAGATACTGGAGCTGTAAGGGGGTAAATAGATGGTTGGCATGAGGTTTTACGGTACTGGGAGAAGGAAAAGTTCTGTAGCAAGAGTTTGGCTGGTGGATGGGGAACAAAAGGGCAAAGTCTTCATAAACGGTAAACCCCTTGAGGAGTACCTTCCTCGGAAGGTTTGGCAGAAGATAGTGCTTGAACCACTTGAAGTTACAGGGAGGCTCTCTTCGTTTGAGGTCAGGATAAATGCAAAGGGCGGAGGCGTTACTGGGCAGGCAGGTGCTGCCCGTTTGGGTATAGCAAGGGCACTTTTGCAATCTGACGAGAATCTGAAACCTATTCTGAAGAAGAACGGTTTCCTTACGCAAGATGCACGAGTGAAGGAAAGGAAAAAGTACGGTCTCCGCAAGGCAAGAGCAGCTTTCCAATACTCCAAGCGTTAAGGATACAAGCGGGAGGAAGTCCTCCCGCTTACTTCTTTTTTGAGCTTATGTATTCGTGTATTGCCTTCGCTGATTTTTTACCTGCACCCATTGCAAGAATTACTGTAGCTGAACCGGTGACTATGTCTCCACCAGCGTAAACGCCCTCTATAGATGTAGCACCAGTTTCTGGGTCTGCTTCTATGTATCCCCTTTTGGTCAGTTTTAGTCCCGGGAATGCCTTCAGCAGTATAGGATTTGGGCCTGTCCCTATGGACATAACGACGGTTTCTAACTCTATGGTGAACTCCGAGCCTTCTATTGGTATGGGTCTCCTTCTGCCACTTTCGTCGGGTTCTCCCAGTTGCATCCTTATGCAACGCATACCGATTACATTACCGTCGTCATCTCCGAGGATTTCTACAGGATTTGAGAGAAAGTGGAATACGATACCCTCTTCCTTTGCATGTGCTATCTCTTCTATCCTTGCTGGCATCTCCTTTTCTGTCCTTCTGTATATGACATACACCTTTTCGGCGCCGAGTCTGACAGCGGTTCTTGCAGCGTCCATTGCCACATTTCCACCACCAACTATACCGACCCTTCTACCTATTTTTATGGGAGTGTCGTATTCTGGGAACAGGTATGCCTTCATCAGGTTTACTCGTGTCAGAAACTCGTTTGCAGAGTACACTTGATTCAAGTTCTCTCCCGGGATACCCATAAATCTTGGTAGCCCTGCCCCTGTGCCTATGAAGATGGCATCAAATCCGTCTGCCCATAAGTCGTCTATTGATAGAGTCCTACCTATGACTGTATCCAGTTCGATCCTCACACCGAGTCTTTTTATGTATTCCACTTCTCTGTCTATTATGGACTTTGGGAGCCTGAACTCTGGTATTCCGTACCTTAGCACGCCTCCAGTGTCGTGCAGTGCTTCGAATATGACTACCTCGTATCCGTACTTTGCGAGCTCTCCTGCAGCGGTCAAGCCTGCAGGACCTGCTCCTATGATTGCTACTTTGCCTTCCCTCTTTTCCTTTACTGGTGTTACCTCTATGCCCTGAGATGCCTCCCAATCGGCAACAAACCTTTCAAGCTTTCCTATGGATATGGGGTCTCCAATCTTACCCATTATGCACTTCTCCTGGCACTGCTCCTCTTGTGGACAGACTCTACCACATACAGCAGGTAAACTGGAATCCTCTTTTATTATGGCTATGGACTTTGCAAAGTCTCCGTCCTTTATTGCTTGAATGAAGTCCGGAATCCTTATGTGAACTGGGCAGCCCTTTATACAAGTTGGATTTACACATTGTAGGCATCTCGTTGCTTCTGCAATGGCTTCCTCAGGAGTGTAACCTAACGGTACTTCATTGAAATTGTGTATTCTTTCCTCAGGCTCTTGCTCTGCCATAGGTACGCTCTTCTTTATGATTTTAGGCATGTTTCCCATCTGCTATACACCCCTTCCCTGCTTTAAGTACCTTTCGTAAGCGATTTTTTCTTCCTCTTTGAACCTAATAGCCCTTTTCAAAAGTTCGTCAAAGTCCACCTTGAAGGCATCAAACTCGGGGCCATCAGCACACGCAAACTTTATCTTTCCGTCTATCGTGCACCTACACGCCCCACACATACCAGTTCCATCTACCATGATGGTGTTTAACGAGACTATTGTAGGTACATTATACTTTTTTGTGACCGAGGTCACGAATTTCATCATTATCATAGGGCCAATAGCCCACACTTTGTCTATCCTTTTTCCTTCATTTATGAGGTCCTCTAATGCATTTGTTACAAATCCTTTTCTGCCTTTTGTTCCGTCATCTGTACATACTATTAGTCTGTCGCTGACATCTGCCATCCTATCTTCCCAGAACAGGAGGTTTGCAGACCTCGAACCGATAATGGAGATGACTTCGTTTTTCATCTCTTTAAGACTCCTTGCTATGGGGTATATGGGTGCTATACCGACACCACCCCCAACGAGTACCACTCTTTTGCCGCTTTCGAGTTCTGATGGGTTTCCAAGTGGACCAACAACATCTGCAAGCTTGTCTCCTTCTTTGAATGTTGACAGTTCGTCTGTGGTCTTTCCAACTACCTGAAACACTATCGTTATACTGCCCTTATCCCTGTTGTAGTCTGCGATGGTTAGAGGTATTCTCTCTCCTCTTTCGTGCAGCCTTACGATGAGGAATTGTCCTGCTTTTGCCTTTCTTGCTACATTTGGGGCTTTTACTTCGAACTCAAATATCTTTGGTGCTAACATTTGAGTTGCAAGGATTTCATACATATACAAAACCTCCCTCGTGATTTTGTGGCAAAAATATTATACCACTTACGCAAAAAAATGTTCAATTGGCAGAGTAGTGGAAAATACCATTTACCTCTGTATTTGCCTTGATACTTTAACTTGAAGGGTTTAAAATGGTTTTATGCTGGGAAAAGAAGCTCCACATCAATGTTTGATGTGATACTTTTTCAGTAGCTCTTCGAACTTCTTCTGGATCTCTTTCATCTCTTTCTTGGTCAGTTTCTTTTTCTTAGGCAGAGGAGACTTCTTTTTCTTCTTGGCCTCTTTCTTCTGCGGAGTAATTACTTTCTTTGTCTGAGGGGGTGCTGTTTCTTCGAACTTTCCGTGTATGGTGCAGTACTCGGTGGGTTCTGTTCCAGATATGAATGCCTCCACTGTTGTTGATGGACAGTAGGGTGTGGGTAGCATTCCGGATATGCTACATACCGATACGAGTTTTATCCCTTCGGGTACATCGAAGTCGGGGCTGTTTTTCCCAACAGCTTTCTCCATGAATGTCTTCCATATCGGTGCAGCAACTACGCCACCTGCCATGTGTTCGCCGAGGGATTTGTGGTCGTCTTTGCCTATGTATACGGCTGTGACGAGATTGGGTGTAAACCCGACAAACCATGCATCTGTGTAGTTATCAGTTGTGCCTGTTTTTCCAGCTATTGGAACACCAAAGTACGCACGCCTACCGGTGCCTTCTCTTACTACATGTCTTAGCATGTCTATCATTATGTATGCAACTTTTTTGCTCAGTACCCTCTTACCTTCTGGATGGTTTTCCTCTACGATGTTACCATTTGAATCAACTATCTTCAGTATGGCTAATGGTTTATAGTGGATTCCCTCTGTTGCGAATGTTCCGTATGCAGATGCCATTTCTAATGGTGTTACACCGCTGGTTCCAAGTGCAAGTGAGAGGTCTTCGTTTAGCTTACTCGTGATACCCATTTCGTGTGCTACCTTTATGACATCTTTTATACCTATTTGGTCTAACAGCCTTACGGTTGCTACATTGTAGGAGTGTGCCAGTGCTGCCCTTAGTGTGACCAGCCCGTGGTATTTTTTCGTGTAGTTGTGAGGTTCCCATCCGTTGGGGAATTTTATTGGTTCGTCTTCGATGAGGGAACTCTCAGTGTAGCCTTTCATTATTGCTGTTGTGTATATGAACGGCTTAAACGCTGACCCCGGTTGCCTAAACGCCTGCGTTGCCCTGTTGAACTGACTCTTTGAGAAGTCCTTTCCTCCTACCATTGCAACTATGTATCCGTTGTTTGGGTTTATGGAAACTATGGCACCTTGGAATTTTGACTTAGCCATTGCTTCCTGGGCATATTTTTGATACTTCAGGTTTAGTGTGGTATATATCTTCCATCCACCTCTGAAAACTTTTGTAGCCCCGTATTTTTTGATGAGTTTTTTCAGTATGTAGCTTACGAAGTAGGGTGCTTTATTCTCCCTTGCCAGCTTGGGTGAAAGTAGCTTTAACGGTTCTTCGTAAGCCTTTTTTGCCATTTCTTTGGTGATGTATCCGGCTTTCACCATCTCGTCTAATACCAGCTTTTGGCGTCTCTTCGCCCTTTTAGGGTGGTAATACGGAGAGTAGTATTCGGGTGCCCGTATCAGACCTGCAAGCATGCTTGCTTCTGCGAGGTCTAATTGACTTACATCTTTTCCGAAAAAGTATTTTGCAGCAGTTGCTATGCCATAGACACCACTGCCGAGGTATATGGTGTTCAGGTACATCTCAAGGATCTGCTGTTTCGTGTACATGTGTTCTATCTTCATTGCGAGGAGTGCTTCTCGTATCTTCCTTCTAACCGTTTTTTGTGAGCTTAGAAAGACATTTTTTGCCAGCTGTTGCGTTATAGTACTTCCACCTTGGACTGCTTTTTTGTGTCTTATGTCTGCTATCAGGGCGCCAAATATCCTGTAAAGGTCAATTCCGTGATGCTCGTAGAATCGTTTGTCTTCTATGGCTATTACGGCTTTCCTGACGATAGGTGGGATGTCTTCTATGTTTTTCCATATTCTATTCTCTTGAAAAAGTGCAGTTATTGGTTTATGATTTATGTCGTAGACATATGTGGTGAGGCTTGGTTTGTAGTTTCTTAATATGGTTACATTTGGCAAGTCTTTCAGGAAGGATGAAAGGTAAAGCGTGAGTGCAGTCGCTGAGGAGAAGGCAACTATAATAAACACCAGCAATAGTACGAGCCAGCGGGGATATCTCTTTTCTTTTCTCTTCTTTTCTTTTTGCTCTTTTTTCATGGTTTTTATATTATACCATAGGAGGAAAAAATGAAGAAGTGGATTTACGGTGGAGTGGTTGCAGCGGTGTATGCTGGGTTGACTGTTGCCTTTGCTCCCATCAGTTATGGCCCTGTGCAATTTAGAGTATCTGAAGCCCTGACGGTTTTGCCATTTTTGTATCCTTATACTGTGTGGGGTTTGTTTCTTGGTTGCCTACTGGCAAACTATTTTGGTGGTCTTGGTGTGTACGATGTGGTTGGTGGGAGTCTCTTAACTCTACTTGCGGGGTATCTAACTTCCAAGATGCCAAAGGATTACCTCGCTCCGCTCCCACCTGTAGTGGTTAACATGTTTGGTGTTGCTGTTTACTTGCATTGGTTGTTCAATATGCCCTACTTCCTCACTGCGGCTTATATAGGATTGGGTGAGGGGGTAGTTGTGTATGCCTTGGGTTATCCGTTTCTAAAGTGGATAGAGAGACAGAAGAAAAGAAGGGGGAATAGAGATGGTTTCTATTGAGGAAGAAATTGCTCTTATCAAAAGGGGAGCAGTGGACTTAGTCTCTGAAGACGAACTGGTGTCTAAGCTTAAAAAGGCGAGAGAGGAAGGTAGGCCCTTATTGGTTAAGGCTGGATTTGACCCTACGGCTCCGGATATACACCTTGGCCACACGGTACTACTCAGAAAGATGAGACAGTTTCAGTTGCTGGGACATAGGGTTGTCTTTCTTATAGGGGACTTTACCGGTTTGGTTGGTGATCCTACCGGGAAGTCCGAGACAAGAAAGGCGCTCTCTCGAGAAGAGATATTGGAAAATGCGAAGACATACAAAGAGCAGTTTTCCAAGATCTTAGATCCAGAGAAGACAGAGGTCAGGTTTAACAGCGAGTGGTTTCTCAAAATGGACTTTGAAGATGTCTTGAAGCTCATGGCAAAGTATACGGTAGCAAGATTATTGGAGAGAGATGACTTTTCGAACAGATTCAAACAGGGTAGGCCTATAGGGGTGCATGAACTCATGTATCCACTGATGCAGGCGTATGACTCTGTGGCACTACACGCAGATGTTGAGCTTGGTGGGACAGACCAGAAGTTTAACCTGCTTGTTGGAAGAGACATTCAGAGGAGTTATGGACAGGAACCGCAGGTGATACTTACCGTACCTATAATAGAGGGTTTAGATGGTGTGCAAAAGATGAGCAAGAGCTTGAACAACTATGTTGGTGTAAATGAACCTCCGTTTGAGATGTTTGGAAAGCTCATGTCTATACCAGATGAGCTTATAGAAAAGTATTTTATTCTCCTGACAGATGTTCCTGAGGCTGAGATAAAACGCATGTCAAACGACATGAAGCAGGGTAGGTTGAACCCAAGGGATGTGAAGGCAAGGCTTGCAAGAGAGATAGTTACCTTTTTCTACTCCCTTGAGGCTGCAAAGGATGCGGAAGATAGATTTAATAAAATGTTTAGAAAGAAAGAGATACCCGATGATATACCCGTCTTTGAGGTTCAAAGTGATGAGGAAGTCTCAATAGTCGATCTTGTCGTTAAAGTGGGTTTTGCTGGGAGTAAAAGTGAGGCGAGAAGGCTTATATCCCAAGGGGGTATAGCCGTAGATGGTAGAAAGGTTTCTGATATTGCTGAGAAGGTGAGACCACCTGCAGAGTTTGTGTTAAAGGTGGGAAAGAGAAGGATTAGCAAGATAAAATTAGGGGGGTAGCTCCCCCCTAATTTGCTTATACCTTTACAGACTGTAAAGCCTCTTTAAATGCTTTGAAGTTCTCGTCCTCCTTGGATACTGCTGAGATGGCAAATGTTATTACGACATTTACTAACAGGCCCCACAGACCAAAGTGTATCCCCAAAAGATTTCCGGGACCAAAGAACTTGAGGTAGATTATGGTAATTAGACCTGCAATTAAGCCTGTTGTAACGGCTGTTTTATTGAATTTCTTGAAGAACAGTCCCATGAATGCACCGGGGAACATCTGTGTGATGCCAGAGTACGCAAGAAGCAGTAGTGCAACAAGCCTTCCACCTGCGAAGAGCGCAAGGAACATTGCTACGAGTCCAAATATCAAAACGGAAATTCTACTTACCAGCACGAGCTCCTTATCAGATGCGTTTTCTTTAAACATGCCGTAAAGGTTCTTTGAAAGCAGGCCGGCAAGCGTGAGGATTATAGCACTTGCCGTAGATGCGGCTGCTGCAAATCCTGCTGCACCCACTATCCCAAGTACCCACTTGGGATATGCCATTCCCACTGCTGCAAGGACTGCCTCATCTGCCTTGTGCAGATGTATACCTGCTGCAGCAACAGAGATGCCTGCGAGGAATATAGGTAGCAGGAATATGGAAAACAACGGTAAGAATACATAGGTCTTTTTTACTGTGCGCAGATTTTTGGAGCTGTATATAGAAGGCCACATCTGTGGATACATAAAGAATCCAAGTCCACTAAGCACCATAGTGGACACATACCAAGGTATCCCTAACTTACCTGATAGCACGAGGTGATGCGGCTTTACCTGTGCCAGGTGTTTCATCATCTCAGATATACCACCAAATTTGATGAACGGTATTGAGAATAGAATTACCCACGCAATTATAAACATCATTATGGACTGCATGAAGTTCGTCCAAGCGATGCCCCTTAACCCACTGGTGTACACGTATGCAAGCATTATGATCATACCTATTACGATACCCATGTCAACGGATATGCTGCCAAGAGATGTGGCATTAAGTATGTACCCAAGCCCCTGTAGCTGCAATTGTAGGTAAGGGACATTAAATACTATGCCTATCAGTGCGACGAGGACTGCCAAACCTTTACTGTTATATCTTTGCTTAAAGTAGTCTGCTTGTGTCACGAAGTTGAACTTCTTACCAGCCCTCCATATGTACTCTGCGA
>Ga0256914_1001928_pt1 | contig 17792 bp, 18 predicted proteins | sample HulkmetaG_FD_191571 | JGI IMG/M metagenome (GOLD analysis project Ga0256914, IMG submission 191571) | Hydrothermal chimney microbial communities from Main Endeavour vent field at the Juan de Fuca Ridge, Pacific Ocean - Hulk | ecosystem: Environmental > Aquatic > Marine > Hydrothermal vents ... | reverse complement strand
AAAGGACGGTTTTACTATGTCAGATAAAGCCCAGCGGCTATTTCAAAAAATGCTGGCATTGTATTTTGATACGCCGTATAGTATTACTGTGGCGGGATTTTGCGGAGGTGGTTCTGATGAAGAAAACTGGGCTTGCGGTTTCAAATTAGCTAGGGATATTTGCGATTATCTTCATAAACAGGGCGTGCCGAATGTGGATCTTTACCCTGAAGCTCATAGTGATGCATCGTTGAAGGGCAAAAGGGCGGTTGAGATAATATTAAGGGCCAAAGAACTTTTGGAAAGGAGTTAATTATGGCGGATCCGGAAGTCAAAGAAGGCTCGGTTGAGAAAAAGGGCGGCAATCCTCTATTGTTTATAATCATCGGCGTGTTGGTGTTGATTATTGCAGGCGGGTCGGTTGCTTTTGTTATGATGATGAATAAGAAAACGCAACCTGAAACTGAGGAGCAGGCCAAAGAAGAACCTCAGGTTGAGAAAAAAGAAGGTGTCATATATGAGTTTGAGGAGGCCTTAATCGTTAATCTTGCCGATACCAATGCAGAACGTTTTATTAAAGTCCAACCTGTACTTGAGGTAGATACTGATAAAGCAGTGGAATCCTTGAATCAAAAAAAGGCGCAGGTAATGGATATATTGATAAACATATTTTCCAGCAAGAGCCTTGAAGATGTGACATCACTTTCCGGTAAGGACCATTTGAAACAAGAGATAGTTGATAAGGTCAATAAGATTTTACCTGAAGGGAAGGTGTTAAAGGTATATTTTGTGGAGTTTGTTATCCAGTGATGGAAATCAGCAAAGAAGTTAAGGCTTACGATTTTACAAAACCCGAGCGCATCTCAAAGGATCAGATGCGCAATGTCCAGCTTTTGCATGAAAATTTTACGCGAAGTGTTACTGTTGAGTTATCCGCATTATTAAGAGCCGTATTGAATATTTCATTGTTGGACGTTTCACAGATGATATATTCCGAGATGGTAGGGGAGTGGAGCGACCCTGACTGTATTGCTATAATAGATGCCCCGCCTTTGGAAGGCAATATGGTTATTGAGATAAGCCCTGAGTTTTTGTTCGCCGCAATAGACAGGCTTTTAGGTGGAGATGGCAGGTCTCAGGCAAAGGTTAGGGAGTTTTCGGAAATAGAACGGGTGCTATTGAAACGTGTTTTTAAGAGAATACTGGATGGGGTAAAGGACATTTGGCATACCTTGATTAAATTAGAGCCAAAGCTTATTGAAATAGAAGAAAATCCGCAGTTTGTTCAAGTCTTTTCGCCTAATGAGGTATTACTCAGAGTAAAATATATGTGCAAGATGGGCGATGTGGAAGGACACATAAGTATAGGTGTGCCCTTTATTATGCTTGAGCCGCTTATGCCGAAATTAGGCGCCCAGTATATGTTAAGGGCATCGCAGGGGCAAGGTTCAAAGATGAGCAAAGAACATGTAAATGATATGGATATGGTCTTGTCAGCGCAGTTTCCTTCTATTATAATGGGATTGTCCCAATTTATGGCATTAAGGCCCGGGCATATTATAGATTTGCGCATCCCTGTGCAGGATCGTATTTATCTGGTTGCAAATAACCGCAAACTTTTTAAAGGCAAACTGGGAAGGCAGAGAAACAGCTTGGCGGTGAAGATAGAAGAGGTAATTAAAACAGATTGATAAAGGGGGAGATATGGCGGAAGAAAAACAAGAAGTACAACAACCACAGTTAGAGGAAGTGCAAGCAGATGTTGTTAAACCTGTGGGCAATATTGACCTGTTGATGGATGTTGCATTGGACGTGGTGATAGAACTTGGAAGGACAGTTCTTCCTTTAAAAGAGGTTTTGGGTTTGGGGTCGGGTTCGGTTATAGAGTTGGATAAACTTGCCGGCGACCCGGTTGATATATTGGTGAATAACAAACTGGTTGCGCGGGGCGAGGTAGTTGTTATAGAGGAGAATTTTGGCGTGAGAATTACAGAGATATTGGACACAAAATCCTTGGAGGCAGATGCCGGAAAGGCATAGATATTATGAGGCCCTTTTATAAAATATTCTTGTTTTTGATATTGTTTTTTGCATTTAACTGCGGTGTATTTTCAGCTGAAAACACCGATAAACCGCTTGTTGCTGAAAATACGGTTGTTGCAGGGGCAGATAAAGAATCTGAGACTGTTTTTGCTTCAACGGCAAAGATGCCTCAGGTTCATCCGATTTCAGCAAATTGGCTTAATCCGGAGAAAGAACCTGAAAAACCCGGTGCCTTTTCTATGTTTATGCGAAGCGCCGCATCCCTATTAATAGTATTAGGCCTGTTAATCGGTTTTATGTGGATTGTTAAGCTCTTGTGGTTTTCCCGCAAATCAGGGCCTGAACAATTTATAGAGGTTTTGGCTAGGCATCAGCTTACAGCTAACGCGTCTTTGTGTGTGGTAAAGGTGAAAGAGAGGATTCTTCTTTTGGGTATAGGTGATGATGTGAATTTGATATGTGAGCTGACGGAGGCGCCCAAGAGCGCGTTTAAAAACCTGCTTGAAGGATATGCAAACCAACGCCCGCCTGCAAATACTGAAAACGCGCATGCAAGCGAAAATGCATACGGTGAATTTGTAAATGAAATAAAGCACCATCTAGATGACTTAAAATCAGCAATCAAACGCCGGATTAGATAGATATCGAATCTTCCCTTTAAACCTTTTCTAATAAGTTGGAATAGTAATATTTACAGGCTATACTTTTGATGTAGGGTATTTGTTGTATATGAGACAGGATTTGGTCCCCACCATGATTATACTCCTGATGTGCCGGAGATTGTAAATGTAAGTTGATATGCTTTTGAGAACAACAGTTATGATGGATTAGGTATTGGATTAATGGTAGATCCTGTGCATGTTGCTAATTTTAGCTTGTAGCCGGATTTAATAAATAGAAAAAAATAGTACGTGTTATGTGAGAAAATGGTATGTTAATACGAAATTAGGAGCGTATGGACGAACAAATAGAACGGGAAGATATGATGAATGATATTGGACTTTTTGGTTTTATATACCTGAGAATAACCAGAGTGGGAAAATACCCACGGTATGGTCGGCTAACGAGATAACGGTAAGGTTTAATCAAGGAAGTTTTCAGAATGGAGCTCGTGTATATCTCTATTCGTAGTGGATAGCGAAGGCAATATAAGTGAGGGTTATCCCCTTACCATAGGGGCTGGCAGTTATGAAGACGAAGATGTCAACTAAGACGGCTCAGTGACCGCAAATGATGTTCAGATAATAGTTAACGTAGTTTTAGGCACGAGTACCAACAGCAGGGCGGATGTAAATGGCAGTGGCACAACGGATGTCCAAGATGTACAGGCGGTTGTCAATGAGGTGGTGGGCGCATAGATTGTGGTAAAAATTTCATTTGATTTCGGGATGTTTTTATAGTATATTAAGGTTTCTAATGGGGACGTAGTTCAGCCTGGTTCAGAATGCCAGATTGTCGATCTGGAGATCGCGGGTTCAAATCCCGTCGTCCCCGCCATAAATTTAAAGGCTATCTGAAATAATGATTGAAATCAGCGCGGGGCAATGCCCTGTTTTTTTGTTTTTGAAATGAAAGCGTTTTCACAAGAAAAGGAGTAGGTGTGAATTTAAGCGGGATTCAAGACAAGGATGCGATTTATTCTATTTTGCCTGACGGCGGTTTTGTTATAGAGAATTACAATTACGCAAATACGTTTTCCAGTTTTTTCCCGGGTATAGCCGGGCTTAATGGGATACCTTTGTGGGCGTTTTATGTGAATAAGGGGCAGTGTATTGCCAGTTTTGGCATACAGGATAAGGATAAGGCGATTCAAGAGTTTTTCCCTGCTAATAAGTCTTATCAGAACACTTCAAGGTTGGGTTTCAGGACGTTTATAAAGTTTAAACGCGAACATGGGTTTATTTATTATGAGCCTTTTCAGAACTCACTTTTAAATAAGGCCTTTGCATTGACTAATAAGATGATAATCAGGCCTTATGAGCTTGAGATAGAGGAAACAAACAAGACCTTGGGGATAAGCGTTAAGGTTATTTATTATACTCTGCCAAATGAAAATGTGCCGGCCATTGTGCGGCATGTCTCTATCAGGAATTTAAATCCAAGTAAGGACTTAAATTTAGAGGTCTTAGATGGGTTGCCGGTTATCTTGCCTTATGGTATGAACCAGTATGTCGTGAAGAATATGACAAGAACTGCTGAAGCATGGATGGTGTCTAAACATCTGAACTCCAAAGTCGGTTTTTATAAGGTCAGGGTTGAGTTGGATGACAGGCCCGAGGTCGTTGAAGTTAATGAGGGTAATTTCTTTTATTCTTTTTATTCCGGGAATAAAAATGGCATGGATGGGATGTTGCAGATTATTTCGGATCCAGAACAGATATTTGCGGATAATACTGATTTTGATTTTCCTTCTGAGTTTTTGGCCGATGTTAATTTTATATATCCAAGGGCACAAGTGATGCAAAATAAATTGCCTTGCGCATTTTCTCTCTGTAAAAAACAGGTGGTTAAGTCGGGTGAGATTTCATTTACAACGATTATTGGCCATGCCCATTCGGAGAAAGCTGCATCGGCATTGGCGGAAAAGGCTTCGTGCGACTTTTTTACGAATAAACGTATAGAAAACAAGAAGCTGATAGAATCACTGGCAAGTGAGGTTGAGTCGGTAAGCGCGTTTAAGGAATTTGATTTCTATACTAAACAGAGTTATCTGGACAATATCCTGCGAGGCGGGTATCCTGCGTTAATAGGCAAGGATAAGGAACACGTCTTTTATGTATACGCCAGAAAACACGGTGATCTTGAGAGGGATTATAATAATTTTCGTTTAAGGCCAACGTTTTATTCTCAAGGTAATGGGAATTACAGGGATATAAATCAAAACAGGCGTTTGGACGTATTTTTTAAACCTCAAGTCGGCAGGTCTAATATATCTCTGTTTTTGAATCTCATTCAATTAGATGGTTATAACCCTTTGCACGTAAATGGTGTGTCTTTCTTGGTTGCTTGCAATAAGAAAAAACTCGAATCGGAGTTGTCGAAATTTTTTAGTGAAAAGGCCATTAAAAACGTCTCTTCGTTTTTGCTCAGTGGGCAGTTTGACTTAGGGCAGTTATTTGGGTTTCTTTTGGGTTCTAATATTCGTATTCGTGGTTCAAGAGATGCCTTTTTGTCAAGGCTTTTGTCTTTGTGCGAGCGCATAGAAGAGGCAAACCATGGGGAAGGTTTCTGGACGGATCACTGGAGTTATAATCAGGATTTGATAGATGCCTTTTTGCGAATATATCCTGAACAGGAGAAGGATCTGTTTTTTGAGGACAAGACTTATTCTTTTTATGATAATAGCCATTATGTTGCTAAACGCGGTGAGAAATATGTGCTTACGGATGACGGTGTTAGGCAGTTCGGTTCTGTTAGAAACTCAGAAGAAAAAGAGGAGTTGATAGCTTCGCGCCAGTCGGGACAAAACAAGGTGCGGGTGGATTTCGGCAAAGGAGAGATTTATCATACGACTTTGTTTGTTAAACTGGTTTCTCTTGCGCTGGTGAAGTTTTTAAATTTGGATCCAGATGGTATCGGAATAGAGATGGATGCGGATAAGCCTAACTGGTATGATTCGTTAAACGGTTTGCCAGGGTTATTCGGCTCATCTGTTTCTGAGACAATAGAGGTGTTGAGGTTAATTAGGCGTTTGTCAAAGATCCTAAATGACTTTGAATCAGAATCTGTTGAACAGGACTTCCCTGAGGAGATAGTTGCTTTAGCCAGGGATATCAAAAATATCGCAGATGAGAAAGATGCCTTTGAATTTTGGAAAAAAGCAGGTAGTGTTAAAGAGGCATTTAGGGAAGGTGTTTTTTGGGGGATTTCCGGAAAGGAAAAGCGTTTTGATAAGGGCGAATTGTCATCTTTATTGAGGGTAATGGAAGATAGATTGGAGCAGGCCGTTGAGAAGTCCAAGAATAAAAATGGTTTGATAGATACGTATTTTTATTATGATGCGGTTAAATATAAGGAAACCGGAGAATTAAGTTCAAAAGGGCAAAAGTTGGTGGAGGTTTTGAGGTTTGATCGCAAGGTCCTGCCCTTGTTTTTAGAGGGACAAATGCATTATTTGAGGGTTTGTAATAAAAGTGAGGCAAGGGAATTGTATTCAGCTGTAAAAAAGAGCCCGTTATATGACAAGGCCCTTTCTATGTATAAGGTGTGCGCAAGTTTGAGGTTTATGCCCAAAGAAATAGGCCGTAGCGCTATATTTACGCCGGGCTGGCTTGAGAATGAATCTATATGGCTGCATATGGAATATAAGTATCTGCTTGAATTGTTAAGACACAATATTGGCAAGCAATTTTTTACGGATTTATTGCGTTGCAGTATATGTTTTATGGATCCGCAGGTTTATGGCCGTAGTATCTTGGAAAATTCTTCTTTTATCGTCAGCAGCGCGTTTCCTCAAAAGAAGATGTGGGGCAAGGGGTTTGTGGCAAGGTTGACGGGTTCCACTGTTGAGTGGATAAATATATGGCTTTCTCTGTGCGTAGGGGAGAGGCTGTTTTTCGTTGAGAACGGAGAACTTTCATTTGAATTGAATCCTAAATTGCCGGAGTGGCTGTTTTTGTCTGAAAAACGCAGGTTCGGAAAGGATCTATTGGATGTTAATTCCTTTGGTTTTATGCTTATGTCAAAAACAAAGGTTGTTTATTTGAATCCTGAGAGGTACAATTGCTATGATAGTAATATAGGCGTTGTTGAAATGGAGTTGGTCCTGGAATATAATTCCAAAGAAAAGGTGAGGGGATCGGTTCTGCGGGGAAAACTTGCGGAGTATTTAAGGGCAGGTAAGGTAAAGAAGATTACGGCCATTATTGGCAAGGTGGAATAATTTATGGCTTCTGTTTTTTCTGTTAACGGCCCTGTTGTAATAGCAGAGGGCTTTAACGACATAAAGGTGGGTAATCAGGTTTTGGTTGGCGCGTCTCAGCTAGTCGGCGAGATCGTTGCTGTTCGCGGTGATAAGGCCATTGTGCAGGTCTTTGAGGATACCGTGGGCGTGAAGCCTGGCGATGTTGTTATAGATAAGGGGTATTCTCTTTCTGTTGAACTTGGCCCGGGTATTTTGGGGACTATATTTGACGGTATACAGCGTCCTCTTGTTGCCATAGCTGATTCTTGCGGAACGTTTGTTGCCAATGGAGTGAATGTGCCTTCATTGGACAGGTCAAAACTCTGGGATTTTAGGCCGGTTTTAAAAGAAGGTTCTGATGTTAAGTCCGGCCAGATTCTGGGAACTGTTCAGGAGACCTCTCTTATAGAACACAGGATATTAATTCCTTATGGAACAGAGGGCAAGGTTTTATGGATAAAGCCTGAGGGGCAGTATCGCATAGATGAGGAGCTCGCAAAAATTAAGACGATGGATGGCCGTGAGATAGCTGTGAAGATGTATCAGCGCTGGCCTGTTAAGAAAAAACGGCCTGTTGCCAAGAGGCTTAGGCCCAGTGTGCCGTTGATAACCGGGCAGAGGGTGATAGACTTTTTGTTTCCGATTGCATTAGGCGGGGTAGCCGCTATTCCGGGTGGTTTTGGGACGGGAAAGACAATTACTCAACATCAGCTTGCAAAGTGGTCGTCTGCTGATGTGGTGGTATATATCGGATGCGGGGAAAGGGGCAATGAGATAACTCAGGTCCTAGAAGAATTCCCCCATCTGAAGGACCCGAGAAAAGGCAAACCATTGATAGAGAGGACCGTGATTATAGCAAATACCTCTAATATGCCTGTTGCGGCAAGAGAGGCCAGTATTTATACAGGTATGACTATTGCGGAGTATTTTAGGGATATGGGGTATAATGTGGCGTTAATGGCAGATTCAACGAGCCGTTGGGCAGAGGCCTTGCGGGAGATTGCCGGACGCCTTGAGATGATGCCTGCTGAGGAAGGGTATCCTGCGTATTTGGCTTCAAGGCTTGGTGAATTTTATGAAAGGGCCGGTTATGCGGATACCTTGAGCGGTAATAAGGGTTCTGTTTCAGTTATCGGCGCTGTTTCTCCTCCGGGTGGAGATTTTTCAGAGCCGGTTACGATGCACACGAAGCGCTATGTAAAGACGTTTTGGGCATTGGATAAGCGTTTGGCCGGACAAAGGCACTTTCCTTCAATAAATTGGATAGACAGTTATAGCGGTTATGTCGATGATTTGTCTGAGTGGTGGGAAGAGAGGCTTGGCAATAATAAATGGAAAGAGGTTCGCAATAAGATAATAGCGATTCTGCAAGATGCCGATAGGTTAGAAAAGGTTGCTCAGTTAATTGGTGTGGATGCCTTGCCGGACCATCAAAGGCTTGTTATAGAGGTTGCTTCATTGGTGCGTTTCGGTGTGCTTCAGCAAAACGCATATAGTGATATTGACAGCTTTTGTGCGTTTGAAAAGAGCCTGAAGATCATAGAGGCTATACTTATATTTTACGATGAGGCAGTGAAAATCTTGAATTTAGGAGTCCATATATTGACTGTATTGGAACTGAATAGTTTTTCTGATATAAAGAGGCTAAAAGAGGAAGTTGCGAATGACCAGCTGGAAAAGATAGATGAGTTCATAGAACTGATGAGAAATGAATTTGATGAACTTTCTGTAAAGTATGGAGGCGCTGGTGTTTAATGGTATAAAAGAGGCCAGTAATTTCAGGGAGATAAAAAATGCCATTGCCATATTAGAGCCTTTTCCGGGTGTATTTTATGGCGAGATGGTTGAGGTTGCCCTTCCCAATGGCGAGAAACGGCTCGGCCGGGTATTGGAATCAGGCAAAGAGGCCATTGTTGTGCAGGTTTTTGAAGGGACAACCGGCATTTCCAATGAAAAGAGTTCAGTGAAGTTTTTGGATAAACCGTTTTTACTTGGTGTATCTGAGGCGATGTTGGGCAGAGTATTTAATGGACTGGGAATGCCGATAGATGATTATCCATACCCTATTCCCGAAAAACAACTGGATATAAATGGGCTTGCCATAAATCCTATGAGAAGGGCATATCCTAATAACGTTGTTGAGACAGGCATTACCGCAATTGACTTGATGGATACATTGGTGCGCGGGCAGAAATTGCCTATATTTTCCGGATCAGGCCTGCCTCATAATGAGATTGTTGCCCAGATAATCAGACAGGCAAATATCGGGGAAAAGGAAGAGCGTTTTGCAATCGTTTTTGCCGCAATGGGAATAAAATTTGACGAAGCCTTGTTTTTCAGAGAGGCGCTTGAAAATACTGCTAGCATGGATCAGGTTACTATGTTTTTAAACTTGGCTGATGATCCTCCTGAAGAGCGTCTTATTGCCCCGCGTTGCGCGCTGACGTTAGCGGAATATCTTGCATTTGAAAAGGATATGCATGTTTTGGCAATAATAGGCGATATGACGAACTATTGCGAGGCCTTGCGTGAACTTTCCGCCGCAAGGGATGAGGTCCCTAGCCGGAAGGGATATCCTGGTTATATGTATACCGACCTTGCCAACTTGTATGAGCGTTGTGGCCGAGTTAAAGGAAGCAGGGGTTCTATTACCATGATACCGTTTTTAACAATGCCAAATATGGATATATCCCATCCCATACCGGATTTAACCGGGTATATTACAGAGGGGCAAATAGTGCTTTCAAACGTGTTGCATCAGAAGGGGATATATCCTCCGGTCGACTTGCCTACCAGTCTATCAAGGTTGATGAAGGATGCTATTGGAGAGGGCCTGACGCGGGAGGACCATCCTAATGTGGCAAATCAGCTTTATGCAAGTTATGCTGAGGTGCAGAGGATAAGGAGTTTGGCGGATATCATCGGCGAAGAAGAATTGAGTGAGAGGGATAAGAGATTTTTGGAATTCGGGGAAAAGTTTGAAAAGAGATTGTTATCTCAGGAGAAAAACGAGAACAGGAGCCTTCAGGATAGTTTGGAGATTGCTTGGGAAGTCTTGTCTATATTGCCTGAGAGCCAGTTGCATAGGATAAGCAGAAAACAGATAGAGAAATACTATAAACGTATTTGATATGGAAAAGGTAATAGCAAGCCGCAGCAGTCTTCGTAAGGTGAAAGAATCCCTTGCATTGGCAAAGGACGGTTATTCCCTTCTTGAAAAGAAACGAGATGCCCTTATGAAGGAATTCTTTTCCGTTGTAGAGGAATTAAGGGCATCTTATACGCAGCTAAAAGAGGCCCTAACAGATTATTATTCCCATTTTAAGAAAGGCGCGGTTGCCCTTGGGTTGGAAAAAAAGGAATTGCTCCTTGCCCAAAGCACTTCGTTAATAGAGGTTGAAACGGTTTATCGAAGCATAATGGGCATACGCGTGCCTGAATTAAACATAACCAAAGCGAATATATTTAAACCCGGCCTTGCGTTTTCATCTTTTGAGATGGATCTTGCCCTTAAAAAGGCGCAGGAGCTTCAACAACTGCTTGTCAAGTATATAGAAACAAGGTATATTGTTAATATACTTGCGCGTGAGATAAAAAAGACCCAGCGAAGGGTCAATGCATTAGACGTGTTTTTTATACCTATGTACAGCGAACTAAAAGGCTGGATAGAGAATGTGTTGGAAGAAAATGAACGGGAGATGTTCGTCAGGCAGAAGAAAGTTAAACAGATGACGAAAAAGAAGGCAGGTATATGATAAAAACAATCTTATTGCTTGTAAAAGGCTCTGAAGAGAGCTTTAAGGCAGCTCAAGGCGCTATTGATTTGGCGAAGATGTCGGGCGCGAAGATAGTGGCGCTGAACATAATATCCCCTGCTGTGATAAAGGTGATGCATAAGGTGTTGAAAAAGACGGAGAGTGAGGCGTACGTTGATTTGAGTGAAGACGGTTGGAAGTATTTATATGCAATAGAAGAGATGGCAAAGGATCAAGGTGTAAGCATTGTCTTGGAGCAGGAAGAGGGGATTTTGGAAAAAACGGTTTTGGAGTGCGCCAAGAATTGCAAGGCCGATGTAGTTGTTCTGGGCCGGGAGACAAAAAAACGCACTGCGCTTCAGCCTCCGCACAAGTTGTTAAGTATGGTGTTGGATTATTTAACTATACCGGTTTATATAGTGTGAAGCTGTGAGGAGAATGGGTATGCCTGTAATTGAGACAAACCTTCCTGTAGGGGATTTAATGCGAGGCAAAGTAAGAGATGTTTATGATTTAGGCGATAAGATACTGCTTATCACGAGTGATAGGATTTCCGCATTTGACGTTATCCTGCCAACGCCAATACCGGATAAAGGCAAGGTATTGACATTGATGAGCAGATTTTGGTTTGAATTTTTTTCAGATAGTATAAAGACGCATATAATCAGCACCTATGCATCAACAATAGTATGGCAATTTCCTGAGATTAAAGAGAATGAGAGCGAGCTGTCTCAACGTTCAATGCTGGTTAAGAAATTAAAACCACTTCCGGTTGAATGTATTGTGCGCGGATATATTACTGGGTCGGGTTGGAAGAGTTATCAAAAGACAGGCAAGATAAGCGGTATAAACCTGCCAAAAGGATTGAAAGAGAGCCAGAGGTTAGAGGAACCTATATTTACGCCTACGACAAAGGCCGAAGAAGGCCATGATGAGGAGATAACATTTAAGCAGGTTCAAGATATGATAGGGCCGGATCTGGCTAGTGTTGTTCGAGAAAAGAGTATAGAACTCTATTCCCTTGCAAGGGAATATGCCTTAAGCAGGGGCATAATAATCGCCGATACCAAGTTTGAGTTTGGTTTGGATGGTGAGGGGCAGCTATATTTAATAGATGAAGTTCTGACACCTGATTCTTCGCGTTTTTGGAAGGTTGATGAATATCAAGAAGGGCGAAGTCAAAAGAGCTATGACAAGCAATTTGTAAGAGATTACCTCAGCGGCCTTGATTGGGACAAGACCCCGCCGGGCCCGCATCTTCCCGATGATGTAGTTGAAAACACAAGGGCTAAATACATAGAAATACTCGGCCGGTTAACGGGCGAGCGTATTTGCGCATAATATTTTTGGGGTGGTATATGTTCAGTAGTTTTTGTAATGCGATGAGGCATGTCTTAAATAAATATCTTGTTTTATTGGTGTTTATAGGATTAGGTTTATTTATCTTTTCCCATAATGCGTATGCGGCTGATAATTGGTGGGTGCCAAAGTTTACTTTTATTGAGCCTGCTAAAACAGCCGGCGAAGTCAGTTTCACTATGCGTTTATTTTTCCTGTTTACTGTATTGTCTTTGGCTCCCTCTATTATACTTATGATGACTTCTTTTACTAGGATTATTATAGTGTTTTCCTTTTTAAGGCATGCTATGGGTACCCAGCAATTGCCGCCTAATCAGATATTCATTGGGTTGGCATTGTTCTTAACGGCGATGATCATGGCGCCTGTGTGGAAAGATATCAATACCAATGCTGTTAAACCTTACACTAGTGGAAGTATTTCTATGGAAAAGGCATTAGAAGAGGCGCAAAAGCCATTGCGCAGGTTCATGTTTCGACAGACGCGAGATAAGGATATCGCTTTGTTTTTGGCCATCTCAAAGACACCTGTGCCAAAAACACGCGAAGAATTGCCTACTATGGTTTTGATTCCAGCTTTTGTGTTGAGTGAGCTCAGAACGGCCTTTATTATAGGATTTATCTTATATGTGCCGTTTTTGATAATTGATATGGTGGTTGCAAGTGTTCTTATGTCTATGGGAATGATGATGCTTCCTCCGATTATGATATCATTGCCGTTTAAATTATTGTTGTTCGTATTAGTGGACGGGTGGAATTTGTTGGTCAGGTCTTTGGCTGGTACGTTTTAACAGGGGATTGAATAATGACTCTTGATCAGGCAGTAGAGATATTGCGCAGGGGGATGATAACCGGCGCGCTTATTTCAGGGCCGCTTTTGATAGGCAGTCTTGTGGTAGGGTTGCTTGTCAGTATTTTTCAGGCAGTTACTCAGATACACGAGATGACGATTACCTTTATCCCCAAACTGATTATCGTCATGTTTTTATTTGCTTTGCTAATGCCATGGTTTTCTGCCTTGTTTGTCCAGTTTACCAGAGAATTATTTCTTGCCATCCCAAGTTTGGTTAAGTAATATGCCCGATTGAATTGCTAATTATTGTTTTACTTTTTACCTTTATAATAGTATTATATCTAATTCCGGTAAACTGGCAATTCTTGTAAGTAGTACAGGAGGATAAATGAAGAAAAGGGAAAATCTGGTTGTTCAAAAATACGGAGGAAGTTCTGTTTCCAATGTTGAGAGGATAAAGAACGTTGCGCGCAGGATTAAGTCGTATAGAGATAAGGGCAAGGATTTGGTTGTCGTTGTATCTGCTTTGGGAGATACAACGGACGAATTGGTTGAACTTGCCCATAAGATAAATCCCGAACCAACGGCAAGGGAAATGGATATGTTGATGGCAACAGGGGAACAGGCATCCAGTTCTCTGTTGACTATGGCCCTGCACGCCTTGGGGATAGACGCAGTCGCCTTGACAGGCGCTCAGAGCGGAATATATACGGATAAGTTGCATACCAAGGCAAAGATTGTGGATATAGACCCGAAAAGGATTCTTAAAGAAATCAGGCAGGGTAAAGTAGTTATTGTGGCGGGTTTTCAGGGATTATCCCCTGATGAAGATATAACAACGCTTGGCAGAGGAGGTTCTGATTTAACTGCTGTTGCATTGGCATATGCGGTGAGGGCCGGGTTGTGTGAGATATATACGGACGTAGACGGTATTTTTACGACAGATCCGCGTATTGTTAAATCAGCTAGAAAGATAAACCATATAACCTATGATGAGATGCTGGAAATGGCATCGTTGGGAGCTCAGGTTATGCAGGCAAGGTCTATTGAGTTTGCAAAAAAGTTTTCAGTGTCAATTGTTGTCAGGAGTAGTTTGAATAATCGTCCAGGAACGCTTATTAGCGAGGAGGTTAAGGATATGGAAGGCGCGGTAGTGCGAGGTATTACACTTAACAATAAGGAAGCGAAGATAACTATATGCGATGTCCCGGATAAACCGGGTATGGCTGCAAAGATCTTTAAAGAGGTTTCAAAGGCAGGGATAAGTGTTGATGTTATTGTTCAGAACGTCAGCTCTCAGGGAATTACGGATTTGTCTTTTACCGTGGCAAAGGACGATCTTAAACAGACGTTAAAGATCTTGGATGATTTGTCCAGAAAGATTGGAATAGGGAATGTATTGGCAGATGAGAAAATTAGCCGGGTCTCTATTGTGGGCGTTGGGATGAAAAACCATCCCGGTGTTGCCGCGTTAATGTTTGATGCCTTGGCAAAAAATAAGATAAATATAGATATGATAAGCACTTCGGAAATCAGCATATCTTGTATTATACGTGCAAAGGACGGGAATAAGGCCGTTGAGGTTTTGCATAAGGCATTTAAGTTATCCAAGAAAGGTAGGTAGTCCTAGATGAAAAAAAGAGTGGAGTTGTATGATACCACATTAAGAGATGGTTCTCAAAGCGAGGGCATATCCTTTAGCGTTGATGATAAACTCAAGATAACCGAAAAATTAGATAACCTCGGCATGCATTTTATAGAAGGCGGTTGGCCAGGGTCCAATCCCAAGGATATGGAGTATTTTAAGAGGGTTAAGTCGTTAAACTTGAAAAATGCAGAAGTGGTTGCCTTTGGCTCAACAAGAAGGGCAGATAATCCTGCAAGCAGCGATAAGAATCTAAAGGCATTTTTAAATTCAGGCGCGCAGATCGTTACCATATTCGGAAAGACGTGGGATCTGCACGTGAAAGACGTATTTAAAATTCCCTTGTCGGAAAATCTAAAGATGATAGAGGATTCCGTAAGGTATCTTGTCAAGCATGGGGTTCGTGTTTTTTACGATGCAGAGCATTTCTTTGACGGATATAAAGATAATCCCGAATATGCCATAAAGACCTTATTGGCAGCTGAATCTGCCGGCGCAGAGGTCTTGGTTTTGTGTGATACGAATGGCGGAACACTGCCTTCAGAGGTCGTTTCTATAATGGAAGAGATAAAGGATAAGATTTCTATTCCGCTGGGAATACACGCGCATAATGATTGTGGCCTTGCCGTTGCCAATTCTATTGCGGCTGTGCAGTCGGGCGCAATACAGGTTCAGGGCACGATCAATGGATATGGCGAGAGATGTGGAAATGCCAATTTAACAACTATTATAGGCATATTAGGAGTAAAGATGAATATCTCCTCTATAAAAAAGAATACATTGAAGCATTTGACAGAGACAGCGCATTATATTGCAGAGATTTGTAATATGCAGCTTCCCAACAATCATCCATTTGTGGGAAGGAGCGCTTTTGCTCATAAAGGAGGAGTCCATATAAATGCGGTTATGAAAAACTCTCGCACGTATGAACATATCGCGCCCGAATTAGTTGGGAACGAACGCAGGATACTGGTTTCAGAACTTGCGGGAAGAAGTTCCTTGGCAATGAGGGCTAAGGAGATTAACATTGATTTAGACAGAAAATCTCCTGAGGCCCAAAGGGTTATGGATATATTACAGGAATTGGAATATGAAGGGTATCACTTTGAAATAGCCGAGGCCTCATTTAAGGTGTTGCTTTATAAAGAGACAAAAAAGAGGCATAAGTTTTTTGAACTATTAGGCTTTAGAGTAATAGTGGAAAGCATGCCCGAGGCAGGAATTTCAACAGAGGCCACTGTAAAAATAAAGGTCAATGATAAGGTTGAATATACCGTTGCCGAGGGTGATGGCCCTGTCAATGCCTTGGATTTTGCCTTGAAAAAGTCGTTGATAAAATTTTATCCTGAAATAGAGGAAATGCACCTTACTGATTTTAAGGTTAGGGTATTGGACGGCAGGGAAGGCACAGCGGCTAAAGTTCGCGTTCTTATTCAATCACAGGATGCTGAGGAATCTTGGACAACCATAGGTGTATCGGAAAATATTATAGAGGCCTCTTGGCAGGCGCTAGTGGATAGCGTAGAATATAAATTAATTAAAAAACATTCGCATTAAAACTATTGCCAAAGCCAAAAAGTCTTGTTAAAATATTATTTTAGGTTATATCTTATGTGCGTAGATTAGAGGGTTACTCAAAAGGAGGTAAAAACGTTGGCGAGAGACATTATTAAAAAGATGTTAGAGTGTGGTGTCCATTTTGGGCATCAGACGAAGAAGTGGAATCCTAAGATGAAGCCTTTTGTTTTTGGCAAAAGGAGGAATATCTTTATTATTGATTTAGAAAAAACATTGGAAAAACTCAATGAGGCAAAGAACTTTTTATCTTCTGTTGTGGCGAAAGGAGGTAGTTTGCTTCTCGTGGGGACGAAAAAGCATGCAAGGGATATTGTCGCGGAAGAAGCCGCCCGAGCGAATGTATTTTATATCAATAATAGATGGCTTGGTGGAACACTTACCAATTTCCCTACGTTAAGGGAAAGTATTCGCAAAATGAAAGAATTAGAGGCCTTGATTTTCGGGGAAGGCAATGAGTTTTTGAAAAAGAAAGAACGTTCAAAGTTTATGCGCCTTTATAATAAGAAACTGAAGAATTTTGCAGGTATTAAGGATATGGAAAAATTGCCGGATGTTTTGATTATCATTGATACTGAATATGAGCAGAATGCCGTTAGAGAGGCAAAGAGGTTAGGTATTAAAACGATAGGTATAGTTGATACTAATTGCGACCCAAATGACGTTGATTATCCTATTCCTGCAAATGACGATGCCCTTAGGTCTATCAGGCTTATATTGGGCGAGCTTATAGATACGGTTTTGGAATCCCGTTCTTCCGTTACAACTGCGCCTGTTCAGGAGGATGAAGAGTCAGGTGAAGAGCCCGCGGATGGTAAAGAGTTAGCGGAAAAGGCAAAGAAACTTGCAGAAGAAGTGGCTGTTGCAGCAGATGAAATAGTCACGGATGAAGATATTCAAGGAGAGGAGTAATTATGGCTGTTAGCGCGCAAGACATAAAAAAGTTAAGAGATATGACGTCTGCAGCTGTGATGGATTGCAAGAAGGCCCTGGCTGAGACCGATGGAGACATCAACAAGGCGCTTGAACTTTTGAAGAAAAGGGGCATTGAAATTGCAGCGAAGAAGGCATCGAGGGCAACTGCCCAAGGAAAGATAGGTTCTTATATTCATGCAGGCGGAAAGATAGGCGTTCTAGTTGAACTTAACTGTGAGACCGATTTCGTTGCCAATAACGAGATGTTTCAGGAAGCAATCAAGAATATAGCAATGCATATAGCCGCAATGAATCCGAAATATCTTAAGATAGAGGACGTTCCAGAGGAAGAGCTAAAGGATGTTGATGATAAAGATGAATTCGCAAAAGAAAATTGTCTCTTATTTCAACCGTTCGTAAAGGATGAGAGCAAAACTATAAGTGATTACATAACGGAGGTTGTTTCTAAGACAGGCGAGAATGTAGTCTTAAAGAGGTTTGTCCGTTTTGAACTTGGTGAATAATGCCGGTTAAATACAAAAGGATTGTTTTAAAGATAAGCGGAGAGGGCCTGCAAGGCAAGGAGTCTTCAGGAATTTCCCTTGATGTCTTAGAAGACATTTCCGGTGAGATAAAGGCCGTACATAGTTTAGGCGCGCAGGTGTGTTTGGTTGTGGGCGGAGGCAATATATTCAGGGGCGCGGAGCAGTTTGAGGCATTTGGTTTTAACCGCGCAGTTGCAGATTACATAGGTATGCTTGCAACGGTTATGAATGCCCTTGCTTTGCAGAATGCCTTGGAAAAATTAGAGATACCAACGCGCGTAAT
>Ga0256914_1001927_pt1 | contig 17794 bp, 21 predicted proteins | sample HulkmetaG_FD_191571 | JGI IMG/M metagenome (GOLD analysis project Ga0256914, IMG submission 191571) | Hydrothermal chimney microbial communities from Main Endeavour vent field at the Juan de Fuca Ridge, Pacific Ocean - Hulk | ecosystem: Environmental > Aquatic > Marine > Hydrothermal vents ... | reverse complement strand
ACTTTATAACTCACTTACTCGCCAAATCGAAACCTTCAAGCCTAGACAGGGAAATAGGGTAGGGGTCTATACTTGTGGTCCTACTGTTTATGATACTGCACATATCGGCAACTTTCGTACTTACACTTTAGCAGACATTCTCATTCGAACCCTTCGCTATCTAAATTACCAAGTTACTTATGTTATGAATCTAACCGATGTCGGTCATCTTACAGGAGACAATCAAGGTGATCCTAGTGTTGGTGAAGATCGTCTTGAAAAAGGAGCTCGCCGTGAAGGTTTGTCCGCTTGGGATATTGCTAATAAGTATGCCCAAGAATTTATTGATCATATGAATCAACTCAACCTAACTAAACCTGATTATTTAGTTAAAGCTACCGAACATATCGAGGATCAAATTAATCTTATTAAAGATCTAGAAAAACGAGGTTTAACTTATCGTACTAGTGATGGTATCTATTTTGATGTCCAGAAATTTGAAAGTTTAGGTTATCAATACGGACAACTCTCTACTCTCGATCAGCGTAAAGGTGGAGCTCGAGTTAAACTCAATCCTGAAAAAAAAGATATCCGCGACTTTGCTTTATGGAAATTCTCACCTAAAAATGTTAAACGTCAAATGGAGTGGGACAGTCCTTGGGGAGTTGGTTTCCCTGGATGGCATATTGAATGTTCAGCCATGTCTATGCGCTATCTTGGCTCCCAATTCGACATTCATATTGGTGGTGAAGACTTAAGATCTACTCATCACCCCAACGAAATTGCCCAATCAGAAGGAGCTACTGGTAAAAAACCTTTTGTTCGTTATTGGATTCACATTGCCTTTCTCCTAGTTGACGGAGGTCGTATGGGCAAAAGTCTTGGCAACGCTTACACTCTCAACGATCTCAATCAAAAAGGTTTTGATCCTCTAGCTCTACGTTATTTCTACTTAACTGGTCATTACCGCAAACAAGAAAACTTTACCTGGCAAGCTCTAGAAGCTAGTGCTAAAGCCTTAAAACGTCTTCGCAATTTTTACCAAACTCTCCCTCAAAATCCTTCTCCTCCAAAAGACAAAACTTGGCTTTCTCGTTTTAGATCCGCTTTAGCCGATGATCTTAATACCCCTGAAGCCTTAGCTGTAGTTTGGGAAGTGACAAAGGATGATCATCTCTCTAATCAAGACAAATCTTGGCTTTTAACTAATTTTGATCAAGTTCTTGGCCTTAAACTTAATCAATCTCCTCACACTTCTCTCCAAAAACTACCAACTCACATTCAAAAACTGATTCAAAAACGTAATCAACTCAGAAAAGCTAAACGTTATCAAGAAGCTGATGAAATTCGTCTCCAACTTCAACAACTTGGCTACGAACTAAAAGATCAGGGTCAACAAACAGTGGTAGAATACAAACCATGAATCTTAGCGTCGGTATTGTCGGTTTACCCAATGTTGGTAAATCAACTCTTTTTAATGCTCTCATGGAAAAACAGCAAGCTTTTGCTGCTAACTTTCCTTTTGCAACTGTCGAACCTAATGTTGGCATCGTTCCAGTCAAAGATTCTAGACTAGATCAACTTGCTCAAGTAGTAAATACAGATAAAATTATTCCAGCTACCGTTAAATTTGTTGATATTGCTGGTCTTGTTAAGGGGGCTTCTCAAGGAGAAGGTCTTGGTAATCAATTTCTAGCTCATATCCGCGAGGTTAGCTTAATTGCTCACGTCATCCGTCACTTCCACGACAACAACGTTGTTCAAACTGGTAGTGGTCATTGGTTGGATGACTTCATTACTATTGAAACTGAACTTCAACTAGCCGATCTTAGTACTCTTGAAAAACAAAAACCTCCTAAAGGCAAAGTTAGTCCCGCTGATCAAGAGCGATGGCAACTCATCAATCATCTTAAGCAATGGCTTTCTCAAGGAAAATCTCTTCGTCATTCTCCTTTTGCTTCTGAAGCCAAACTTAAACTTAAAGATCTAGGCCTTTTAACTCTAAAACCGGTTATTCTTGTCATTAATCTTGATGAAAACGATCTCTATCGTCTCTCTCAAATCGAAGAAGAAATTAAAAATCAACTTTCCCAACCTTTGCCCACAATTGGTTTGGCTGCCAAACTCGAAGCTGAATTAATCGAGTTTTCTCCCCAAGAGAAACAGGCTTATCTAGCAGAACTAGGAATTAAAACTACTAGTCTTGACCGCCTTATCCAACTAGCTTATCACCATCTCAATCTCCAAAGCTTTCTCACTGCTGGAAGCAAGGAAGTTAGAGCTTGGACCATTCAAACTGGAACTACCGCTCAACAAGCTGCCGGAGTTATTCATTCTGATTTTGAAAAAGGTTTCATTGCCGCTAAAATCTGTGATTTTTCAGACTTTATTCGTTATCAAGGCTGGAAAGGGGCAGCTGAAGCTGGTAAAGTTAGACAAGAAGGACGAGATTATATTATGCAAACCAACGACGTTGTCGAATTTATGGTTACTAAATAGATCATGAAAAAAAATTCAATCTTTGGTATACTCTAACAAGTTATGAAAGCTAAATACGAACTTACTCTTGTTCTACCAGCCAACAACGAAAAACTAACTACTGAAATCAAAAAGTTAGTTAAAGATTTTGTCACTAAATCAAAAGGCAAAATCGTCAAAGAAGAAAGTTGGGGTATTAAAGAGCTAGCTTATCCAATTCAAAAACAAACCCAAGGTTTGTACGAATTCTATCTCTTAGAACTCGATACTCAGGCTCAACCCAAACTTCATCGTTTACTTAATCTACAAGAAGGACTTTTACGCTATTTATTTGTCAGAGTTTAAAAGCTTAGAGGAGGAGGATCTATGTCCAGTCGGTCTCTCAACAAAGTATTTTTAATCGGTAACTTAACCCGAGATGTTGAATTAAAGTACACAGCCCAAGGTACGGCTGTTGCTACTTTCGGTTTAGCAACCAATCGTTCGTGGATTGGTCCAGATGGTCAGCGTCAAGAAGATGCTACTTTTCACCGAATCGTAGCTTGGTCTAAACTAGCCGAAATCTGTCAACAACTTCTTTTCAAGGGTCGAAAAGTCTTTATTGAAGGTCGCATTCAAACTCGCAAATGGACCGGTCAAGACGGTCAAGAACGAGAAGTTACTGAAATAGTAGCTGAAAATATGATGGTTTTAGATAATCGCCAACAACCAGGCAGCTCCAATAACTTAGTTGAAGAAGATATTGTTGTTGCTGACGAAACCTCTGAATCAAATTCCGAATCAGAAACCTCCACCACTTCTAACGCTAAATCAGAATCAAATGCCGAGTCAAACACTGACAATACCAACAAAGAAACTTCTAAATCAGCTAAAAAGAAATCAGCTAAAAACGACGCTCCTGACTCCGAAGAAGTTGTCGAAATCGAAGATATTCCTTTCTAATTCTTTAAGGGAGACAATACCATGAAAAAAAGAAAAACCCAAAAAGTTGTAGTTAAAGGTGTCAACTCCAAAACTAAATTCGATTACAAAGACGTTGACTTACTTAAACAATTTATTACGGAACGAGGAAAAATTATTGGTCGTTCCCGTACCGGTATTACTGCTAAACAACAACGAGAGTTAACAAAAGCCATTAAAAGAGCTCGTATTTTAGCTCTTTTACCTTTTGCTAAATAAGCCTTGGTTGTGTATGATAAGTGGGTAATGACTGTCCGAAAACTAAAACTCCACACTTTCAAAAACTTAATTTTAGGCCTTGCCTTTGCTTTACTTTTCTTCGGTTCTGGATACCAATACGCTTTTTGGAAATTAAACCATCAAACTTTAGATCAAATTTCCTCAAATAAAAATTTCCTTTATAACCCCATGCAAGCTAAAGTTAAAGGGGTTAATTTTGATATTTTCTGGCAAGTTTGGCGTAAACTAGAATCCGATTACGTCGACACTAAAGCCATCAATTATCAAAAAATGACTTATGGCTCCATCGAAGGATTGGCTCAATCATTAGGTGATCCTTATACCCGTTATTTTCCTCCAACAGACAATAAATTAGCTGAAGAAGATCTCAACGGTTCTTTCTACGGAGTTGGTATTGAATTGGGGTATAAAGACGGCAACCTTGCTGTTATTACACCTTTAGAAAATTCTCCTGCTAAAAAAGCCGGACTTAAGGCCGGCGACATTATTGTTCACATTAAAGATTCAAGTAAAAATCTTGATGAAGATACCACTGGCATGAGTTTACGTGACGCAGTTAAAAAAATTAGAGGTGAAAAAGGTGTTCCTATTACCTTCAAAATTGCTCGAGAAGGAGAAAAAAAGCTTTTAGAAATTACAGTTGTTCGCGATAAAATTATCGTTCCTTCTCTTAAACTTGAATTTATTAACCAAGATGGTCACAAGATTGCTTATCTCCACCTTTATCAATTTGGAGGTCGTACTAAAACGGAGTGGCTAGAAAAGGTTAAAGAGATCAAAGCCGCTCATCCGGATGGAATGATTCTCGACCTTCGCAATAATCCTGGTGGTTATCTTGATGGAGCCATCTTCATCGCTAGCGAGTTTCTATCTAAAGGGACTATAGTTAAACAAGCTGGACGATATCAAACAGAAACCTACACAGTTAATCACCATGGAAATTTGCTCGATATACCTCTTGTTGTTCTTATTAATAAAGGAAGTGCTTCAGCTAGCGAAATTACCGCTGGAGCTCTTCAAGTCCATCATCGAGCCACTATCATGGGTCAACAAAGTTTTGGTAAAGGAACTGTTCAAGAAGTTGCCGATTTCCCTGATGGTTCTTCTCTTCATGTAACTATTGCTAAATGGCTTCTTCCTAATGATCAGTGGATTGGAGATGGCGGTATTAAACCTGACATTACCGTTAAAGATGATCCTCAAACTAAAGCAGATGAAGTTTTAGATGCAGCTGTTCAACAACTTTTAACCCATTAAACTCCTATCTCTATGCTACAATCAAACTATGAAAGATTGGTCACATACCTGGACAAAACGCCGTACAAAACAACGTAAACATTCCCACCACCACCTCAAATTTAATCTCAATCATCTTAATAAAGTCTCTCTCTTGAAATGGTTTGCTTTCGCCAGTCTTGTCTTAGCCATAGCTGGTTTTTTCCTTCTTATGATTGCCTTTGCTTGGTTTGCTAAAGATTTGCCTAACCCAGATAAAATCGTTAGACGCTCCGGATTTTCTACTAAAATTCTCGATCGTCAAGGTCAATTACTTTACGATATGTATGATGAAGTTAATCGCGTTCCTGTCAAACTTGAAGATGTTCCTATCTATCTAAGAGAAGCAACCATTGCAGTAGAAGACAAAGATTTTTATAAACACGGAGGTTTTGATCCTAAGGGAATTCTTAGAGCTACTTTTAATACTCTTGTAAGAGGTAAACTTCAAGGTGGTTCCACTCTGACTCAGCAATTAGTTAAAAACGTCCTTTTAACTTCAGAAAGAACATTGTCTCGTAAATTTAAAGAGTTAGTTTTAGCCATCCAAATCGAACGTAAATTTAATAAAGATCAAATTCTTCAAATGTATCTTAATGAAGCCCCTTATGGAGGTACAGCCTGGGGTGTAGCCGCTGGAGCCGAAAGATACTTTGGTAAAGAAGTAAAAGATCTCGATTTAGCTGAATCAGCCATGCTAGCCGGCCTCCCCCAAGCCCCCAGTCTCTATTCTCCTTTTGGTTCTCATCCTAAAGCCTACATCGAAAGATCTAAAACTGTTCTCCGTCGAATGCGTGAAGATGGTTACATTAGTAAACAACAGGAACAAGATGCTATCCATGAACTAGAGAATATGCATTTCAAACCCAAAGTTGAAAAGATCAAGGCTCCTCACTTTGTTTTCTATGTTAAAGATCAATTAGTTAAACTTCTAGGTGAAAACGTTGTTAACCAAGGTGGTTTAATCGTCACTACTACCTTAGATTACGGTTTGCAACAGTACGCTCAAGAAACTGTTAAAGAAGAAGTAGATAAACTCCAAAAACTTCATATTACCAATGGAGCTGCTATGGCTATTAATGCTCAAACTGGAGAAATTTTGACCATGGTTGGATCTAAAGATTTCTTTGCTCAAGATTATGATGGTCAATATAATGCTGCCCTAGCTCTAAGACAACCAGGTTCTTCCATCAAACCAGTAACTTATGCCTTAGCTTTCAAACGCGGTTATACTCCAGCTACTATGCTCTTGGATGTCCCCACTAAGTTTGAAACTGGTACGCCTGGGAAATATTACGAACCCAAAAACTACGACGGTAAGTTTAGAGGCCCAGTTCAACTCCGGTTTGCTCTTGGTAGTTCCCTTAACATTCCTGCCGTTAAACTTTTAGCCATGGTTGGGCTTAAAGATATGCTAAATCTAGCCTATGACATGGGATTTGAAACTCTTAAACCAACTCCAGAAAATCTCCAACGACTTGGTTTGTCAGTTACTTTGGGAGCAGGTGAAGTTCGCTTATTCGATTTAGTAAGATCTTATGCAGTTTTTGCTAACGGAGGTGAAAAAATCCAACCAATTTCAATATTGAAAGTAGAACGCGATGGTCGAGTTATCTATAAAGCTCCTAAACCTGAAAAAAAGAGAGTTTTAAGTCCAGAAGTCACCTTTTTGATTAATCATATTCTTTATGATAACAACGCTCGCTTACTTACTTTTGGAGCTAACAGTTATCTTAATATGAATGGTCGTCCCATTGCCGTCAAAACTGGTACAACCAATAATATGCGTGATAACTGGACGGTTGGTTGGAGTACTAACGTTGTCGTTGGTACCTGGGTAGGTAACAATGATAACTCTCCTATGTCCTATGTCGCTTCTGGTGTTACCGGCGCTTCTCCTATCTGGAGAAAAATTATGCTTAAAGCATACGAAAAATATGGTGGCGAAGACTTCAAACCACCCAAAAATGTTATCGCTAAACGCGTCGATGTTGTTACTGGTTATGCTGAACATGACGGCTTTCCGGCAAGATCAGAATATTTTATTAAAGGTACTGAACCAAGTGACAAAGATCCTATTCACAAATATCTCAAACTCTGCCGGAATCAAAATAAACTTGCTACCGCTATTGATATTGACCAAGGTAATTACGAAGAAAAAGAATTTTTCGACTTTAGTCATTATCAACCTCCAAGTCAAGTATGGCAAAGTGATATTCAAGCTTGGTTAAACACAGTAGAAGATCCTCGCTACCATCCTCCAACTGAATACTGTGACTCTAAAGATGACTTATTAATCAAATTTGAAACGCCTCACGATCACGATCGCATCGACAACAATCAAGTTGATGTTCATATTAAAGTTATTAGTAATGATGATCTCCAATTCCTTCGCCTTAAAGTAGACGATGTTGTTGTTGAAGAATTCAAAGACAAAGATATCACTACTACCATTAATCTTCCCAAAGGTACTCATACCTTAACTGCTTGGGCTAAAAACACTGCTAATAAAGAAGCATCTTCCACTATCACTATTGGAGTTCAACAAGATTGGGATTATCAACCTCCAACTCCTACCCCTAGTCCAACACCATCACCAGAATCATCCGAATCCGCCGATTAAACTAATTTCAAAAATATATCTCCAAAAATGAGTGATATAATGAAAGTTATGTCAACAACCAATATCGATCAATTATTATCTCGCCGAGTTGCTAAAATTCTCCCTTCAAAAGAAGAGTTTGAAAAACTTCTCAAAACTAAAAAAAGGATCCGACTTTACCAAGGTTTTGATCCTACTGGAGGTCGCCTTCATTTAGGTCATACTATTGGTTTGCGCAAACTCATGGACTTTGCTAGAGCTGGTCATGAAGCCATTATCCTCTTTGGTACTGGAACTGTTTTAGTTGGTGATCCTTCAGAAAGAGATACAGGTCGCAAACTTATTACTCAAGAAGAAATCGATGCCAACATTAAAGGTTGGAAAGATCAAATCGCTCCTCTAGTTGATTTTGATCTAGTTACTATCAAACAAAATGGTGATTGGTTAGTTCCTTTAACTTTAAAAGACATTATTCATATCGCTTCTAATATCTCCGCCATTCAACTCTTCAAAAGAAAATCATTCACTCGTCGCATCAAGCAAGGTGACACCGTCTGGTACCACGAAACTATGTATCCTCTCCTTCAAGGTTATGACTCAGTGGTACTAGACGTTGATCTTGAAATTGGTGGAACTGACCAAGAGTTTAATATGCTAGTCGGTCGCGAACTCCAACATAAAATTAATCATCGCAATAAATTTGTTTTGACTGTTCCCATGATTCTTGGTACTGATGGTAAGCAAATGAGTAAAACTAGTGGCAACTGTGTTTGGCTAGATGACTCAGCTGAGGATATGTTTGGTAAAATCATGAGTATCCCCGATAAGCAAATCCCTTCATATTGGGAACTACTTACCGATCTTCCTCTTAAATCAAAATCAGAACTTCTAACTCATCCTTTCGAAGCCAAAAAAGAACTAGCTTTTGATATCACCAAACAATTCCATGGTCTCCAAGCAGCTAAGCAAGCTCAACTTCATTTTGAAAAAACTGTCCAAAATAAAGAAATTCCTACTAATATACCAGAAATAAAACTTCCTAAAACACCACTTTCAATAATCGAAGTGTTAAAACAAGCTAATCTAGGCGTCTCCAATTCTAGAATTAAACAAGTTATTAAGCAGGGGGGCGTTAGTTTTAATAATAAAAGAATCACTAATCCTAACCAAACTATTACTCCTAAATCAGGAGATATTATTAAATTCGGAAAAAGAACTTTTAGAAAGGTTAATCTATGAAACTCACTAAAAAACAACAAAAAATCTGGCTCGTTATTACCATAGTTTCAACTGCCGCTTTAATTATTGGTTCTTTACTACCTCTTCTCTATGCCTTTTAAGCTAAATACTCCTCTTATCAAATTACCAAAAATCGGGCCCAAAACAGCCACTCTTTTAGCTAAAAATGATCTTTTTTCTCTTCAAGATTTACTTTATTACTTTCCTAAAGATTACATTTCTTACAAAATCACTTCTATTGCCACCGCTCAACCTGGAGAATTTGTTGTCCTCCGAGGGAATCTTCTCCGACTCAACCAAAAGCGAAAGGGGAAATTTTCCTTTCAAACCGCCATACTCCAAGATCAATCAGGTCAATTAACTCTTAGATGGTTTAATCAATCCTATTTGCTTCACACCCTTAAACCTAACCAAGAATATCAAGTTAAAGGTCAAATCGAAATTTTTCGCAACCAAAAACAAATCGTCAACCCTAAACTTACCCTTGTTTCAAAAAACTCGTCAATCATTGAACCAATTTACCCTCAGCTCTATCAACTTAAATCAAGTTGGTTTCAACACTTCTTTCAAGCTCTTTTTAACTTAGATCTTGATATTCCAGAAAATATACCTTCCTCTATTCTTCAAAAACATCAGCTCATTCCGCGCCATCAAGCCCTCAAATTTATTCATCAGCCAATCAATCAATCGCAAATCAAACTTGCTCACCAACGTCTCGCTTTTGAAGAACTTTTTCTTCTTCACAAACAAAATCTTCTTCTCAAACATCAACCAAAACCAATAGCCACTCCTCTACCTTCTTCCCAACTCAATCACTTTATTAACTCTCTTCCTTTCAAGCTCACCCAATCTCAGCAACAAGCCATTCAGGAAATTTCTCAAGACTTAAATAAACCTTTCGCCATGAATCGTTTACTCTTAGGAGACGTTGGAAGTGGTAAAACCGTTGTTGCTGCTAGTGCAGCTTACATTGCCGCTCAAAATCATAAATTGACTTACGTCATGGCTCCAACCCAAGTTTTGGCTGAACAACTTTTTCAAACTTTTCAAAACTTTCTCAAACCACATCAACTTAAGGTTGAACTTTTGACTAATCAGCATCAACCAAAAAATTCTGATTATCATGTTCTTGTAGGCACTCATGCTCTTCTCTTCAAAAACTTAAACCCAAATCTCGGACTAGTTATTATTGATGAACAACATAAATTCGGAGTCGAACAACGTCAACGTCTGACTCAGCTTAAACCAACTCCCCATAAACTTCTCATGACAGCCACACCTATCCCTAGAACTTTAGCTCTTACTCTTATGTCACATCTAGACATTTCTCACCTCAACGAAAAACCTGCCAATCGTCTACCTGTCAAAACCTATCTCGTTCCTGAAACTAAACGAACCTCTGCTTATCAATGGATAAAACAAAAAATTACTCAGGAAAACCAACAAGTCTTTGTAGTTGCTCCTTTAATCGAAAATTCTGACAATTCTCAATTCCAATACTTAAAGTCTGCCACTCAAATTCATCAAGAACTTCAAACTATCTTTAAACCTCTCAAAATCGGACTCCTTCATGGCCAACTCAAACCAGCTCAAAAAACCCAACTCATCAACCAATTCTCTCAAGGAAAAATTAAAATTTTAGTCGCTACCACTGTTGTCGAAGTTGGCATCGATATTCCTCAAGCTAACATTATCCTAATAGAATCAGCAGAACGTTTTGGTTTGGCCCAACTCCATCAATTAAGGGGTAGGGTAGGGCGCTCTAATCAACAAGCCTATTGTCTTCTATTTCCCTCAAAACTTACTCCTAAAGCTCAACAACGTCTCACTGCTCTAACTCAATATCATGATGGTGCCAAATTAGCCGAACTTGACATGCAACTTAGAGGGCCAGGAGAAATTTGGGGCACTCAGCAACATGGCTTTTTTAAGCTTAAATTGGCTAACATTTTCGATCAACATCTTGTCGAAACTACCCTTCAAGCTGCCAAAGAAAGCTTAACTTTAAAAAAGGCTTGATTTATCTCTATCAGCAGCTTAAAATAGCAATCATGACCGCTCTACCAAAAAGAAAACCATCTACTCAACGCAAAGGTCGTCGTCGTTCTCAAATAAAACTTCAACTTCCCAAAATCGTTACCTGTAAATATTGTGGCCAACCCAAAAAAGCTCACACTGTCTGTCCTAACTGTAACAAATAATGAAAACTCCCAACGATCCTCGCCATAAAACACGTATCCAACTTATTCAGGAACTTTTCAGTTATAGTTTTCAGCCTAACCAAAAATTCACCCATATTCATCATATTATTGAACAACTCCCTTCAATTGATAAACTTCTCCAAGTTGCTGCCCCAGAATGGCCTCTGAAAAAAATCAATAAAATCGATCTCGCTATTTTACGTCTAGCCACTTACGAAATACTACATCAACCAGATATTCCTACTAAAGTTTCCATTGACGAAGCTGTTGAATTAGCTAAAGAATTCGGTTCTGAAAGTTCTCCTGCTTTTGTTAATGGTGTTTTAGGTACTATTGTTCGTAATCAGGAGGATGAAGATGAGTCTGCTTAAACAACCTCTTTCAAAACTAGAAAAACAACTCCACCTCAAATTTAATCAACCTCATTTAATTGCCAACGCTTTTGTCCATCGTTCTTATCTTAATGAGTCTTCAGACTTTAACGAATCTAATGAACGCCTTGAATATCTTGGAGATGCCGTCTTAGAATTAACTACTTCCGTTTATCTTTTTAAAAAATATCCTCAATACCAAGAAGGTATGCTTACTAATTTAAGAGCTGCTCTTGTCAAAACCACCACTTTAGCTCAATTGGCCAAAGATCTTGGTTTAGACCAATACCTTCTCATGAGTAAAGGAGAAGAAGATAATGGTGGTCGACAAAACCCATCTATCTTAGCTGATACTACCGAAGCTCTTCTTGGTAGCATTTATCTTGATCAAGGGCTCGCTGCTGTTCAACGTATTCTTGAAACTTATCTTTTTCCAAAAACAGAAGAGATTATTAAAAATCTAGAATACAAAGATAGTAAATCTTTGCTTCAAGAAATAGCTCAAGCCAAACTAAAAGCTACTCCTATTTATCAACTCATTTCTGAATCAGGGCCAGATCACGATAAAGAGTTTGTTATGCAAGTTATTATTAATAATAAAAAATATGCTCAAGGTAAAGGAAAAAGTAAACAGGCTGCTCAAGAAGCAGCTGCTAAACGCACCCTTGAGATGATTCAAAATAATTGATACAATCTAAAACTATGTTAAAGATAAAACTACAACGAGTCGGCAAAAAAGGCCAACCTCAATATCGCATTATTGTTGCTGAAGCTAAATCAAAAATTAGCGGAAAATATCTCGACCTTCTTGGCACTTATAATCCAAGAAAACAACCATCTGAATTCAACCTTAATAAAACTAAATATCAATCATGGCTAAAGAAAGGAGCGCAACCAACTGACACTGTCAGAAAACTTGCGAATAAACTATGAAAGACATTCTCACTTTCATTCTCAAAAACATCACTACTCACCCCGAAGACGTTAAGGTCGAAGAAAAAATTGAAAATGGGGTTAAAGTTTTAACTATTAAAACCAATCCTGAAGATACTGGTCGGGTTATTGGCAAAGAGGGTAAAATCATTAAAGCTATTCGCGCTATCATGCGCGTTGCCGCTATTCAAAGAGCTGAAAGGGTTCGTGTTAGTATCATCTCTGAATCTGACTCGCCCGAGAACTCTCAGAACTCTCAGAACTCGACTCCAACTGAGGTTGAGGAATCTCTGTCTGATGAGGATGAGATTGATTTATCGATTTAATCTCTAAAGCTGGCTTAAACAAGTCATTTCTTACCCCTTTAAGCTTGTTCTTTTGATCATTACCTTCATTTAGACTTAAGGTATAAGATTTCAAATCTCGAATTTCTCCGATAATTATTTCATCCTGATCAGTTAATAACTTAACTTCTCCTCCTGCAATCTTCTTTATGTCAGGTTCTGCATAAACCATTCCCAACTTTAGAGTTAAAACAAATTCGTCATTATTAACTTGAGATCCAACTCTACTCATCTGTACATCTTTAATTATCATCAGAGGTGCCGTCTTCTCAACCTGTCGTAAAAATCCATAAATGTTATCACGCCCTCCAATAATCCTTAACTCAGTCTCTAGCGTTTTCCATTTTTCATTTACTTCTCGCGATTTCTTAGAAGTTTCTTTCTCATCGTCTTGTTTATAAACAATACCAGGAGATAAAGAAACATCGCCCAACGACAAATTAAAGTCTCTAGCTAATCTATCTAAAGTATTTAGATACACAACTACGTCTTTATTAGGAGGCAAAACCTTATTTAACAACCTTACTCGCTCCTCTAAAATATTAGGATCTAAATTATCGACCACAACCACTTTCTTTGCTAATACTTCTAACTTTTCTTGCTCTTTTTTATATAACTGACGAGTAGCATAAAACTTACGTGTCATAGGAATAATTCCTATTATTATCAATAATAAACTTGCCCCAGCTATCATTATCGCTTTAGCTAAAAAATTATGATAATGAACCCATAGAGAAATCTCTTTTTTTGTTATTTCTTTCATCGTTAAACCCCTTCTCCTTTAGGCATCGTTAACTCTAACTGCATTGTATAATGCCCATTTTCTAACTTACTAACTCCTCTATTAACCACTTGTAAAAAAAAGTCGTCATGTTTAAACCAATTAAAAGTCTCTTCTAATGCAATCACGGAAACCGCGTTTAATCTAAGCTTTAATATCTGATTGTCTGCAAACGATACATTAGCTACCACCACTCCAGGAATCTTTAAAGAAAATACTCTTTCTATAGCTTCTCGTCCTTTAACTCTCGAATTTAGAAAATCCTCAACTAAATCCAATCGTGATCTTAAATATAATTGATTTTGAGTAATCACTTTTAAGTCAGACAAACGCATCTCCGCTTTCTCAATCTGAGTTTTAGTTTTCTTCAATTGCCATAACTCAAACATTTGCAACCCAAAAAACACACACATAATTAAAAACAAACCTAAAAATAAAGTTAAAGAAATAACAAAAATTTTTTTCTCTTTTAAATACTCAGCCTCAGAAATAGCTCTCTTTTTCTTTAATAAATTAATTCGCAAGTCACCCATTCAACCTCCTCTTTAAAACTGACGTTTTGCCAAACCAACCACTACTCCATATACTGCTCTTACTTCTGGTAAATGTAGTTTTTGGGGGTCATTCTTTGCTTTAACAAACGGATCTGCTACAACAACTTCAATCTTAGGAAACTTACTAGTTAAATAACTACTTAATTCAGGCATATAAGCCCCTCCACCACTTAATAAAATTCTCTTAATTTGTTTATTATAGGTATTGGCAAAAAACTCCATTGCCTTTTTGGTCTCATCAACAACTTTATCCAAAACCAGTAAAATAGCTTCTCTTACCTTGCCCTCAAACTCGTCCTCTCTCAAACCATAAGTTCTTTTGTATTGCTCTGCTTGTACTAATTCCAACGATAAAGATTTTGCCAAAGCTCTAGTCATTGCCACCCCACCAACTTCCAAAGCATGAGAAAACATCAAATTACCATTATCAAGAATACTAATACTAGTACTCAAAGCTCCTAAATTCAAAATTAAACTTACATCTTCAATATAACTAAAAGTTCTAGTCAAAGCTACAGTCTCATTTTCCAAGGCAATTGGCTCCAAATCAGCCTCAACTAGAAAATCAACTATTTCATCCAACATTTTTTTCTTAGCCGCCACCACATAGACTAACATCTTCTCGTTCCTTACACCTTTAGGAGGTTTCTTAACTACCGCATAATCCAACTCCACTTCTTCTATTGGCACAGGTACAAATTGTTCTGCTTCCCATTTTATAGCTGAACTCAACTCACTATCAGGCATTACCGGCATTTGCACTACTGTCGAATATACTTGTGATTCTGGGACCGATACTACAACCCTTCTATCCTTAATACCCGCTTCCTTCATTACTTTATGGATATCATCAATAAGTCGTTGTTTATTGTCTGATTGAAATTCTACAGAAGCCGTCGAGTTAGCTATCAAACCAATCTTTTCAACTCTAAAAGCCTCACCCATTGGGAAAACCTTACAAACCTTAATTTCCGAAGCTCCGATATCTAAGCCAAAATAAGTGCTCATAGGGCAGTTTCTCCTTAAGATTATTTATAACATATCATTTAACAATAGTACCAGCTGAAAATACTGCAAAATCAAATATCGAACTCGCTTGATCTGCACTCCGCTTCACTTCTATCTCTTTCTGAACATCTCCACTTTCAGCTGTCGAATGAATTACATAAATTTGTGATGGTAAAGAAGAACCAACAATATTAATTGTTGCTCCATTATATATAGGTCTTAACCTTAACTTACTTACTTGCAACAAACCTGTTAAATTCACTCTGCTAATAAAACCATTACTTCCAACTCCAGCTACTTGAAATCCATTGTCAGCCGATAAATCGCAATTAGCAGCATTGTAATATAACCTTCTCACAGATCCATCGGTCATAACTTCAATAACTTCCAAAGCTGCTGGTGATTGTCCACTACCTTCTCCATTACAAGCCACATTTTCATCAACTTTATCCTCTCTTCCCCAAGAAACAGTCAACCAATCTTCGGTATAATCACTTAAATTAACTTTTACTACATCACCCTCATTTACATAAATGTCTAAACTAGGTAAATGACTCACCAAAAAATCACCATTTAAATTATGAAAATTAACTTGGCCATGATAGTTCTCCATCCCACCTAAATCAGCATCCATTCTAATTAAATTTAAAGCTTGCTCTACTCCTTGTTCAGCCACATGGAAAGCTACTCCATTTTCTTTTTCTTGGCGACTCAACACCACATCACTTAACGTCCCTGATGCAACTGACATAATTAAAGCTACCAAAACTCCCACCACTATTATGATTAGTAAACCTACTTGACCTTTTTTAAATTTACCCATATCTTCATCTAATCACGTCTTAGCTCTCTCAGTCAACAACCATTCCTCTTTTTAGTGATATACTAATCTTATGAGAAAAACAAAAACTGCCTTTACCTTAATTGAACTTCTCATAGTTATTAGCATAATTGGTATTTTAGTTAGCATTAGTACTGTAAGTTATCTCACCGCTCAAAAAAAGGGTAGGGATGGAAAACGACGTCAAGATCTAAAGGCCATCCAAAATGCTTTCGAACAATATTATGCCGAACATCAAACTTATCCTACTGGCAACAATATCGACACAGCTTTCTCCAATAATCAACGACCTCAAGATCCCAAAAATTCAGATCCTTATACCTACAACTGGAACTACATTGATAGTGATAGTTACTGTATTTGTGCTAAACTAGAATCTAGTCCAGGAAACGCAAATATGCCCACTTCAACTAGCTGTACATGGCAAACTGATGGACCTTATATTTGTATTCAAAACCAACAATGATAACTTTCTTTAAAAAACACAAAACCGGCTTTACTCTTATTGAACTAATGGTTGTTATCTCTATTATTGGCATTCTTGTCGCTATTGGCGTTGTTTCATATCGAAAAACTTATCAACTTTCTAGAGATTCTCGTCGTAAAGCTGACTTAGCTCAAATCCAACAAGCTTTAGAAACTTACCGTTCCGAAAATGGAGTCTATCCTGACACGGATAACTGGAAATCAGCTCTTTCCCCAGACTATATCACAACTATTCCTACTGACCCCAAAACTCATGCTGATTACAATTATCAACAAATCGACTCTTACCACTATCAGCTTTCAACTACTCTCGAGACTGATAATTCCACATACACAGTTACACAACCCTAAATTAGTGATTAATATGAACCTGTCCTTAACTAAATTTTCTTTTGCCTTTACGCTCGTAGAACTTTTAGTTGTAGTTTCTATCTCTACTATTTTTTTAACTATGGGTTTCAGTGCCTATCGCAAAACTCAAGACCGACAAGCTATCCACAACGCTATTAAAAACGTAGAAACTATTCTGAGATCGATTCAAAAAAAAGCTGTTATTGGAGATAAAGATTGTGAGGGACCATTTCTATACTATAAGGTTGTTATTACTGCTAATTCCAATACCATTACTTCTCAGGCCATTTGTAGAGATAGTCAAGGTGAAACTCAAACTTATCATCTTAACAATGCAACTTTCATAGATGGTTGTACCATTCATTTCTATCCACTTCAAGGAGGTCTTAATCTTATCTCACCCCAACAATCAAGTTTTAATCTCCACTTACAACTCAACGGCAACGATAGCTTAACTGCCAGCCTTAAAATTGCTGAACCAGGAACAATTATCACAAACTCAACTACCAGCAACCAATAAAACAATAAATATAATAAATATGAAGTTACAACGATTTAAAACCACTCTCAGTGGTCAAACTATTATTGAAATTCTTATCGCAAGTGCTATCATAGCTATTCTTCTTATCTCACTCACCACCTTATCTAGCTACTCCGTTAAAAGTTCAAATTATGCTAAACAACTTAATCAGGCCACTGATTACTCCCATCAACTAGCTGATTGGTTAAGAAATCAAAAACAAACTTTAGGTTGGACTAGTTTCCTTCAACTTCTTCAGGAAGATACCAATAATGATTATGTTACTTATTGTTTTAACAACTTACCTGATTCTCTTACTAGCTTTCGAAGTCTCACTAACTCGGTTTGTCCTCAAAATTCTTTTATTCTGAACACCCCCTTTCAACGTCAAGCAACTTTCGATCTCTCTCAAACAAACCAAGGTATCATTACAGTCGATATTACCACTTCATGGCATGATCAAATCGATTATCATACAACTATGCAAATCAAACTTAATCGATGGAACTAAAACCTCATCAACTACCAGGCTACACACTCATAGAACTTACAATCGTCGTAGGTTTAACTAGTATTTTAGCAATTTCTATCACTGCTATTATGCTTTCCTCTCTCTTATCCTCTACTCATG
>Ga0256914_1001926_pt1 | contig 17797 bp, 13 predicted proteins | sample HulkmetaG_FD_191571 | JGI IMG/M metagenome (GOLD analysis project Ga0256914, IMG submission 191571) | Hydrothermal chimney microbial communities from Main Endeavour vent field at the Juan de Fuca Ridge, Pacific Ocean - Hulk | ecosystem: Environmental > Aquatic > Marine > Hydrothermal vents ... | reverse complement strand
TTGTCGACGGGGCAAAAATATAATTAATCTCTCTACCTTTCTCTCAAATTATATTTTTTTAGAATGTTTTTAATTTTCAAAAAAATAATAAAAAATGTTTGAATGTGTTTGTGTTTGTTTTTTTTTAATAGCAAAAGCATTTTAATAAATATATTTTTTTTTATAGAATATATTTATTAAAATTGGATCTGCAAGGTTATTTATTAATTTATAATTAATCCCTGCTTTCCGGTGGCTTCTATCGGCATTAAAAGTGTCGAGAAAGGTCATCGAAAAGTAGAGAGATAGAAAATATAAAAAAATAATTTTAGAACAAGTATTTTAAAATTATTATTTAATAACTTTTATCTATCTGCTTTTCGATAGTTGTGAAAGATCTGTAAAAACTTGGTTGGAGTTTTTGTAAAACGATTTGGTTGGAGTTTTACGGTTGAAGTTTTTTTATTCTTTATGTGGCTAAAAAATATTTTAGTATTATTATTATATTAATATAATTACTTTTATGAATTTTTAGTCTTCTAAAAAAAGCTTCAGATAATTGTACCATTATATCTTTTATCTTTGCAAGACTTTTTTTATTTGTTATTATTTTTTAGGATTTTTAAATAAAAAAACTTAAAAATATTTTATAAAACTATACTATTAAACTATATTAACTATGCTTGTTTCTTTAAATTGGATAAAAGAATTTGTAGATATAACTGAAGAAGATTCGCAAAAAATTTGCGATATTTTAACAGAAAAATCTGCAGAAGTCGATGACATTATTTTTCAAGGAAAAAGTTTTGAAAATATTGTTGTTGGAAAAATTAAAGAAATTTCATCTCATCCAGATGCAGATGCATTAAGAATTTGTATGGTTGACGTTGCAGAAAATGATTTATTGCAAGTCGTTTGTGGTGGTTCAAATTTAGAAGTTAATCAAGATGTTGTTGTTGCAAAGCTTGGTGCAAGTGTTTTGTGGCATGGAGAAGGGGATCCTGTAGTTATGAAAAAAACAAAAATTAGAGGAATTGAAAGCTTAGGAATGATTTGTGCTGCAGAAGAAGTTGGACTTTCGGATAAATTTCCAAAAGAAGGAGAAAAAGAGATTGTAGATATTACACACTTAAATAGAAAAATAGGGGAAAATCTTGCTGATGTTTTTAATAAAAATGATGTAATTTTTGAAATTGAAAATACATCTATTACCAATAGAGCGGATCAATTTTCTCATATTGGTTTTGCTAGAGAATTTGTTGCATGTGGATTAGGAACTTGGAAAAAAGGAATTCAAGAAAAATTTGAATTAAATATTCTTAATGTAAATAATTTAGAAACATTAGAAAATAAAAAAATAGATGTAAATATTAATTTTGATGCTTTGAAGAATAGAGAAAATAAAAAAATAAAAGATATTATTCCAGAATATACTGCAATTACACTTTCTGGAGTAGATGGAAATACACAAAGTTCTGAAAAAATTCAAAATTTTTTACAATCTGTAAATATTACACCAAAAAATGCATTGGTTGATATTACAAATTTTGTAATGTTTGAATTGGGAATGCCTCTTCATGTATTTGATACAGACCAAACTGGTTCTGATTTTATTTTTGATTTAAGTACTGCAGGTGAAAAAATGATAAATTTAGATGGAGAAGAAAAAATTCTTACTGAGAATACAATTATTATTAAAGATTCAAAAAATGAAATAATTGATTGTTGTGGAATTCAAGGAGCAAAAAAATCTGGAATTTCTGAAAATACTCAAAATATTTTATTGCATGCTCCAGTTTATAATCCAGTTTTAATTCGTCGAGCATCAATAGCAATTGCACAAAGAACAGATGCTTCTGTTATTTATGAAAAAAATGTTTCTGTACAACTTGCAAAAAAAGGACTTATTAGGGCTATTGAATTGATTTTAGAACATTTTCCAAATGCTAGAATTGCATCAGATATTTATCAAAAATCTTTTAAAATTTCAGAATTTTCAGAGAAAGTTATTGATGTAAATTTTGCTGATATTAAAAATAGAATTGGATTGCCTGAGGAAAAATTAACAAATGCACATATTATTGAAATTTTAGAAAAATTAGAATTTTCTATTTCAGAAATAACATCTCAATCTATGAAAGTTTCTGTTCCATATTTTAGAGGAGATATTTCTATTGCAGATGATTTAACTGAAGAAGTTGCACGAATTTATGGATTAAATAATATTGATGGAGTTGCGCCTGTTATTTCTATTGAAGAAAAACCAAAATCTGATGCCAGAAAAGTTGAGCAAAAAATAGCAAATGTTTTTGTAGATAATGGATTTTATGAAGTGTTAACTTTGTCATTTTATGGAAAAAAATTACTAGAAAAAATGGGAATGCCAACTGATAATTCATCTGAAATAGTGGTTAAAAATCCATTATCGGAAGATGTAAATATTATGAGAACATCTTTGTCTCCTCGTCTTTTTGAAGTAGCAGAACGAAATATTAGAAATCAAAAAGAATTTAGAATATTTGAAAGTGGAAATGTGTATTCTTTACAAAATGGAAAAAAAGTTGAAGAAATGCGAATTACTGCGTTATTGGTAGGAGATGATTTTTTTAGTGCAAAATCTGTTGCAGAAGAAATTTTAAATTCATTTAATATGAATTATAGAATTCAAGAAAAATTATATGATTTATCATTTGCTCATCCTGGGCGAGGTGCTGTTATGACTGCAGGAAAAGATGCAAGTGTGAAAATTTTTGAAGTGCATCCACGCATAGCAAAAGAATTTAATTTGCCAATAAATACATCTATTGTGTGTATTACACTGAAGCCATTTCAAAATTTATTGGCAAGAAAGCCAAAATTGGAAAAAATATCAAAATTTCCAGCTGTAGATTTTGATATTTCTGTGTTATGTGATGATAATTTGCAAGTTGATAAATTGATAAAAGGTGTGAATAAAATTAGTAATTTAATTGTAAAAGCAGAAGTTGAAAGTGTTTGGCGAGGTGAAGGTGTAGAACTTGGACAAAAATCAGTAACTCTTTCTTTCAGATTTCAGTCTGAGGAAAGAACACTTACAGATAAAGAAGTGAAAAAAATTGAAAAAGATATTATTTTAGATTTAGAAAAAAAAGGAGGAGTTGCAAGATTTTAAGGTTCATGTTAATAAATTGTGGTTATTATTATTATTGTATTTATGTTGAATTTTATAAAATTATTATTGCTTTCTTTATTTATAGCAAGTAGTACAGTTTTTGCTTCATCTGAAAATAACTTTTCTTCAGAAAAAATGGGAACAGTTCAGTTGTTGGTTGGAGATAGAAATTCTGCATCTTTTACAGGTTCTGGTGTTATAATAAACAATAAATTAAATATCATTACTAATTATCATGTTGTAGATACGGTAATAAGCGGAGAAGATAAAATGATAAAAGTTTGTTTTACATATGATGAGCAAAAAGAACCAAGTTGTATTGGAACGGCAGTTGTTGAAAAATACGATGAAGAAAAAGATTTAGCATTGTTGAATACATACGTTCATCCTGATTATTTATCTGAAGAAACTGTAAAACCGTATTATGAAAAATTTAAACAAAATTTTAATTTTGCATTAGCTCAAAATATAAATATAGCAGATAGTATTTATGTTTTTGGATATCCAGGAATTGGAGGTGATACCATTACATATACTTCTGGAAAAGTAAGCGGTTTTGAAGATTTTTATATTAAAACTGATGTAAAAGTAAGTTCAGGAAATTCTGGAGGTGGAGCATATAATTCAAAAGGTGAAGTTATTGGTTTGGTTACAGCCGTATCTGGAGGACAAGGAAATATTGGTTGGATTGTAAAATCATCAGAAATTAAAAATTTTTTAGCAAATACTATTTTTGATAAAAATACAAATAGTGATTCGTGTGGATTACATCAGTATAAAACAGGTAGGTATAATGCTTGTCAGTGTGAAATTGGTTTTAAATTTGATGGAGCAAAAATAAATTGTATTCCAAGGTTAACACATCAAGGGTGTGGGACAATGAAATCTCATTCTATTTTTAATCCAGCGTCAGGAACTTCATGTACATGTCAAAGTGGTTATGTTTGGGAAAATCCAGATGATGATGCAGATTTTTCATGTATTCCGAAAAAAGAAGTGACATGTGAAGATATTTATGGAGCAAATGTACATGAAAATTTAGAGGATAATTTATGCTATTGTAATGCTGGTTATGAATGGGATGGGGAAGATGAAGAAGGTAATAATACATGTGTTGTAGAACTTGAAATGCCTGACAATGATGTTGGCTGTGCAGATGGTTATATCTACTCTTCTTTTGAGGATAGATGTATTGAGAATAGTAATTTGAATGTACCTCCAAAATATTTTTGGGATATTGATTCAAATGAAATTAACAAAGCTGGAATAGATTATGTTTCAAGTAGGGGATTGGTAAATGGGTATGATGATGGAACTTTTAAACCTGGAAATAAAATTACTAGAGCTGAATTTACAAAGATTGTGTTACTTGCAAAATATTCAAGTGATGAAATCTCAAGATCTTTTTCTTATAATACAAATGATGTTTATCCACAAGATTGGTATTATCATTATGTAAATTTTGCAAAACAAAAAAGTATTATAAATGGATATTCAGATAATACTTTTCATCCGAATGATGAAATTTCTTTTGCAGAAGCTTCAAAAATATTAGTAAATACTCTTATTGGATATAGAGAAATTGGGTATGGTGAAAAATGGTGGCTACCATTTACTCAAGCTTTAATAGATAGAAATGTAAAGCAATTTGATTTATCGTATGCGTTAACACGAGGAGATATGGCAACATTGATGTATCAAATTTTACGATAATTTAAATTATGCACACTAAATTTTGGCTTAATGCCTTATATATGCTATAATATATTTGTATATAAAAAAATATATAAATTTTATACAAATATAATTACACAAATATGTTAAAAATCACTCATAGTCTTAATATACCATTAGAAAAAAAAGTAGTACCCCTTCAAGAATCCAGAATAGTAAAATTAGAAACTAAAAATAGATGTTCTAATTTATCAAAATCTGTGGATAAGACCTGCACAGATATGCAGGATTTAACAAAATTATCTCAAGAAATTGATTTTGATGGAGAGGCAAAAAAATCACCTTTTAAGCCTACACTTGTATCAGGTTCTGCAATGATAGAGCGTAATACAGAAAAAGAACAGGGGTATAAGTTTATAGAAGAGAACGGCGGAGAAATTAAAAACTTTAAAGTGGTAGTATCTAATACTGTACCGCTTCCAACGATTATACAGAGAATAGTGGGGGTGAATCGAAAACTTCAAGGAAAAATGATAACGATTACGCCAAAACATGGGAATGCTAGTGCTCTTGTATCGGGTGGATCTTATGATTCTGCCAATAAAATTTTAATAGTAGCAGGATCTTTACAATCTAGGAAGGAAGCATTGAGGCAAGAAGCATTTCATGCATATACTAGCCAATGGTTTCCTGTTATTTATCATACTTCATATGATAGGGATTATTTTACACAGCGTAGTGATATTTTCAAAAATTTAAATCCTGCATATCCATATAGTGGGCATGAGCTAGAGGAATTCTTTTCAGAAATAATAACACTTGCAAGTAATCCAGTATTGGGATTTAGTAGGCTTACCAATATTAATTTGGGTGGTGATAATCCAGGATATCGTTTAATAAGAGATTTCGCTACATCAATTCAAGGAAAAGGTTATAATCAAGATTTATTAGCTAAAGCATTGGTTCCTTTTGCACAAATTTTTTATAATAAACCTTAAATATGAACAAACCAACAACTCTATTTCAAGAATACATAAAAATAGTGAAATCTCAGAAATTAGTATTTGGAATATTAGTTTTAATGATGATTATTTCTGTAGGAATAGAGATTATTACACCACTGTATTATAAAGATTTAGCAAATATTTTTGCACAAAATTTTACTCCAGATTTATATACAATTGGGTGGAGTGCTGTAATCTCACTGTTTATTGCATATTCTATACAGATTGTAGTATGGAGAATTTTTGAATGGTTTATTATTCCATTTGAAATTGGTGGAAAAAATATTTTATCTTTGTATGCTTTTGATGTTTTAACTCGTCAAAAATTTTTATTTTTTCAAAATGAATTTGCTGGAAGTTTAATAAAAAAACATAGTCGTTTTGTTGCTGAATTTGAGCAAATAGCCGATTGGTTTTTCTTTAAAGCTCTTATAAATACACTTATAATTATTGGTGGATTTATTGTTTTTGCCAGAGAAGATTTATATTTTGCATTGATATTTTTTGCATGGTGTATATTTTTTCTTATAGTATCTGGACTTGGTTTTTATTTTAAATTTAGATTTGATAAAACTCGGGCAAAGTTGGAGTCAAAAGTGGGGTCTCTTTTTTCTGATACATTTTCAAATATTTTTACTGTTAAAACGGCTCAAATAGTCCCAAATGAAAAATTAACAATTAAAAATAAATTATCAGATCTATATGATGTTACAAAAATTTCTTGGATTATAACAGGAATTATATTTGGAATTCAGGCTGTTTTAATGGTTGGAATGGAGTTATATATGGTTTCAGGAATGTTGGAAAAATGGAAAGTTGGAAATTTTGAAATTGGAGAATTTGTATTGTTTCAAACTATTTTATTTTTAATTTTTAATAAAGTTTGGGATTTTGGAATCTCTCTTCGTTCGTTGTTTACATCGGTTGCAAATGCGAGTGAAATGCTTGAAATTATAAATAATGCGGATATTGAAAAAGATGAAAGTTTTAGTCGTAATTTAAAAATAAATTCTGGAAAAATAGAAATGAAAAACATGACATTTGCACATGATTCATCTAAAATTTTATTTGATAATTTCAATCTTACTATTTTAGAAGGTGAGCATATTGCGTTGGTAGGGGAGTCTGGAAGTGGAAAAACAACTATTACAAATTTATTATTCAGATTTTTTACACCACAAAAAGGTGAAATTTTATTTGATAATATTTCAGCAAATAAATACACATTAAAATCATTGCGACGGCAAATTTCTATTGTTCCGCAAAATCCAGAAATGTTTCATAGAACATTAAGAGAAAATATTACTTTGGGAAAAAATATTTCTGATGAAGAAATTTATGAAGCTTTAGAAAAATCTCAATCTTTACATTTTGTAGAAAAATTAGAAAACAAGCTAGATACTGTTATTGGGGAAAGAGGTGTAAAATTGTCAGGTGGAGAAAAACAACGAATAGCAATTACTCGTGCATTTTTAGATAATGCCCCTATTGTTATTTTAGATGAAGCGACTTCTGCTTTAGATTCAATAACAGAAAATGAAATTCAAAAAGGGATATTAGAGCTTATAAAAAATAAAACAGCGATTGTTATTGCTCATCGCTTGTCTACAGTAAAAAAAGTGGATAGAATAGTTGTAATGAATTCTGGAAAAATTATTGAAGAAGGAGCGCATGAAGATTTAATTCTTAAAAATTCTGAATATGCGCATATGTGGAAGCATCAAGTGTGTTAAAAAAATAAAAATTAATTTTATGAAATTTTCAATTCTTACATTGTTTCCAAATTTTTTTACATCTCCTTTGCAAGAGAGTATTTTGAAGCGTGCTATAGAAAAAAAACAAATTGATGTGAATATTGTGAATATTAGAGATTTTTCAGAAAATAAAAATAAAAGTGTTGATGATAAACCTTTTGGTGGAGGTGCTGGAATGCTTATGCAAGCAGAACCAATAGCTAAAGCAGTAGAGAGTGTGAAATATCATTTAAACAATACTGATAATCAAAAATATGAAATTATATTTTTTACTCCATCAGCACCAGAGTTAACCCAAAAAGATAGTTATGAGTTGGCAAATTCAAATACTCATAAAATATTTTTGTGTGGTCATTATGAAGGAATTGATGAGCGTGTTTTGGATATGTATGTAGATAAAAGTTTTTCGGTTGGAAAAACAGTTTTGACTGGTGGAGAAATTCCTGCACTTTTGTGTTTAGATTCAATAGTGAGGCTTTTACCAAGTGTTATTTCCAAGGAAAAATCTCATGAAAGAGAAACTTTTTCTGTGGAATTATATGAAAAAGGGGAATATCCACAATTTACCCGTCCAGAAAATTGGAGGGGAAAAAAAGTTCCTAAAGTTTTGCTTTCTGGAAATGAAGCATTGATAAAAAAATATCAGTTTGAAAATTTGAAAAATTGTACAGATTTAGAAAAACAAATTATTTTATTTCGAGAAAAATATAAAAATATAAAAATACGATTAAAAAAATATGCAAGAAATAAGCAAGAAAGTGAAGATTTGAAAAATAATAATTTTGAATATATAAAATTTATAGATTTTAAAAGTCAAAAACTAAAATATTTAAATATTTTAGAATTTGCTATTTTAGATAAAAATTTAGAAGTTTTTGGTATTAAAAATATTAAATTATTAGATTTGAATAATTTAACTAATAATTTAGAAAAACAAATATTTCAACAAATATTTCAGCAAATTATAGGGTAAATATTTGAATAAATATAATTGTATAGTTGAGTTATTCTTTTATTATATATAAAAAAAGAGGTATAAACCTCTTTTTTATTTTTAGAATGGAGCCACCTGTCAGAGTCGAACTGACGACCTACGGGTTACAAATCCGTTGCTCTACCAGCTGAGCTAAGGCGGCATGTCCATTTTTAAGTGCGTTAAAAAAACGCTAAAACATATTCTCAATTTATTTATTTTGAGTCAATAGAAATTCTTTTAAAGTATAGTCTTATGTTTAGCTTTTAATTTTTGTATCAAGATTTTTTGTATCTAAAAATTTATCAATATTTATATCACTAAATGATAATTTCTATAGTGGTTCCTTTTTGCAAGACAACTTTTTATAAATTTAAGGTATGTTCTAAGTTCTTATAAACTTATATTTGGAACTATTTTTTTATCAAAACATCTTGAACACCTTGGTCTGTATTGAATATTTCTGGATGAGGATATTGTTTTAATGCTGTCTTTAAAGTCTTTATACAAAATTCTTTTTCCATCGTTATAGAAATTTCCCATGATAAAATATATCGAGAATATCAGTCTATAACAGCAACTAAATATATCCATCCATGACTTATTTTAATATAAGTTATATCTGTGGCTCAGACCTGATTAATACCCGTAATATTTAATTTTCTTAATAAATATGGATTTTTTTTTATGTTTCTTCTTTGGATCGTAGCTTGCTCTCCATCACATTTTCTTTAAATTCCCTTTTCCTGAAAATCTCCGCTGTAATGTTTCCTTTGGTCGACTCAGAAGTGCTTATTTTTCTTTAAAAAGAAATTTACAACACTTATTAGTAATTTTTACAAAAATAGCACCTTATAAATGTCTATTAAGCCAATCTTTACTAATTTATTACTTTCTAATAAGAAAATGTAAAACAGAATTTAAAAATGAAAGCATTAATGATGCGATTAAATATGTCATCCACCCTCCAGAAATAACAAATGTTATCCCGAATATATTTGGTGTAAATATTTCTGCAAATAAAAATTCATTTAAATACAGCATGAACATGCTTATAAGTGTTAAAAATAAACCAAATGTTAAAAACACAAAAGGAAGAGATAGTAATGATAAAATAGGTTTTACTATAAAATTTAAAACACCCATCACAATACCAATACAAATATATGCAAATATTTGACTTCCAAAAATAGTAAAAGAAGAGCTAATAAAAAATTTATCAACTCCAATAAAATATTGAACAATAAATAATGCAAAAGCATTCACTATTATTGTTATAAAAAGCCTAGAAAACATAAGCATATTATAAAAGAAATTACTCTGAATCTTCAGATTGAGATTTATTATCTGAAGAATTTTGATAAATTGTATTATCTTTGTAAATATTATTATTATTATTATTTTTTTTAACTTTTTCTAATTCTGCTAAAATTTTTCGCTTAATTCTATTATTTTTTTCTCGTGTTTCTTGCCAAAAAAGCTTAATTACAGGTTGTCCTGTTTGCATAAAATAAAAATCTACTTCATAAAAAAAATCAGTATCAGTAATTTCATTTTCACTTCGCACTGTGATATTTTTTTGCAATACATTTTCTTCTATATCTGCAATAAATCGAGGTAAATCTACAGATAGATCATTTGGAAGAACTATATCAAATGTTGTTTTTTCAATGGATGTTTTTGGAAGTTTTATAACTTCTTGTTTCATAAATTCTGAATTTGCTATAATTCGAATTTCTTCCATATTTATTCCTAGTGAGTCAATAGTTCGTACTGAAATTTTCAACAGTGTCATTCCCTCTATAATTCCTTCTGTTTTTTTAAATCGAATTCTATCTCCAACATGATACAATTGAACAATAAAAACACTGGAAATTACAGATAATATATATTCTTGAACTACCATAACAATAGCCCCTACTAAAAACAGTAGATATACTACCATTTCTGGCTTTAAATAAAATAAAAACCAAACAACAAAACCTAGATATATAAGAAGACTAAAAATATCAAAAGTTACAAATCTATGGCCATATTTTTTTTTACATTTTTTAGATATACAGTATTTATTTTCTCCTACTAATCGAAGAATATAAATAAAAAGAAAAAACAAAGAAACACCAGAAAAAAGTTGTATTTTTTTATTTGATTCTTCGTCATATTTTTCTTCTAATGCAGTTTTATACAATGCAACTTGTTCTAATGCATATTTTTTAAGCTCTTCTTCTTGCTTAAGTTTTTCTAAATCTTTTTTATTTTTTTCTAAAAGAGTAGATTTAAATGCAAGATTTTTTTGAAGCTCTTTTTCTGATTTTTTAAGCTTTTCTATTTCTATTTTTTGTATTTTTTTTTCTTCTTCAGATAAATCTATTTTTTTTTCTAAATCAGATTTAATAGAATTAATATTTGTTAAATCTGATTTTAACATTAATAACTCTTCTTCTATTTTCTTATTTATCTCCTCAATTGTTTCTGTTTTTACTTGTGCATTTTGCAGTTCTTCTTTTGCCTTAGACTCTTCTTTGTCAATATCCGAAATTTCAAAATTTTCTTTTAATTTTTCTTGTCGTTCTTTTAAAACATCCAAAGCATCATTACTAACAGATTCGCTATTTTTAGAAATGTTTTTTATAATAGGAGATGGAACTGCAGTTGGTGATATACTTTGTTCTGTGGGTAGGGTATTATTTATTTCTTCTGCAAAAACACTGCTACTTATTGAAAGCAATAGTATTATAATACATCCCAATAAATAGTTTTGTATAGTTTTTATACTTAAATGCTATTAAATTATATATTTAAGAAAAAAATCCTTTTTTCTTTTCTTTTACTTTATTTGTAATTTTAGAAGTTACTTCTTTTACAGCATCTACATTTTCAGATAATTTTTTTGAAACAGTTTCAAATACATTTGCAAGCTCTGTTTTTCCAGAATCTGATAATTTTTTTCCTTTATTAACAATTTCATCTAATCCAGAATTTCCTTTTGCTAGTAATTCTTTAATTTCATCAGACTCAATAAATGCTTTCACTTCTTTCGATGCATCATTACCAGCTGTTTTAAATAAGTCAATTACATCTGCCATTTTGGTATCTGATTTTGCTAATTTTTTTCGAGTATCTCTTCCTTTTTCTGGAGCAAATAACATTCCAAATGAAAGACCTGCCGCAAGACCTAATAATAATTTTCGCATAATTTTTGTGTGTAAAAAATAAATTTTAGTAAAGAACAATACGTTTTGCCATTTTTTGTAAAAGAGAAAATTTTATATTTTTACCTCCTTTTAATATAAAATATGCAGAATTTGATTTCGGTATTACAATACTATTTTCAGAAAATTCTTCTGTATAATTGTCAAAATTTCCTTTTTTTAGTAAAAGCTGTATATCAAAAATATCCGTATTTTCTTTGTGTGTATTAAATGGAGAATTGCTCCATCTGACACCTTCTATAATATCATTATTATTAAAAATTTCATAATACATTTTTTTAGGATATATTATAGAATATTTATATTGTGGTGAAAAATATATAATAAAGTTTTCTGGAATTTTAAATATATATTTAAGATTAACATTTTGTAAAAAATATTTTTTAAATTCACCTATATTAGGAATATTTCCATCTACGATTTCCCACAAAAAATCTTTTCCTTGTTTCCATTCTACTAATAATTGTAAATCTAAAGTTTTCATAAAAATACTTTTCCATTCAACAGAAAATAATTTTTTTACAATTTTTGCTTTTAATACAGATTCATTTTTATCTTTTCCCAATATTTTATATTCAACAGAGATAAAATTATCAAAATATTCTATTTTATCAATAATTATTCTATTCTGATATTCATCTGTATTTTCTAGATACTGACTTGGATATGTTAAAATTTGCTCTAATGCTAAAGAAATACTTGGCTTTTCTATAGATGATTTTATAATATTCTTTATTTTTCTATCCTTCTTATCTTTTGACTCATTTTCGGTTTCTGTACCTTTTAAAGTTTTTTCATTAATGTTTTTATACTTATGAATTGTTTTCAATATAGTATAAAAGAAATGAATATCTTTTTTTTCTCCCCAATAATCAATTTGAATATTTAAATTTGGAATATAAAATAATATTTGTTTTCCTGAAAATAATCTGTATGCATTCCACCTTCCTAGTTGTATTTCTACACCTTCATTTTTAAATTTTTTTTGCCAACCTTCATCAATATTTTTAGTAATAGTATAAAATATTGAATTATCATATTCTGTAATTATTTTTGAAATAATATTAATATCTTCTTCTGTTGTTAAGATTTTTTCATCTATTGAAAAATTTAGAAGAGGATAAGAAAAAGAGATATCAAAATATTTAGGTGTGAAAATAGTCCATTTATTTTTTTTTTCTTTTAATTCTTTTTGTCTTTTTTTATCTATAAAATATGCAATATCTATTATTGTAATATTTTTTTCAAAAGTAATATTATTAGTTTTCTCATTGTGTTTAAAATTTGAAATCAATCCTGTAATTACAACATTTTTATTCACATAGTTTGATACTTTTTGAGATAGATTATTAGAGAATGTAACAGAAAAAATATCAGAATTTTCAGAAATAAAAGAATAAGAATTAAACAAAGAGTCTTCTTTTTTTAATTTACCAGAAAGAGTTACAACAACCTCTTCTGGCAAAAGTATTTCTGACTCAAAAGAAGATAAAACAGAATTTGTTAATGTTTTTAAAGAAGAACATCCCGAATACAAAAAGAAACTACTAAAAAGTAGTATAATTGAAGTAATATTTTTATATTTTTTAAAATTTATACTCATATAAATATTTATATATTTATTAATAATAATTACACTTAATTATATATATTATGCAATTATTATACATTATAATTCAAGATATAATTCAAAAAGTATATAGACATTTAATAAAAAAGATATGTATAGTAAAGTGAAATAATCTATAAATAATATTTAAAAATATTTTTATTAAGATTATTAAATTATTATTTAATATATACATATATATGACAAGAATGACACAATTTTCAAATATAAAAAAGATTTCTGCTATTACAGGACTTGCAATTACAGCAAGTTTTCTTTCTGGGTGTTCTCTTATAGATATAACAGAAAAAACTGAAGTTACACCAAAAACAGTGGATTCAACTCCAGCATCAAGCCCAATTCCGACAGCAACCACAACAACTACTACAGAAATTTCTGATGAAGCTTTTGAAAAAGCGTTTGCTCAATATTTAAATAAAAACCCAATAAAATTTGGGAAACAATTAGATGATGCATACAAAATTTATCAAGAAGATTTAAAAACTCAAGCAGAAAAAGAGCAAGAAAGTAAAATAAAAACAGTTCGAGATATTTCTGATACTGATCATGTGGAAGGAAAAAAGGATGCACAATTTGTTTTATTTGAATATTCAGATTTTCATTGTCCGTATTGCAAACGATTTAATGTAACTACAAAAGAATTTTTAGAAAAAAATGATGATGTAGCAATTGTATTTAGAGCATATCCAGCTGTTCATAAAACAACAGCACAACCTATTCATGAAGTAGCAGAATGTGTTGCTAGAGAATCAGGAAATGAAGCATTTTGGAAATTTTCAGACAATGCATTCGCAACTCAATTTAAAGCAAAAGATATTAAAGCAAAACTTGCAGAGTTAAAAATTGCAAATTCTGATAAAATCATGAAATGTTATAATGATGGAACATTTAAAACTCTTGTAGATGAAAGTGCTAAAGAAGCAGTATCTCTTGGAATTCAAGGAACTCCTGGTTCTATTTTGAAAAACATGGAAACAGGAGAAGTTAAATTTATCAATGGAGCTCAACCTTTAGAAAGACTAGAACAAGCAAGAAAATCATTGTTAGAAGTAAACTAGTAATAATTAAAAATAATTTTTAACTCTTATTTATATAAATTCATAATTATATTAATAAGAGTTTTTTTATATTTAAAAATTAAAAATTTTTTAGTACTATTAACATATATTAATTATAATAAATATAAATATATCTAAATATGTATAAATTAAAATTTTTTTGGATATTACTTATTCTTACATTCTTTTCATGGATAAGTTGGTATTTAGTTCTTCATGGAGTGTCCCCCATACAATCCCCAGAATATGGATTCCCAGCATTGTACATCAGTACTTTTTTAACAATAGCATTTACTATTTCACTTTTATCATCTCTTTTGTGGAAAGCTATAGTCCCCACAAAATCATCTTATATTTGCTTGAAAAATGGAATACGCTTTGGGATCATCACAGGAATTTTATTCATAATAGCTATGATATTTCAACAATACCAATCATTAGGACAAATAGAAATATTTACCTTAATTACACTTGGTTTGTTAGTAGAAACTATCAATATTTTAAATTCTAAATAAATTTTAGAATTTTCTGAAATTTAAACTATCCAACAACTCGCTCTATCGGAGATATTAATATTCCAGATGCTCCATTTTTTTTTAGAGTTTTAATAGTACTCCAAAATTCTTGATTTTCCTCTATAACAGAATGCAATGCTGACCATCCTTCTTTTGCTAGTGGCATTATAGTTGGACTTTTTAATGATCCTAAAATATTTGAAATGTGTTGAATAGAAGAATTAGGAACATTCATAATAACAGATTTGAGTTTTTTAGCACGCAAAACAGAGTGCAAACGCATGAGAAAATCTTCAATATGTTTTTCTTCTAATATTTCTTTTGTATTTTCTTTTGCAATTAAAACCGCTTCAGATGTAAAAATTTGAGAAATATTTACCAAATTATTTGCTTCAAGAGTTGCTCCTGTTGAAACAATATCACAAATAGCATCTGCCAATTCTAGTTGAGGAGCTATTTCATGAGAGCCAGACATTTCTACTATTTCACAAGAAATATTTAATTTGCTCAAGTATGTTCGTGTTATATTTGCATAACTTGTTGCTATCATTTTTCCAGAAAAATCTGAAATAGATTTAATCTTAGATTTTTTTGGTGCAGCAAGACACAGTGTGCATTTCCCAAATCCAAGTTTTTCAACAATTTGAACTTCTTTATAATTCTTTTCTGCTAATGTATTTTCGCCTACTATTCCTAAGTCTACAACTCCCTCTTTTACCATGTTTGGAATATCTCCAACTCTTAAAAATAAGATATCTAATGGGAAATCCTCACATTTTGCCATCAAAGTTCTTTCTGATTTTCGAAATTGAAATCCAGATTTTTTTAATAAATCCATACTTTCTATTCCCAATCTTCCTGATTTTTGAATAGCAATTCGCAATCGTTCTATTTTTTTTATCATTTTTTTTTAATTATTTATTAATATACTAACACATAATATTAATACATTAAAAAAAAATCAAGAGCTATTAAAGACAATAATTAACAAAATTAAATTATACTAATTTTGTTAAAAATGTTAAGGTTTATATACATTACAATATAGTTATAATATATATGTAATACTTAAAAAATATTAAAATCTTAAAATTATAAAAACATGACAGATATAATCACCGTGATAGCAAGTCTATCAACCTTAATAATAGGCGCATTTATTGGATTTTATTATTCAAAAAAACAAGCTATTAAAAACAAAGACTTAGAACTCTCAAACACAATGCTTGAAAGAGAAAAAGAAATTGCTCAAGCCGAAAAACAACTTATTAAAATTGAAAAAGAATCAGATAAAATAGAAAGAGAAGCTGAAAGAAAAGCTGAAAAAATTATAACATCAGCACAAATTGAAATTGATAAAAAAGAGCGAGAATTAGAAAAAGAACTTGCACGACTAGAAGAGCGAGAAAAATCTTTAGACTCAAAAGTTTCTGACATAGAAAACCAAAGAAATAGAGTTGATAATTTAAGAGATGAAATAACTGAGGAAAAAGAAGAGTTAAAAAAAACAATAGAAGCTGAAGTAAAAAAACTGGAAACAATAGCAGGACTTTCTGAAAAAGCAGCAAAAGAACAACTTTTGCAAAAAATAGAAGACCAATCTGAACAAGATTTGGTAAATAAAATGTATAGAATGAAAGAAAAATTAAATGCAACTCTTGAGGAAGAAGCACGAAATATTATTGTTCACAGTATTCAACGTCTTGCTTCTGATGTAACCGTGGAATCTACTATATCAGAAATTTCACTTGCAAATGATGATATGAAAGGGAGAATAATTGGAAGAGAGGGACGAAATATAAATGCATTAGAACGAACTCTTGGGGTTGGTGTTATTATTGACGATACTCCAAATGTAGTAACTATCTCTTCTTTTGACCCTCTTCGACGATTTATTGCTTCAAAAGTCTTAGGTGAATTATTGATTGATGGGCGAATTACACCTGCAAGAATTGAAGAAATTTTAAAACAAAAAACAAAAGAAGTAGATATTATGATTCAAAAACTTGGAGAAGATGCTATTTTTGAAACAGGAGTAACAGGAATACCTCCAGAAATTGCCAAAATTTTAGGACGATTGCATTTCAGAACTTCGTACGGACAAAATGTTTTACGACATTCTATTGAATCAGCATTTATAGCAGAACAAATTGCCACAATGATTGGCGCAGATAGTGAGCTAGCTAAAAAAGCAGCACTTCTTCACGATTTAGGAAAAACACTTTCTCATGAAATAGGGGGAAAACATGCGTTACTTTCTGGTGAAATTGCTAGAAAATTTGGATTAAATGAAAAACTTGTTCACGCAATAGAAGCTCATCATGAAGATGTTCAATTACAATCTCCAGAAGCATATATTGTACAAGCCGCCGATGCTATATCTGCATCTCGACCAGGAGCGAGAAGAGAAACATCAGAAAAATTCATAAAAAGAATGATAGAATTAGAAGGAATTGCAACTTCATACAAAGGAGTAAATAAATGCTTTGCAATGTCAGCGGGGCGAGAAATGTGGGTATTTGTAGACCCCAAACAAGTAAACGACTTAAAAGCAAATCAACTTTCTCAAAATATTTCAAGACGAATTGAAAAAGATGTTCAATATCCAGGAGAAGTAAAAGTTGTGCTAATCAGAGAAAATAGGTATGTAAATACTGCTAAATAATAAGTAATCCATGCAATTTGTATCACCAACCAACGATCTCGCATTCAAAAAAATATTTGGAAATGAAAATCATAAAAATATTTTGATAAGTTTTTTAAATGCTATTTTAAAATTTGAAGGAGATCAAAAAATTAAAAGTTTGCAATTTGTTAAAAATGAAAAAATTCCTGATATTTTAGAGC
>Ga0256914_1001925_pt1 | contig 17799 bp, 14 predicted proteins | sample HulkmetaG_FD_191571 | JGI IMG/M metagenome (GOLD analysis project Ga0256914, IMG submission 191571) | Hydrothermal chimney microbial communities from Main Endeavour vent field at the Juan de Fuca Ridge, Pacific Ocean - Hulk | ecosystem: Environmental > Aquatic > Marine > Hydrothermal vents ... | reverse complement strand
CTGCCCCCCTTCCGCTCCTCCATCGAATTCCGCAATGTCTGCTTTGCCTACGGCAACAACGGCGCCAAGGTGCTGGACAACATCAACCTGCTGGTCCGGGCAGGCGAGGCCCTGGCCATCGTCGGACCCAGCGGCGGCGGCAAAACCACCCTCACCAACCTCATCCCCCGTTTTTACGAAATCCGAAGCGGCAGCCTGAAAATCGACGGCACCGACATCCGGGACGTCACCCTGGAATCGCTGCGAAACCAGATTGCCATCGTCACCCAGCAGACCATCCTCTTCAACGACACCGTGGCCGCCAATATCGCCTACGGCAAGCCCGACCACAGCCTGGAAGAGATCGAAAAGGCGGCTGCCGCCGCCCATGCCCTGGACTTTATCAGGGAGCTGCCCCGGGGATTCGACACGGTGATCGGCGAGTCCGGGGTCAAGCTCTCGGGGGGAGAAAGACAGCGAATTTCCATTGCCCGGGCCATTCTCAAAAACGCGCCGATCCTCATCCTGGACGAGGCCACTTCGGCCCTGGATACGGAATCGGAACGCGTGGTGCAGCGGGCCCTGGACAACCTGATGAAAAACCGCACCACCTTCATCATCGCCCACCGCCTTTCCACCATCAAAAACGCCGACCGCATCATCGTGGTCAAGGACGGCGGAATCGTCGAAGAGGGAACCCACGAATCTCTGCTGGCCGAACACGGCGAGTATGAAAAATTACACAACATGCAGTATACTTGATCGGCAAACCGATCACGTTAACAGCGGTGTAACCACTCACCGGGTTCGCAACCCGGCGGTATAATAAATGTACCTCTTGGCTAACAGACCGGGACAGGACGAAAAAAAACGGGCATCATGCGTCTTCAACTTTCCCATAATGTGGTGGACTTTCTGCAGCAGGCGGGCCGCTTCTGCATCATCGCCACCTGTTTTTTCATCCCGCTGTCCACCTCTTTTATGGGCCTGTTTGCCGCCCTTTCCGTCCTTTTCTGGCTGCTTTCCGGTGATTTGAAAAAATTTCCGGACCTGCTGACCACAAGCCCCGCAATCCAGGCCTCTTCCCTGCTCTTCCTTCTCTTTCTCATCGGCATGTTCTACTCACCGGCCGGCTGGGAGGAGATCATCGACAACCTGAAAAAATACCGGGAACTGGTCTACATTCCCCTGGTCATCTCCCTGATGAACGGTCACCCCCGCGACCGGCGGCGGGCCGTCATCGCCTTTGCCGCCGGCTGCATCACCCTGCTGCTGGTCTCCTACGGCATGAGCGCCGGTCTGCTTCCCACCGACAGGTACGGCAACTCCCTGGTCTACCACATCACCCACAACTTTTTCATGGCGATCCTGGCCTTTGGCGCAGCCCATGCCCTCTGCGAGACCGGGGAGAGAAAGGGGCGTCTCTTCTGGGCCGCCGTGCTGGCCGCCACGGTGATCAACATCCTTTACTTCGCCCCGGGTCGCACCGGCATGATCACCTTTCTCTTCCTCATACTGCTCTTCATCCGTCAGCGGGCCTCGTGGAAGACCGGCCTGCTCTCCCTGGTTCTCTTTGCCCTGGCCGTGGGCGGCGTCTTTGCCACCTCTCCCTCCTTTTCCGGCAGGATGCAGGCCGCGATCACGGAAATCCGTACCTACAGACCGGGTATGGCGCGGACCTCCATGGGACAACGGCTGGACTGGTGGTATGACTCCTGGCAGCTCATCCGGCAGGAGCCGATTTTCGGCCACGGCACCGGTTCCTTTGCCCTCACCCATGACGAGCTCATCAGGAAGGCCCGGGTCAAGCCCACGGACAACCCCCACAACGAATATCTCTTCATCGGCGTCCAGCTGGGGCTTGTGGGAATGGCGGCCTTTCTGGGCCTGTTTATCGCCCAGTGGTATTCATCGCTTCATATGCAGGGGGTGGAACGGTGGCTGCTGCAGGGGGTGATTTTCAGCATGGCGCTGGGCTGCCTGGCAAACTCCTTTCTCTTCGACTCCCACCAGGGCCATTACTTCGCCTTTCTCTCCGGCGTTCTGCTCTCCTCACCTGAAAAACGCCGCTTCTGACTCTTCCCCGAATGCATCAGCCGACCATCCGCCCATACAGCTCCCCGTAACGGCGGGCGATATCCGGCAGCAAATAGTTATCGCTGTGGCGTTGCCGGATGCGGGCAAACGCGGCTGCGAACTCGGCATAGCGGGCATGGACCTCCGCGATTTTCCTGCCCAGGGTGCGGCGGTCGGTGAGCAGCATCGGCGGCAGGATCGCCGCCGGCTCTCCCACCGGCGTCGATATCAGACAATCGGCATAGAAGAGCGCCTCGACCAGCACATTGCTGAAGCCTTCGGAACGGGAACTGATCACCACCAGATGCGCCTTTTTCATCAACAGCGGCACATCCTCCCGGAAGCCGGTAAGCGTAATCCGTTTTTCTCCTCCCCCCTGCCTGATCCGCCGTTCCAGGGCATCCTTTTCAGGCCCCTCGCCGATGATCAGCAGCCGGAACGAGAAGGGGAGATCCAGCACCTGATCGACCAGGAGATCAAAGCCCTTGATCCGGTCCAGGCGCCCCACGGCCAGCATGGTGAAACAGTCCGGCCTGGAAACGGGAGGCAGGGTCTGCGGCCGTATGCCGTTGGCGATAACGTGAAGGCGGCTCCCGCCGGCGGGTTTGATGGAATCGGCCGCCACGGCGGAAACCGCGGTGACCCATTTCATCCGGTTGAAGATTCTTCCCTTCCTGGCGTTATGCTTTGTCCCCAGGTGGGCAATACCCAGCAACCGGCAGATGGGACGCAGCAGTTCCGAAGCCTTGGCCGCATGGGTGTGGACGATATCCGGACGGATCCGTCTGAGCAGTCGGGCAAGTTCCAGCGAAAGCAGGGGGTTGTAACGGGTAGGATGTGAGCGCAGGGTGCGGAGGCGTACCCGGGATGAAAAACGTTCCGCATAGACGGTGTCGCGCAGCAGCAGGGCGTACACCTCGTGGTGGCGCGCCAGTTCACCGGCCAGAGACACAAAGACGCTCTCGGCCCCGCCCCAAGCGGCCGAGGCCATGAACTGGACGATCTTCATGACAATGCCCCGGCAATCCGCCGGGCAATCAGCTCATGGCCGGTGGCGTTGCAGTGGGTTTCATCCAGGTAATACATCTCTTTCCCCGTGAGAAACAGGTTGAAAAGATCCACCTTGATCACATTCGGCCTCCGGGCGGCGATATCCGTGAGAATATCGTTATAGCGCCGAATATTAGCATTACGCTCCTGCCGCAGATGGGGAACGGTTTCGACAAGGACCACCCGGGCGCTCCCTGCAAGCCGGATGATCGCCTCCAGATTCGCCTCATATTCCCGGGGTCCCACCACCTCCCTGCTGCCGAAACGTTCATACAGTCCCCAGCGGCGGCAGACCTTTCTGTACTTCTTCACCAGGGAACGATACTGCTTGCGCAGGGGATTATCCGGATAGTAGAGGACATAAGGGGCGTACCTGAAAGTGGTATAGGAGTCCACCAGCCCGTACTGGATGAGGAGGATGTCGACATCCGGTTGCAGATTGTCCCGGGCGAGATTCAGCCCCTCACGCGTGGTGGCCATGGTCCAGCCGCGGTTTTTCACCAGTCGGCCCAGTTGTCTTCCCAGCCGCTCCGGATAGGCGTTGTCCCGCAGGTCACCGACGCCGAGAGTGTTGCAATCGCCCAGGGCGAGGAGTGTCTTCATCACCGGTTCAGAAACCGGACCGCAACGCCACCCGTCCGGGTCTCCGCCGGACCAGCAGCTGCCGATAGAGATCAACGGTGCGGCCGCACATGTTTTCCAGGGTAAAATTCTTCAGGACCCGTTTCCTGCCGGCCGAGCCGAAACAACGGCAGCGCTCCCGGTTTTCCAGGGCCTCCCGGAGAGCGGCGGCCATGTCGGCAGCATCCAGCGGCCGCACCAGCCAACCGGTCTCGCCGTGGACCACGGTTTCCATACTGCCGCCGTGGGCGGTGGCGATCACCGGCTTGCCCATGGCCATGGCCTCGACAATGGTGCGTCCAAAGGCCTCGGGTTCGGTGGAGGTGGCGGAAACGACGATGTCGGCCAGGGCCAGGGCCGTGGGCATGTCCGTGCAGTAGCCCACCATCTTCACCTTGTCCTCCAGCCCGGCCCGGTGGATCCGGGACAGCAGCCGCTCGGTGAAAGGGGGATTCTCTCCGGTATCACCCACCAGCACCGCAAGAAAATCATGCTCTTTGATGAGCTCCAGACTTTTGATGAAGATATCCTGGCCCTTGAGCCGGGAGAAACGGCCGGGCAGCATGATCACCGGCCTGGATTCCCCGGTCAGTCCCCATGAGCTCCGCAGGGCGGCCAGCCGCTCCCCGGAAACCCGATCCGGAGAGAAGACATCCTCCTCCACCCCGCGGTAGACCAGGGTAATCCGCTCATCGTCAATGCCGTACTTCTCCTTGATATGTTTGCGGATACTCTCCGAGGTGGCGACGATCTGCTGCCCTCTGGTCATGATGGCGCTGTAGGCGTTGACGGAATAAAATCCGTGGAAGGTGGTGACCAGCACCGGTCGTTTGCCGGGGGGAAGACTCTTCCAGGCAATATAGCCGATCCAGGCCGGCATCCGCGAGCGCAGATGCAGTACGTCGACGCGTTCACGCAGCAGCAGACGTCTGAGTGGCGCGATATAGAAAAGGCTGCGCGGCGACTTTTCCCCCACCGGCCACCGGATATGGCTGCTCCCCTCTTTCTCGAGCTGGCCGACCATGCGGCCGCCGGCGGAAATCACCAGGGAACGGTGGCCCTGCTCCGCCAGATAACGTCCCATCTCCAGGGTGCCGCGTTCAACGCCGCCGCCTTCGAGATCGGGCAGCATCTGGAGTACGGTCAACCGCTCCGCTCCTGTCCGGTGATGTTTCTCGGCCAGCAGTTCCCGGTAGAGGTCAACGGTTTTCTCGCACATGCGGCAGGCGGTGAAGTTCTCCTCCACCCAGCGGCGGCCGGCGCGGCCGTATTTCCTGCGCAGCTCATGATCGCTGATGGCCCTGTCGATCACCTGGGCCAGATCCCGGGCATCCGAGGGATTGACCAGCCAGCCGGTCTTGCCCTCCACCACGGTTTCCAGGCTGCCGCCCTGGCGGGTGGCGATCACCGGCCTGCCCATGACCATGGCCTCGATGGCCACCTTGCCGAAGGCCTCCGGCTGACTGGAGGAGGCGGAAACCACCACGTCGGCGGCCATCATGGCGGCGGGCATATCGGCGCAGTGGCCGGGAAGCCGGACGTTCTCATCCAGCTTGTACTGCCTGATCTTATCCTTGAGCCTGCGGGTGTAATGGCTGTTTTCCTCCAGGTCGCCGACGCAGAGGGCCTTGAAGCGGCGATTTTTCAAAAGCGCCAGGCTCTCGATAAAGATATCCTGCCCCTTCCAGGCGGTGAGCCGTCCGGGCAGGAGCAGCACCGGGTCGCTGCTGCGGGCGATATCCCAGGCATCCCGCACCTTCCGGATACGGGTCTCATCCACCTTGTCCGGATCGAAATAACGGGTATCGACGCCGCCGTGGATGAGGGAGATGCGCTCGGCAGGGACCTGATAGTTTTCAAGGATGTGATCATAGACGGTACGGGAAACGGCGATCACCTTCTCCCCCTTGGTCATGATGGTGGAGTAGCCGTTCACCGAGTAGAAGCCGTGAAAACTGGTGATCAGTCCCGGTCGCAGGTGCCGCGGCAGGGATTTCCAGGCAAGATAGCCGATCCAGCCGGGCAGGCGGGAACGCAGATGGAGAATGTCCACCCCCTCCTCCAGCAGAAAACGGCGCAGAAAGGAGATGTGGCGGATGCAGCGCGGACTCTTCTCTCCGATCCACGGCAGGTGGATATGGCGGCTGCCCTCCTGTTCCAGTTGCGGCACCAGCCGCCCCCCCGCGGAAATCACCAGGGAACGGTGTCCCTGCTGCACGAGATAGGCGGCCAGTTCCAGGGTTTCGCCTTCCACACCGCCCTCGTCGAGTTCCGGCAGGATCTGTACTACCGTAAGCGCTCCGGCCACCATCGCCTCAAAATCTCCCCGGCGCACCGCTCCGCCTCCTCAAGGGGCGGCCCGGTGGGCCACTGAAGTTGTCCTTTGCCTTCACACTCTTTCCATTTCTCCCAGGTGACCACCCGCTGCTGCGCCGCCAGCAGATCGATACAGCGCTGGAACTTGTTTTCCGGTTTCTTCCAGTCCACCGGCAGTATTCCCACTTTACAGCCCGCCGTCAAGGCCTCGAAGATCATGGATACACTGTCGGCGGTGACCCAGGCAACGGCGCATTCGTCGTAGCGCTCCTCGATCCAGCCCGGATGGGTCTCTGCAAAGGCATGGAAAGAAACCCCCTCCCTGCCGGCGGCAAGAGAGGCAAGCCGGACCTCGCACTCGTGCGGCGTCCGCGGCGAGGAAGAGATGGTCCAGCTCATGCTCCCGTCGCTTTTCAACAGTCGGCCGATGCGGCTGATGAGCGCCGGACTGTTCCAGCGGTGACTCCCGGCATCTGCACCGCCCACCAGAATCAACCCCCTGTCCCGCTGGTGACGGCCGCGGTCTTTACCCGTCCCCGGCGGTCCGATGGTGACCAGGATGTTGTCCCTGGCCGTGGGTCGATCATGTTCTGGAATGAGGCAGAGATCGAAGCCGTCCAGAAAACAGCGGGCCGGACTCATGCAGGTGACCAGCCGGTCGCCCGGGCGGCGGCAGGCGATCATGGCCGGATGGGTTCGGGACCCGGTGCCCAGGAGCAACCGTTCTCCCCGGCCCTGGTCCGGTTGGGCCGGACGGGTGCGGATGGCGAGGTAACAGGAAATCCAGTCGCGGGCTGCGGCCGGCAGTCCCTTTCTCGCCACCCGCTGCTCGGCAACGGTGATCACTGTCCGGGCGGCCAGGGCGGCAAGAATGCCCCGGGTCTGCTTCTCATGACCGGGACTGCCGTCAAAAAATGCCGTAATCTCAAGCGGTTTTATCATATTACTGCAGGATTCCCCTGTAATTGCCGGCGTGGATGCGCCCCCCGCCGCCTTCGAAGAGTTCCCGCCGCACCTCCCCGGTCACCCTCTGCAAGGAAGCGCCCCTGGCATCGACGAGAAAAAAATCAAGGCCGAGGCGCTCAAGATCGGCAACATGCGCCAGCAGGGAAAAGGGACGATCTCCATAGACCCGCACCAGCTCCCGGTCCCGCCTGACAACGAACTCCTCGCCCCGGGGACTGACAGCCACCAGGCCGTCGGTCAGATGGTCCTGAGCCGCCCTGGAGGTGAACAGCGGTAAGCGGCCATAGACACACATGCCCACCCGCAACCTTCGCGGCCGGGCGGCAAGGGCCGCCGCCAGATTGGAGCGGTCGCTTTCCACGCAAAACTGCACCGAATCAAACCCGAGTTCCCGGACGCGTCGCAGGCTCTGGGAATTGAGCACATTGAAGGTGTAATCGCCGGAGAGATCAAGCCGTTTCCCGTCACCACGGTGAGGGTGAAAGAGCGACACCTGTCCCGCATGTCCCAGTTGCCAGCGGTTGAAACCGTCCCGCAGCAGGGTTTCGACGGCCTCCCGGTAGAAGCTGAGTTCCGCCTGGGACACCACCGGCGGCAGGGACCAGGTGATGCGTGGCCGCACCCGGCGCAGACGGTTGCCCATCCCTTTGAACTCGGCCATGGTTTCCCGTCTCAATTCGATGACGATGCGTTCCGGCCGCAGGGGAAAGCGGGCCAGGGCGTGGAGGGGCCGCTCCACCTTCAACCACCAGGAAACGGCGGCGGGGCGGCCGCGGCCCTTGCCGCTGCCGCCGGAACGCGAAGCAGCAGGCGGCGGCTGGGACCGGTTCCGCAGGACGATCCGCCGCACGGCCGCTCCCCGGCGACGGCTCGCTGCGGTATCCACCTTCTTCCGGCCGGATATGAGCCGCTTCATCAGCCGTCCGCCGCCGCGACGCGAACGTAGATCCACCTTGTAGACGGAGATCCTGCCGGAGAGACGGGCGCCGCCCATGGCACCGGCCACCTCCAGGCGCACCCGGCTGCCGGGGCCGGCACGAAAAACCCGCCGGCCGCCGGACCATATCCCCCGCAGGGTAAAGGAGGAGCCGGAATCGCCTCCCTCCGGGTGCAGCCGGATCCGGTCACCGCATTCCACCCTGTTTTTCAGGAGCAGAACGATGGTCATGGAGCGGCCGTCCCCTTCCCCGGGAACGGCGCGGGCCCGACCCAGGAAGAGACCGCTGCCGCCGCCGTGATGATGGGTAATCACCCCGCGGGGCGGGACGCTCCGGAAATATCCCGGCGTGGTCCGGCGGCCCATGGATTCAGACAGCAGGGCGCGGGCCCGCTCCAGAACATTGCGCTGCTCCTCCGCGTTTCCCTCCAGGCTGTCCAGGACCATCCGGTAGGCCCTGATAACCCTTTCCACATAGCCGGCCGCCTTCATGCGACCTTCCACCTTGAGGCTGCAGACTCCGGCTTTCCGCAGTTTAGCAAGCAGCCCGATTCCCTCCAGGTCGTTCATGGAAAAGAGATAGCCGCCCCGGCCGCCCTTCCGGCCCCGGCCGCGGCGGGCGGGGCGGCGCATCGTCTTCACACCGTAGCGCCGCCGGCAGGGCTGGACGCAACGGCCCCGCAGAGAGCTTTTGCCGCCGTGCATGGTGGAAAAGAGACAGAGCCCGGAATAGCTGAAACACATGGCCCCGTGGACAAAGACCTCGAGTTCGGCGCCGGTGGCCCGGTGGATGCGGCCGATCTCGTCAATGGTAAGCTCCCGGGGCAGCACCACCCGGGAAAATCCCGTCTGCAGCAGATGCCGGACGCTGATCGAGTTATTGGCCAGCATGAGGGTGCTGGCATGCAGCTTCAGAGCCGGAAAATGGCGCCGGGCCAGCAGGGCAACGGCCGGATCCTGGACGATGAGGGCATCGACTTTCAGCTCCTCGTACAGGGCGAGGGCGTCGATGACCGCTCCAAGCTCATCCTCCTTGACCAGGCTGTTCATGGCCAGGTAGACCTTCAGCCCTTCACCATGGGCGACGCCGATGATGCCCTGCAGTTCCCTGCTGCTGAAATCACGGCTCAGGGCCCGGGCATGGCAGCCGGGGGCCCCGGCATAGACCGCATCGGCACCCGCCTCCAGCGCCGCCTCAAACGCGGCCGGGCTTCCCACCGGAGCGAGGAGTTCCATGGACATCGGCGGCGGGAGCACTCAGGAACTACGGCAGACCGGGAGCGGCATCATAGTCGGTCACATCCGGCAGGGGCAGAATGAAGTAGAAGTTGTTGCCCTCCTCCGTGGATTCGTATCCCACGGAGCCGCCGTGCATCTCGATGACGTGCTTGATGAAGGAAAGTCCGTGGCCGGTGCCGGGAATCTTTTCCACATCCCGGCCGCGCACGCCCTCGTCGAATATGGACTCCGCCTCTTCAGGGCTCAGGGGCGGCCCGGTACTGAAGACGTTGAACTTGATTCCCCGTTTGCCGTCACCGCTGTAATTTTCTACGATTTCCCGGCCGTAGGCGATGGATTTTCGCGGTCTGCCGCTATGGTCGATGATCTCCCTGGTGTACTTGGCGGCATTGGAAAAGAGGTTGGCATAGACCTGGGCCAGCAGCCCCACATCCACCAGGATGGGAAATTCCTCGTCGATCATATTGCGGGGCCGCTCCACGGTGATTCCGGCGGCCTCCAGCCGGCTGCGGTAGTTTTCCAGCTGGGGGATAATCACCTCTTTTTCCACAAAACACTTCTTGGGCCGCAGCACCAGATGGCCGCGGACAAAATGCTCCCGCCTGAACAGGCTCTCCAGGAAAAGGCTGACATTGGCATGGTGTTTCACCAGTTCCCGGTGGTAGCCGAAAAGGTCCTCCCGCAGGGCGCGGTAACACTTGAGACATTGGAGATGGTTGCTGTTTTCGCTGTCCTCCCGGGCCATGCGCTCCATGCGTTTCTGCAGATTTTCCATCTCGACGATCTTGCGCTTGAGCTGATTGAAGAGATGCTTGAAGTACATATTGGGCACAATGATATTGTGCTCGATATCCATCACCAGGTTGTTGATGAACTTGAGATGGTCGATGTTCTGCAGGGCGATCATGCGGTTGTGGAGATTGTAGCCGATGCGGTTGGCATATTTGACGAAGAAAAACTTGTCATCGGCCGTGAGCCGATCGAGGGGCATGATCTCGTACATGCCGTGGATTCGGCTTTCGCCCATGGCACCGCCTTGTGCCGGCCGGGGGGCGGTGAAATCGGTATCGGAACGGGAGACCGGAGGCTTGCTGTAAATGGGAATGACATAGGACGATTCGGTCTCGTACGGTTCCGCCGAGAGATGGATGGGGCCGGGCACGGTCACCGGCTCCGGCTGTCGGCGCACTCCGGTGAAACTGTCGCAGACCAGATCCAGCCGGTTGCCGCTGTCGTCGCAGAGGTAAAGGCGGCTCTCCAGCCCGGTGAACTCCAGGGGCACGGCCACACAGATGCGGTAGTAGTTTTCCAGGGAGTCATACTCCTGGGCAAGATCGAAGAAGGCCTTTAAAAAATCGTTATACTGCTCCGAGAAATGGTAGCGGCTGTAACTTGCCGATTTTTCACGAACCCGCCGGCAGATATCCGCCAGGTCAGGGCGTTTGCTCGTAAGCTGATCCCGTTGTGTCACTCCATCCTCCCGAGCCGGGTCGCGGCTCCGGCGCTCCGGCGGATCACCACCTCGTCCCGGCCGCTGCCCTCCCGCAGCAGGACATCCACCAGCTCGTCACGGCCGACGGACAGGTTCAGTCCCACGTAATCGGGCTGAATGGGCAGCTCACGTCCGCCGCGATCCACCAAAACGGCCAGTTGAACGGCATCGGGCCGCCCGAAATCCATAATCGCGTCCATGGCCGCCCGGATGGTGCGACCGGTGAAGACAACGTCGTCGATGAGCACCACCACCCGGTCCTCCACCAGAAAGGAGATATCGGTTTTTTTGACGAGGGGATTCTGCGAAATCAGGCTCCAGTCGTCGCGGTAGAGGGTGATGTCCAGGCTGCCCGCAGGTATCTCCACATTTTCGCGGGCAGCGATCTTTTTACGGATACGGTCGGCGAGAAAGACGCCGCCGGTATGGATGCCCACCAGCGCCAGGTTGTCGATGCCGTGGTTGCGTTCGATCATCTCAAGGCTCAGCCGATCGAGACTGCGGTCGATATCCCGGGCCGTCATGATTGTTCGATCAGCCATTGACTCTCTCCCAGAAGTAGTCGGCTCCGCGCTCATCCACCAGGTTAATGGCCTCGGGAAAGGCCTCGCATTCGGCGGCGAACACCCGGTCGGCGATATCGTCCGGGCTGTCGTCGTCAAACACCGGCACGCATTTCTGCACGACGATGGGCCCCTCGTCGTACACCTCGTTGGCAAAGTGCACGGTACAGCCGCTCACCTTCACCCCGCGGGCCCTGACCGCCTCATGGACGTGGTGGCCGTAGAAACCGGCGCCGCAGAACGAGGGAATGAGAGAGGGATGAATATTGAGAACCCGGCGGCGCAGGTGGGCCGGGGGCTCGTAGAGTTTCAGGTAGCCTGCCAGGCAGATGAGGTTGATCTCATAGTCGCCGAGAATGGCGTTCACCGCCTGATTGCCGCGGGCATGAAAGGCGGGATAGCCGTAGTTTTCTGCCTTTTCCAGGCCCAGGGCATCGGCGACGTTGGAGACCACCACCCGGATTTCAGCCCTGAGGCTGCCGTCCTTGATCCGCTGGTGAAAGTTGTCCAGGGTGCGGCCGGAGCCGGAGAGAAGAACCGCCATCTTTTGCATGATCACACCCCGGCGAAAAAGGAATCAGTCTCCACATCCACCTTGGCCAGCCAGCGGGCAATGGCGGTGTCGTAACTGCTGGTGAGCTCGAAGACCTTGACCGCCAGACGGAAACGGGTCTTGAGGGTCGTGTTGCCGCTTTCCCGGATTTCGGCCAGCACGGCACCATAATCGGCGGGATCGACGATAACGGTGACGTCGTTGAAGTTCTTGGCCGAGGCGCGCAGCAGGGTGGGCCCGCCGATATCGATGTTTTCGATGGCGTCGGCCAGGGCGCAATCGGGGTCGGCAACGGTTTTCTCAAAGGCGTAGAGGTTGACGGCCACCAGGTCGATGGGTTTGATGTTGTGCTCGGCGCACTGCCGCTGATGGTCCGGGTTCTCGCGCTGGTTGAGAATACCGCCGTGGATCAGGGGATGCAGGGTCTTGACCCGGCCGTCCAGCATCTCCGGAAAACCGGTGAACTCGGAGACATCCTTGACCGCAATGGAGCTTTCCCGCATCTTCCTGGCCGTACCGCCGGTCGAGAGAATCTCGATACCCATTGCGGCAAGTTCGCCGGCGAATTCCTCAATGCCGGATTTATCGGTGAGACTGATGAGCGCCCGTTCGATTTTTTTCATCTCTTCCTTTCCCTCCCAAATGATCGTAACCGGTCCCGGGCACCGGTTACCATTACATATGTTTAACAATGCACATGCCTGCCACTTCAGTTGCCTGCCCCGTGAGCAGTTACAAAAGATCTTGTCGATGAAGAGTGGCTTAGTCGTCCTTACGTAAAAATTTCCGTATCTTGCGGCGGTCGCGCTTGTCCGGGCGGCGACCCGGCTGCTGCCGGTTGCAGTTGAGCAGCCGCATCTGTTCCCGCGCCAGGCGCCTGGCCTCCTCGCTGGCCGCGGTTTCCTCGTAGAGTTCCCGGGCCGCGGCGGCCGGGCCGCGCCTGGTGCCGAGCTTCCTGACCACCACCGTCCACTGGATCCGGCCGCGCCTGATGCGCAGGGTATCGTCCACCATCACCGACCGGGCCGGCTTCACCCGCTCGCCGTTTATCTGAATATGGCCGCCCTTCACCGCCTTGGCGGCCAGCGACCTGGTCTTGAAAAAACGGGCCGCCCACAGCCAGCGGTCGATGCGCACCCTGTCGTCATCCTGCCGCTTCATCTCCCTAACATATCAAAGAAAGAAAAATTCTAACATGATAAAAAACGAAATTCAATGTTGGTGAAAATCAATATTGCCGAATGGCAAAAAATAAGGTAAGTAATTCTGTTTATTTGCTGTTATCTCCACCGCCCATCCACCTGCCGAGCCCCATGGGACGGCAGGCGGCAACCTTGGAAACCAGGATGAAACTCGGCAGCGTCGGCATCAGGGATATCACCTGTCCCATCACCATTCCGGAAAAAAACGGTTCGCGCCAGCACACGGTGGCCTCCATCAACCTGCAGGCATCCATGCCGCACCGCTTCCGGGAAAACTGCGTCTCCACTTTTATCAAAATGCTCAACGACCACCAACAGGAGATGAGTTCCTCCATCTTCCCGGCAATGCTTGCCCGGATAAGGGACGAACTGCAGGCGGAAAAGGCGGCGGTGGCCATGACCTTTCCCTACTTCATCGCCAAAACGGCGCCGGTTTCCAGGACCGCCAGCCTCATGGAATATCGCTGCCGTTTCAGCGGCAGCCTGGACGACGACAAACTCACCATCTCGGTCTGGGTGCCGGTGACGACGCTCTGCCCCTGCTCCAAGGAGATCAGCAGCGCCGGGGCCCACAACCAGCGGGCCGAGGTCAACCTCAACGTCAAGCAGCGGCGCTTTCTCTGGCTGGAGGACCTCATCGCCCTGGTGGAGGAATGCGGTTCCTCGGAGCTCTACGCCCTGCTCAAACGTCCCGACGAAAAATACGTCACCGAACGCGCCTACAACAATCCCATGTTCGTGGAAGACGTGGTGCGCCAGGTTGCCCAGCAGGCCCTCAAACATCCGGACATCGCCTGGTTCTCCGTGGGCGTTGAAAGCTTTGAATCCATCCATAAACACTCGGCCTACGCGTTCACGGACAGCGACGAAATGTAGCCTGCCACCGGTTCCTCCCTTTCCCGGCTTGGTCCCCAACCTCACAAATTCCTCTTCCAAAGGTATCCGTTATGAAACTCCATCAACCTGCAACCCGCTTGAAATCCCCGGTACTTTTCCTGCTTTTCACTTTCCTTTTCTGGAGCGGCAGCTCAGGCAGCGGCCAGGCGGCCGCGGGTTTTTCCCCGGCCCTCTCCCTGCTGCTCTTCGGCGGTCCCGATTACTGCACGGACTGCAGCGTCTACGTCGGCGCCGGAGCCGGAGCCGCGGAACAGTATGCGGCCGAGGAACTGGTTTCCCACCTGAACCGGGCCGGTCTGCCCGTGGTCAAGACAACCCGGTACTCGCCGGATGAGGGACCCTATATCATCATCGGCACGGAAAACGACTTTGCCGCCGGGCTTGCCCGCCAACCCGACGAAGCGACCCTGGGGGAAGACGGCTTCGAATACCGGCGACGGGGAAAAAACCTGCTCATTGCCGGTGCCCATCCCCGCGGCACGCTCAACGGCGTCTATCACTTTCTGCGTACCTATGTCGGGTACGAGTGGTACGCGGCGGATACGGTGAAGGTTCCCCAGTGCCAGGGCCGGCCGCTGCCCATTCCCTCCTCCGGCCGGATCCATGTGCCGCGCTTTTGTTTTCGTTCGGTGTTCAACCCCGAAAGCGGCGACAACCCGGACTCCAGCGCCTTTGCCGGCAACGACGACGATACCGCCGGCGGCGACACCGCCGCCCGTTTCCGCCTCAACGGCCAGTACGGCCACAAGAGCGACTATATCGAACCGGGGCTGGGCTATCACCGCGGTATCCTGCGACAAAAACACGGCTTTGGCCTCAATGCGCTGGATGTCTACAACATCGGCACCAATGCGGGCACGGCAGCCTCCACCTTTACCGAGGCCCTGGACGGCCTGCGCGACCGCGCCGCCTATCGCGGGGTTTTCGGGCAGAGCGGCCTCTGGTATCCGCGCATCAATCACATCGACGGCTCATCGCGCAGTGAAGACCCCGGCGACCTGGACCTGGTTGCGGCCAACGGCGGCGCGGCCGGGGCGCCGCTCATGGACCTGGTGCGACGGCTGGCAGGCGAGATCGAAGAGGAGTTTCCCCAGGCGGTGCTGCTGGGCGAGGCCTATCTCTGGAGCCTGCAGCCGCCCACCGACATCACCCTGCCCGCCAATGCCGGCGTGGCCTTCGCTCCCATCGAAATGGACTGGAGCCAGTCGCTGACCGGGACGAACAACTCCCGGGAAGCGGCATACCTGGATGAATGGACCCGCCATACCCAACACATCTGGACCTGGCTCTACACCACCAACTTCGCCGGCTACCTGCAGCCGCTGCCCACCATCTATCCGATGATGGAGACCATCAAACAACTGGACCGCATTGCCGCGGTGGAGGGGGTCTTTCTGCAGGACAGCGGCTCGCCCGGCGGCAGTTTCGCCGCCCTCCATGCCTGGGTCTACTCGCGGCTGCTCTGGGATCCGCACCTTGACGCCGACTGCCTGGTGCGGGAATTCTGCGACGGCTACTACGGCCCCAAGGCCGGGGGGCTCATCCACCAGTATATCAGGGAGCTGCACACCTCCCAGCGGGACCATCCTTCACCGGTCACCACCAAGAGCAGCCTCACGGCTCCCTACCTGCACAGCGACTTCATCATCCGCGCCGACCGCATCATGCAACAGGCCGAGGAGGCGGCGGCCGACAACCAGCTCTTCCTCGATCATGTGAAAACCGAGCGGCTGGGGGTCGATTGGGTTATTCTCCACAACGGCGCCCGCCTGGCGGCAGAGGCAGCGGAGCAGGGCCTGTCCTGGCCGGATGACACCCCGGAGAAAAGGCAACAGCGGCTGGACCGCTTCAAAGACACGGTACGCAATATCGCCCGGCTGGACAGCTTTGGCGAAGATGTGGGCACGGTCAACGGCATGCTCACCGCCCTGGCCACCCTCCGCAGCATCCCGCAACAGGTCGGGCTCTGCACCGAAGAAACGGACTGCCGGGACTACCAGGACCTGGATTTCCAGCTCTCGGGAGCCGAGCTGTTCAATGACGATCAGGCCTCGGACCTCTTTGCCGCCCGCATGCCCGGCGACGACACCCGATGGCATGAGAACGGCGAAAGCAATCCCCCCTGGGGGATACAGGTTCCCGTGAAAAAGCTGATCACGGAACCGGGGCAGTGGGATGTCTATGCCGTTATCCGGGTGGACAAGGGCGCGGCGGCCGACCCGGCCGATACAGCCCTTTCCCTGGGCGTCGCACCCGGCCCCTATTCCCGGGACCTGGCCCTGGCAACCCTTGACGATGAAAAATATCACACCGTGCGCCTCAGCGGCTCCCCCTATCGGTTGCATGGAGACGAGGTTCTCAGTACCGACGACGTGGCAGTGGAGAGCATCTGGTTCAGCCCGCCGGCAAGCGCCGCCATCGAACAGATGTATGTGGACCGGGTATTCATCGTCCCCGGCAACACCAGCGGCCTGAGTACCGACTGTCCCCGGGACAGCGGTTTCACCTCCTCCTGCCGGGTGATGCGGGAATATGGTCTGAACACCTATATGGAGAGCTCCTCCCTGGTGGCCGATACCGCGGCGGAAGACGGCTATGCCGCCTTTGCCGCCGGCGGCCTGCCGGATAATCCCTGGCTGATCTCCATGCCCCTGGAGCGCATCCTGCCCGCCGACGGGGAGTGGGACCTCCACGTCGCGGTGAGGGTGGAGACGCGGGCGGCGGTGGGCGCCGACGAGGTTGTGATGCTGGCGGGCGTGGAGAATGTCGGCAACAACGAAGTGACCATGGGCGACCTGGACGACGGCGGCGGCTACCGCCTCATCCGGTTGCCGGGAACCCGCTACACTGCCGGAGAGGATAACGCCAAAAGCGTCTACTTCCAGTCCACCGACAACCGTATCCGCCTCCTGGTGGATTATATTCTGGCGGTGCCGGCGGCGCCTGCCAACTAGCAACTACCTGCAGGGCAAGCACCCGGCTTGGGCAGGCACCTGTATTGGCAACCGGTCAGAGGGTGATGGAGAGAGCGTGAACAGCAAGAGAAACGCACCTTCAGCGGTCCGGCAGGGGTTGGTCCATACCACCCGCTTCAACGGCTACCGGTGCAGCCTGCCGCCCCTGCTGGATGCCGCCGGGTTGGCCGCGATGGTGGCCGGAGCGCGGCGCATTCTCATCAAACCCAACCTGGTGCAGACCGCTCCGCCGCCGATCACCACGCCGGTGGAACTGGTCGCGGCGCTGGTGGAGTACCTGCGGGGATGCACCGATATTCCCATCATCATCGGCGACGGCACCGGCTCCCTGCAGTATGAAACCGCGGCCTGCTTCGAAGAACTGGGTTACCGGGAGCTGGCCGCGACCCACTCCCTGGAATTGCTCGATCTCAACGGGGCGCCGCTCAAGCGGCTGAGCCGGCCCGAACTGCAGCGCTTCCCGGAGATATTTCTGCCGAAGATCGCCTTTGAGAGCTTTCTCATCTCCGTTCCGGTGCTCAAGGCGCACACCCTGGCCGGCGTCACCCTGACCCTGAAAAACATGATCGGCCTGGCCCCTCCCAGCCACTATCGACAGCAGGGATTCTGGAAAAAGGCCGCCTTCCACCACCGAATCCAGGCGGCAATCGCCGATCTCAACCGCTATCGCACTCCGGATTTCACCATCCTCGACGCCACCATCGGCATGCCCGAAGCCCACATCCACGGCCCCTCCTGCGATCCTCCGGTCAACCGGCTGGCCGCCGGCAACGATCCGGTGGCCATGGATAGTTACGGCGCCTCCCTGCTCGGACGAAACTGGCGTAAAATCGGCCACATCCAAGCCCTGCACACCGAGCTGGGCCAAGCCGCCCCCCTCGAAATCCAAGAACTCCGCCCCGACTCTCCCCTCCCACCCGAATAATAATACCG
>Ga0256914_1001924_pt1 | contig 17810 bp, 14 predicted proteins | sample HulkmetaG_FD_191571 | JGI IMG/M metagenome (GOLD analysis project Ga0256914, IMG submission 191571) | Hydrothermal chimney microbial communities from Main Endeavour vent field at the Juan de Fuca Ridge, Pacific Ocean - Hulk | ecosystem: Environmental > Aquatic > Marine > Hydrothermal vents ... | reverse complement strand
GGCGTGGGCCTTGAGCTGGGAGCCCAGGAGAGTCTCCATGGGGCGCCTCTCGGGAAGGGCCTTCCGCTCCTCCGCCGGTTTGCCGCCCTCTTCCTCGCCCGTGTCGAAGTCGGTGGAGATCAGGGTAAGGCCGATCTTACGCTCGTCCGGATCGATCTTGATGATCCGGACTTCGATCTTCTGGCCCACCTTCACCACCTCTTCAGGATCGTCCACCTTGTGGTCCGAGAGCTCCGAGACGTGGAGCAGGCCTTCCAGGTCCTCCTCGAGCTCCACGAAGACCCCGAAATTGGTGATCTTGGTGACCTTGCCCGGGAGGGTGTCGCCGATGTGGTACTTGGCGGGAATCTCGTCCTGCCAGGGATCGGGCTTGAGCTGCTTGAGGCCCAGGGAGATGCGGCGCTTCTCCTTGTCCACGGCGAGGACCACGCACTCCACCAGGTCGCCCTTCTTCACCACCTCGGAAGGATGGGTGACCTTCTTGGTCCAGGACATGTCGGAGATGTGGAGAAGGCCGTCGATCCCCTCCTCCAGCTCGACGAAACAGCCGTAGCTGGTGAGGTTCCTGACCCGGCCGCGGAGCACCGTGCCCACCGGGTATTTCTCTTCCACCAGGTCCCAGGGATTCACCTCGGTCTGCTTCATGCCGAGGCTGATCTCCTGCTTCTCCTTGTTGATGTCCAGGACCATGACCTCCACCTCGTCCCCCACCTGGACCACCTCGCTGGGGTGGTTCACCCGGCGGGTCCAGGACATCTCGGAGACGTGGACCAGGCCCTCTACGCCGTCCTCGAGTTTCACGAAGGCGCCGTAGTTCATGATGTTCACCACCGTGCCCCGCACCTTGGAGCCGATGGGGTAGCGCTCCTCGATCTTCTCCCAGGGGCTCTCGGCCTTCTGCTTGAGGCCCAGGGCGACCCGCTCCCGCTCCTTGTCCACACGGAGGACCTTGACCTCGATCTCGTCGTCGATCTTCACCATCTCCGAAGGATGGTTGATCCTGCCCCAGGACATGTCGGTGATGTGCAGGAGGCCGTCCAGGCCGCCCAGGTCCACGAAGACGCCGAAGTCGGCGATGTTCTTCACGACGCCCTTGCGGATCTGCCCCTCCTCCAGTTCGGCCAGGAGTTTCTCCTTCTTGGCGGCCCGCTCCTCTTCCAGGAGCTTCCGCCTGGAGACGACCATGTTCCGCCTTTCCGGATCGAGCTTGATGATGCGGGCCTCGATCTCCTTTCCGATCCACTCGGCCACGTCCCCGCTCCTGCGGATGTTGACCTGGGAGGCCGGGAGGAAGGCGTGGAAGGGGGCGCTCCCCAGCTCCTCGGGAACGGGGATCCGGACCAGGAGGCCGCCCTTGATCTTGCGGGCAACGATACCCTTGACCGTGTCCCCTTCCTTGTAGTGGGAGAAGACGTACTCCTCCACCCGGGCACGGTCGGCCTCACGCTTGGAAAGAACGATGAATCCTTCGGAGTCCTCCACGCTGAGAAGGAGCACCTCGAATTCGTCCCCGGGCTTCAGGGACTCGGGATTCTCGAACTCCTGGATCGGAATCAAACCTTCCGACTTGTATCCCACGTCGACGACGACGTCGTTCTCCAGGACTCGAACCACCTTCCCCTTGAGAATGGTGTGGGGTTCGAACCGCCCCACGGAACTCTCGGCGGCCTGCTCGAGCTGGGCCACGCCTTCCGTTCCCAGGGCCTCGTCCACCTGGCGCTGCAACTCCTCCGGATCGATGTCGAACTTCTTCAGCTTGTCCTTTACCGACATGAACTGTTTCCTCCACCGCGGGGACTTCCCCGCGGCCCCCCACCTGGGGGAACCATGAAAAAAGGGTCCAAGAACACGTTTCTCCCGCCTCCGCCGGCGGGAAAGAAGGGCGGACAAGATAGCACCGGCCGCCCGGCCGGGCTACCCCCGATCCCAGGGGAACTCCCCCCTCTTCCTCTTCCTTTCCCCTTCCTCCACGAGCTCCACGATCCTGGCCCGGAGGTCGAAACCCGGACTGGCCAGGACCCTGGGCGGGATGGGGTCCCCGATGACGACCCTGATGTTCCCCCGCTTGGGGAAGGCCCTGTGCCTGGGCCAGACCTGGTAGGCTCCGGCGATCCCCACGGGAACGATGGGGACCCCCGCCTTGCGGGCCAAGAGCTCGCTCCCCCTCTTGAAAGGACCCACCTTCCCGTCGGGGCTCCTGGTGCCTTCGGGAAAGAGGCCCACCACTTCGCCGGCCTGGAGGAGCTCCATGGCGGCCCGGAAGCTCTTCAGGTCCTTTCCGTCCCGCTCCACCGGGACGATCCCGCAGAACCAGAAGACGAACTTCATGAACTTGGACTGGGTCAGAGTCCGGCGGGCCAGGAAGTGGACGGGCCGCCTCGTCAGGGAACCCACGATGGGAGGATCCAGGTGGCTCTGGTGGTTGGAGACCAGGAGGACACCGCCCTCGATGGGGATCCGCCAGGCCCCGTCGATCTTGAAGTCCAGGTAGGTGGCCAGGAAGCCCTTCACCAAGTACCACCCCAGGAAGTAGAGGGGCCGGAAGACCTTGAACTCTTCCTGGGCAGGCCGGATGGAGGCCTCCATCTCTTCTCGTCTTTCTTTTTCCATTCCTCTTTGCACTGTCCGGACGATCCGCTCCACCACCTCCTCCAGGCTGAGATCGGTCGTATCCAGGAGCGTGGCGTCGGGAGGACGCACCAGGGCCCCGTCCTTGCGCTCCTTGTCCGCCTTGTCCCTCTCTTCCAGGCCGGCCAGGACCTCCTCAAGGGAGAGTTCCTTCCCCCGGCGCCGGAAGTCCTCCCAACGCCTCCGGGCCCGGGTCCGGGGGGCCGCATCGAGATAGAACTTGAAGGCCCCGTCGGGGAAGACCACGCTTCCCATGTCCCGGCCTTCCGCCACGAGGGGCCCCTTCTCCACCTCTCTCCGCTGGAGTTCCCTCAGCCTGGAACGGACCAGGGGCGAGTCGGCCACGAGCTTGATGGCCCGCTCCACCCGGGGATCCCGGAGTTCTTCCTCACCCAAGGGCCTTCCCTCAAGGAGGACCCGTCCCTCCCGGTCCAGGGAGAGGTCCAGTCCATCCAAGGCCCGGGCCACTTGCTCGGGCCGGGAGGGGTCGACTCCTTCCCGGAGGAAGAACCAGGTCACGGCCCGGTACATGGCCCCTGTATCCAGGTAGCGCCATCCCAACCGGGCGGCAGCCATCCTGGCGGCCGAGCTCTTCCCCGAGCCGGCCGGGCCGTCCAGGGTGACCACGGGAATCTTGCCTTTCTTCAAGCCAGAACCTCCTGTGGAGGCCAAGGAACCTCCTCCCCCCCGGGCCCGAGACGCAGGGGAGTCCCCTCCTCAAGGAGGACCCACTCCCCCCCCTCCACCCAGGGCGGGAGGACGAAAAGAAAGGGATCTTCCCCGGGAGCCCGGGAGAAGCAACCCACCTTGTGGAGATGCCCGCAGAGAATCCCCTCCAACCCCGGAACCGACCTGGCCCGGACGGCCTCCAGGGTGGGCACGAGGCACCGGGGATCCCTGGAAGAGAGGGAACGCTGGCTCTTTCTGCGCAGGACCCGGGCCAGGCGGAGCTTCCACCCCAAGGGAAGAGCCCGGGAGACGCCTCTCACGGGGAGGGAACGGAGGAGCCTTCGGGCCCTCTGGTAGGCCACGTCCCTGGTACAGAGCTGGTCGCCGTGGAGGAGGAGCCATTTCCGGCCTGCCTGATCCTCCACCAAGGTCTCCTCGGGGGAAGGATGGATCCCCATGCGTTCCAACTGGGCCGGGCCGGCAAGGAAGTCCCTGTTTCCCGCCAGGAAGTGGAGGGGAATGGGAGAGGAGCGGAAGACCTCCAGGTAGTCCTTCCAGGGCTTCCAATCCTCCATGCCCCGGCCCACCCAGAAATCGAAGAGGTCTCCCAGGAAGTAGAGGGCCGAAGCCCGCCGGGAGGCCGCCTCCAGGAGGGCCCGAAGCCGCCCGGCCGTTCCCGCCTCTCCCGGGGAGAGGTGGAGGTCCGCCGCCAGAGCCAGAGCTTCGCCCTTCACCGTTGCACCTGGAAGAGAAGCAAGGAGTCCGGGTCCAGGTGCAGCTTCCAGGTCCGCCCCCTTCCCAGGGACTCCCCCGCCCGCAAGTCCCGGAGGCTCACCCTCTTCCCGGCCTCCAGGAGGACCGGGATCGGGCCCCTCCGGCCCAGGCGGGCCAGGCCGTCCTTCCCGAGGTTCACCCGAACCACCCAGAGGAGTCTTCCGTCCCTGGCCAGGCGGGCCCTTCTCTCCAGGGGGACCCATTCGTATTCCCCGGCCGGGATCTTCACCTGGAAGGGCGGCTCAAGCCCGGCCGCCCGGGCCGCCATGGAGAACAACCGCCTGGCCAGGCGGACCCCCCTCCCCAGGGGCGGCCTCTCCCTCAGGGCGGCGTAGGAGACGAGGGAGAGGTTCCAGTAGAAGGCCCGGCCCTTTCCCGCGGCCCGGGAGAAGCACCAGTTCCGGCCGGCCGAATTCCTGGAAACCGTTCCCTCCACCGGAAGGATTCCGATCTGGAGGATGGGCAGGCCTTCGGGAGAGAAGGCCCCGGCCAAGGGCCGCCCGTTCCGGTCCGCCGGTTTCCAGAGGGAGGGATCGGCGGGCCTGCCGATCCCGAAGAGCCCGTCCAGTCCGCCCCTCCGCCGGCGGCGGAGAAATTCGTCGTAGAGGGCCGTCTCCCCGTCGGCGACGACGACCCCACCGGAACGGACGAAGGCCCGGATCGCCCGGCAGGCGCCCTCCCCAAGGGCCACCGTCCGGGGAAGGACCAGCAGGCCGGGCCGGGCCGGGCCGGCCAGGACTCCCCGGGCGAGGTCGGCCGGGGAGACCAGCCGGGCCTGGAGCCCCAGATCTTCCAGGAGGCGGATCCAGGAGAGGCGGGTGGCCATGGAGGTGGAATGGGCCGTCTCGAAGGACCCGAACCTCCTGGGCCAGGTCCTCCCGTCGGGAAGGGAGTCCTTCCACCAGTGCAGGCGGACCGAGGCCTGGGATTCCAGGAGGGCCACCGTCCAAGGCCCGGGAGCCGGCAAGGAACCGGCCAGGGCCCGGCCCAGGGGCCCGGCGGCCTCCCGGAAGGCCGGTGCCATGGCCCGGGCGATCCCCCTGGGCCGGCCCTGGGGATCGAGGAACTTCCGGGAGGACCAGAGGATCACCCCCGAGAGTCCCCGGGACAGCATCCCGTAGAACCTGGAGCGGACCGCCCGGGGATCCTCCTCCAGGAAGAGGGTCTCCACCCGCCTCGCCTCGGGCGGGGCGAAGGAAGCCGCCGCCTCCCGGGCGCCGCCGATGTCGTAGGCCTCCAGGAAGGAGACTTTCCGGGCAAGGAGGGACCAGTCGTAACCGCCCCAGGCGGCCGGTGCCTGCCCACCGAGGAAGCCCACGGGGAGGGAGGGCCGGAGCCTCCGGGAGACCTGGGCCAGCCGGGCCACCCGGTCGGCCAGGAGAAAGTCCCGGAAAGCCAGGTGGTCGTTCCAGCGGGAGAGGTTCTCCGGGTAGAGGGCTCTCTTCGTCCGATCTCTCTCCCCGTCCGTCGTGGGAGGAAGGGCCTCTTTCCAGGAAGAGACCTTCGTCCCCCACCGCCGGGAAAGATCCGCCGGCGAAGGACAGTCCTTCTGCAACCAGGCCCGGAAGGCATCGAGACACCAGGGACTCCGGCAGAAGTCGATGGGATCGATGAAGCGGGTGGCAGAGATCTCGTCGTCCAGGGAGACGGCAAGGACCCTTCCCGGAGGGACGGCCTGAAGGGTCTTCTCCAACCTGGCCCGGGCGGCGGCGAAGGCGGCGGGGTCGCTCAGGCAGGGCTTTCGCACCAGGAGGGAGGGTGACCTGGTCTTGTACCACTTCCGGAAGATCGGGTCCCAGTTCCTCCTCCGCATGTAGAGGAAGCCCTTGCCCGAGGCGTGCCCCACGTAGAAAGGGAGGCCCGAGGCCTTCACCCAGGGCGAAGGAATTCCATATTCGCAATTGAGGGCCGTGACGCCCATGGCGCGGAGGGTTCGGGCCAAACCGGGTGGAGCGGGATCTCCGAAGGCCCAGAGGATCACCTGGAACCCCCTCCAGGGCGCACGATCCTCCCGGGCCCGAAGAGGCCCGGAAAGGAGGAGTCCCAGGAGCAGGAGAAGGACCGGGCCGGGAAGGATCAATCCAGCTCCATGTCTTTCATCTTTTCCCATAGGGCCTTCCGGCTGATCCCCAGGATCCGGGCGGTCTTGGTGCGATGGCCGCCGGTATGGGCCAGGACCCGCTGGATGTGGGCCCGCTCGGCTTCCTTCACCACCTCCGCCAGGGGCCGGAGATCGGGAGAGTCCCCCTCCTCCCCCGCCTTCCCGGCGATCTCGGGCAGGGAGAAGGCCTCGGGAGGAAGGAGGTGTTTCCTCTCCAGGAGGCGGTTCTCGCCCGCGAAGGCCACGGCCCGGGCCACGTGGTTCTCCAGCTCGCGGACGTTCCCCGGCCAGGAATAGCGTTCCATTGCCTCCAGGATCTCGGCAGGCACCAGGTATTCCCTTCCCCGACCGTATTTCTGGATGAAGTGCTGGACCAGGAGGGGGATGTCCTCCCGCCTTTCCCTGAGTGGAGGGAGACGCAAGGGAAGGACGTTGAGCCTGTAGAAGAGGTCCTCCCGGAACTCCCCTTCCTTCACCTTCTCCCGGAGGTCCACCTTGGTGGCGGCGATGACCCTGACGTCGACGGAGACGGACTCCTCCCCGCCGATCCGCTCGAACTCCCTCTCCTGGAGCACCCTCAGGAGCTTCACCTGGATGGGCAGGGGAAGATCGTCCACGTCGTCCAGGAAGAGGGTCCCCCCGTCGGCCAGTTCGAACCTTCCCTTCCGGATCTTCCTGGCGTCGGTGAAGGCTCCCTTCTCGTGACCGAACAGTTCGTCCTCGATGAGGTTCTCGGGAAGGGCGGCGCAAGAGACGGCCACGAAGGGCCGGTCCGCCCTGGGGGAGAGGGCGTGGATGGCCCGGGCGACCACCTCCTTGCCCGTCCCCGACTCCCCTTCCAGGAGGACCGTGGCGTCGCTGGAGGCCAGGGTGCCGATCTGGTCCAGGACGAGGAGCATGGGCCGGGAGCGGCCCACGAGCCTGCGTGAGAGGTCCTTCCCTTCCAGGCGGGACCTGAGTCTCTCCAGCTCCTCCCCCATGACCCGGAGCTGGTCCATCCGGGCGACCCGTTCCACCACGACCTCGTTGGGAAAGGGTTTCTGGATGTAGTCGTAGGCCCCGGCCTTCATGGCCTCCACGGTCTGCTCGATCGTCCCGTAACCGGTGATGACGATGACCTCCGTGGAGGGAGAGAGGTTCTTCACGGCCTTGAGGAGGTCCATCCCTCCCAGTCCGGGGAGGCGGATATCGGTGATCACGCAGTCGAAACGGCGCTTCTCCAGGACCTCCAGGGCCTTCGCCCCGTCCGAGAGGGCGGTCACACGGTGACCCGCCCTCTCCAGGTCGTCCCTGAGGGTGATCCTAATGGAGCGTTCATCCTCGACCAGGAGGATATCCAAGTCACTTCCCCGTGACGATGGGCCCCAGTTTCTGGTGTTGGGCGGTGTAGCAGATGAACTTGTAGGCGAGCCTGGCGGCGGCGAACTCCGAAACGAAGTGCCCGCTCAGGGGGACGGTCTCCACGATGTCCATGGCCACCACGTCCTTCTCGCGGACTACGGCACGAAGGATATCACAGACCTGGTACCAGCCGAGCCCGCCCGGTTCGGGCGTCCCCGTCCCCGGAAAGAAAGAGGGGTCGAAGACGTCCACGTCGAAGGTAATGTAGACCTTCTCCTCGAGAGACTCCAGGATCTGGGGGATGATCTCTTTCTTCAGTTCCCCCGCCAGGACGTCCCGGGCCATGAAGGTGGTGATGTTCCCCTTGTCGGCCAGGTCCGCCTCTTCCTCCGAGAGGGAGCGGACTCCCACCTGGGTGATGGGGCACTCCTGGGAGATCCGCTTGGCGATGCTGGCGTGGCCGAACCGGCTCCCCTGGTAGGACTCCCTGAGATCGGCGTGGGCGTCCAACTGGAGGACGGAGAACTCGGGCCAATACCTGGCGGCGGCCCGAACGGGGCCCAAGGAGATGGAATGCTCCCCGCCGAGCATGACCACCCGCTTGCCCCGCCGGAAGAGCTCGGCCACTTCCTGCTCCAGGTGGAGGGCCAGATCCTGGGGGGGGCCGTCGAAAAGCACTTCCGGATACGTAGTGATCCCTACCTTGCTGAAATCCTTCCAGAGCTCCTCGTCGAAGAGTTCCACCTGGCGGCTCGCCTCCAGGATGGCCCTGGGCCCCCCTGCCGTGCCTTTGATGTAGGTGGTGGTTTTTTCATAGGAAACGGGTAGGACCACGAAACGAGCCTTCTCAGGGTCGTTCCATGGCTCGTCCAGGCCAAGAAAATCGCCCGGCCCGATCTGGGGAAGTTCGGGAGCGACTTGGTCCATCGGCACGACTCCATGATCTATATTTTTTCGGGACATAAATAAGGAAGGGCGCCCGGTCGACCCGTGGAACGCCCCCCGATGGCTCAGAACGATCTCTCCGGCTGAGGCCCCTTATAGCCCCAGGACAGGGGAGACTTCAACGAGGATTCTCCAGGACCCTCAGATCCTACCCTTCCGGCGCCTCTCCCGGACCTCCCTCCCAGGCGGCGACCCAGTCCCCGCCTCGTTCCTGGGAGAAATACCAGGCACGCTCGGCATTCTTGAGCAAAGCGTCGTGGAAAAGGAGATCTTTTCCGGAAGAAGAGGCGATTCCTATAGAGAGAGTCACGGGGAAGGAGTGGCCCTGGACGGAGAATTCCTGCTTCTTCACCTCCTCCCGGAGGCGCTCCGCCAGGACCCGACACCCCTCCAGGTCGGTGTGGGGAAGGAGCAGGAGGATCCCGTCCCGCTCGTAGAGCCCGAGAAAGTCGGAGATCCTGACGGCCTTCCTCAAAAAGAGCATCACCTCCCGGACCAGGGCCCCCCTGATCCTGGTGCCGAAGAGGTCGGCCTTCTCGTCCAGCCTGTCGATGGAGAGGAGGGCGCAGGACAGGGGCTGGCGGTAACGCCTGGCCCGGGCGAACTCCACCTTCAGGAGATGGAGGATCTGGGCCTCGTTGAAGAGGGCCTCTTCTCCGGGAGGCTCCACCCGCGGACCCTGGCCGCCCGGCTCCCTTCCTTTTTCCTTTTCCTCGAACATCGAGTTGGGCCTTCCCTTCAACTGGACCCTTTCATTATCGAACCGCCGGCAGGGGAACTCCAAAAAAAAGGTCCCCCCCCGCAAGGGAGGGGAACCTTCTGAATGGGGATGGCTACAAGGTGGAGAGGGCGGTTAGGGAGGGGAAGAATCTCCACCTCATAGCCTGTCCCTGCTTGCAAACCTGGTCGCTCGAAGTCCTTCAGGCAATCAGGCGAAAGAAGAGTATCCACACTTTTCCACCAGTTTCAACCCTCTTTCCAAAAATTTTTCACCACTCTTCCAACACCCCCATTGCAGAAAAATCGGGAGACCCCATCCTCTGGGAAGGGGCGTGGACCGGCACCGAAGGGAACCAGGGCGATACAATGGCACCCAAACGGCTCGTCTACAAGATCTGGGGGGTCCTGGTCCGCACTACCCCCAAGGAAGCGGGGGTCCTGGAGAACCTCTCTTTGCTCCTGGACCGGGGCGTCCCTCCGGGACAGGCCCTGACCTCTGTGCTGGAAGGGGGAAAGGAATCCCCCCACCTTCCCGCTCCGGGCGAGAGGATCTCACCCGCCCTAGTGAGGGCCGGCTTGGTCTCCCCCGGGGAGGGGGCCTTCCTGGAGGAGCTGGAAGAGGTGGGGAGACTTCCCCTGGGCCTGAAGGCCCTGGCCCGTTTCCAGGGGGAGACCCACAGGCTTCTTCGAAGCGCCTTGGCCAGAGGGGCCTATCCTCTCCTGATCCTCCACCTGGCCCTGGTCCCTCTCCAGATTCCCACCCTCCTCTCCCGGGGATTCCAGGCCGCCCTGACCTCCCTCCTTTTGTGGACCGCCCTCCTGGAGGCCCTCCTTCTCTCCGGCGCCTGGTTGGTCCTTCGTGCCTGGGAGGGAGGAAAGGTGGAAAGGCTCCCTCTCCTCGGGCCCTGGTTCCTCATGGAAGAAAAACGGAAGGCCCTCTTCCTCCTGGAGGAACTCCACGGAGGAGGCGTTCTCTGGGACCGGGCCCTTCTCGGGGCGGCCCGGGGGGTCCGGGCACCCCATCTGAAGGAAAGGCTCATCGAGGGGGCCGGGAAGATCCTCCAGGGCCGGCCCCCTTCGGAAGTCCTCCTCCAAGCCCTGGACCTTGAGGAACCCTGCAGGGGATGGATCCAGACGGGAGAGCGGGCAGGCTCTCTCCAGGAAAGCCTCGCCCAGTGCCGGGCCGCTCTGGAGAGGCTCTCCTCCCAGAGAGCGGGAGTGTTGAGCAAAGGTATAGGGTCCGCCCTCTACGTCCTGGCCGTGGCCTTCACCATCCTGGTCCTGGTCCGTGCCATCCTGGCCATCTACTCCCCCACCTGGTTCCAGATCGGCAGAGGACTTTGACCCCTGGGCCCCCAGGGGAGGGCCTCGATCCTCTTCAGGGCCCGGGCGGCCCGCAGGGAGACTTCGGGAGGACCGGTCCACCACAATTTATAAAGGAAGGGCCGAATGGGCCGGCCGAGGCGGACCAGGCCCTCCTCGGCCCGGTCCCTCCGGGCTCCCAGGGGGGAAGCGAGCAAGCGGGCCAATTGCCTGGCTTTCTTCTCCAGTTCCGGAAAGACCCTCTTCCTTCCAGGGATCACCACCCGGATCTCAGGGAGGGGTTCCATGCGCCTCAGGCGCCCCACCGGCAGGGAGAGGACCTTCCCGGCCCTGGTGCGAAAAGGAAGGAACCCGCCCCGAGCCTTTTTCAAAGGCACCCCCACCAGGATCTCTCCGCAGGCCAGGGTGACCCGAAACGACCCCTTCTTCCCGCCCACCTCCCCAACCCGCCCAAGCCCCCCCTCGCCCGAGGCCGAAGGGAAGAGAAGGACCAGGACGATTCCCAGGGATCCCCATCTCCAGGATGGAGAAAGGACCCGGTCGACTTTGGGAAGAACGGCCATGAACAAGACTACCCTCTTCCCCGGGGAGGAGGCGGTGGGGAAGTATGGACTCCAGGTGGACAGGGAGGCCCTGCTGGAAGACTTTCTCACCCTGGTCCGCCTGGATTCTCCCCCAGGAGGGGAGGGGAAAGTGGCCTCCTGGTGCCAGGACCGGATGGAAGAGATGGGCCTGGAGTGCAGGAGGGACGGAGCGGCCCGGATCCTCGGGGGGGAGACGGGGAACCTCCACGGCTTCCTTCCGGGAAAGGGCCGGGAAGGCACCCTCCTCCTTTCGGCCCACATGGACACCGTTCCCGAAGCGGTGGGCGTCAAACCCGTCGTGGAGAGGGGGTGCGTGAGGAGCGACGGGACCACTCCCCTGGGGGCGGACGACAAGTCGGGGATCGCCGTCATCCTCCAGGCCATCCGGCTCCTTCTCGGGGCTCCCGTGCCCCGGCCGGACATCCACGTCCTCTTCACCGTCCAGGAAGAGACGGGCCTCAAGGGGGTCCGGGCGGCGGAGCTGGGGAGGCCCAAGCCCCTGGGCGCCCTGGTCCTGGACGGCGGATCGGTGGACCGGCTGATCCACAAGGCCCCCGCCAAGAACTACTTCCAGTTCCGGTTCCTCGGGAGGGAGGCCCACCTCACCAGGGAACCGGAATTGGGGCTGAACGCCGTGGAGATGGCCGCCCATGCCGTGGCGTCCATGCCGCTTGGACGTATAGACGCACTCACCACGGCGGGAGTCTCGGCCATCCGGAGCGAAGGGGGCGAAGGGAAGGTCCCCGTCCTCTGCGAAGTGGAAGGGCAGGTGTCCTCCCTGGACAGGAGCAGGCTGGAAAAGGTCACCCACGACCTCTACACCGCCGCCATGGAGTCCATCCGGGGCAAGGAGGTCGTCCTGGGAGGAAAGGTGTGGAAACCCGGCCTGGAAGCCCGGGTGGAGCCACTGCACCCGGCCCTCCACGTTCCCGCGGACCACCCTCTCGTGGAAGCCGTCAAGGAGGCGGCCCGCTCCCTGGGACGGGGGATCCAGCTCTATGCCGCCTCGGGAGGATGCGACGCGAACATCCTTTTCGCCCGGGGTGTTCCCGCCCTGGTCCTGGGGACGGGAATGGCCCTCCCCCACACCTGCCAGGAGAACATCCGCATCGAGGACATGGTGCGCGCGGCCCAGCTCCTGGCCAGGATCGTGCAGGTTCTCTGACCGGAGTTTCCCCGCCCCCCCCTTCCCTGTAGAATCGGAGAGGATGGGCCCGGAAAAGGTTTCCGGAAGAGAAGAGAAAGGGACCCAGTGAACCCCAGGATCGGAATCAACCTGAGCCACCGGCAGGAGCTCCGCCTCCTCCAGTCTCCCCAGATGATCCAGGCGATGCAGATCCTCCAGCAGCCCCTGATGGAGCTGAAGGAGAGGATCGACCAGGAGCTCCAGGAGAACGTCTTCCTGGAGATCAAGGAGCCCGGCCCGGGGGAGGGCGAAGCCGAGGAGAGGCGGGAGGCCATGCTCCAGGAGGAACGGGGAGAACCCGACCTGGGGGAACCCGTCTCGGCCCTCTTCGAGACCCTGGAGGAACTGGAAAAACGGTCTGTCGATTACAGACCGAGCCCCGGCGCCAGGAAGGGCGGCGACGAGGGGGAGGACGCCAAGCACGAGGCCTTGCAGAACACCGCCGTCTCGGGAGTCACCCTGGCGGAGCACCTGTTGGAACAGCTTGCCATGCTGGATCTGACTCCCACCATGCGCCGCCTGGTGGAGCTGGTGATCTACAACCTGGACGACAACGGGCGCCTCATGGTGTCTCCCGAGGAGATCGCCCGGGAAGCGGGAGGGGAGGTCTCCAGGGAACAGGCCGAAGAGGCGATCCGGATCGTCCAGGCCATGGATCCCCCCGGGGTGGCCGCCCGGGACCTGAAGGAGTGCCTCCTCCTGCAACTGGACCGCCTCGACGGCGATCACACCCTCTTGCGGTCCCTCATCCAGGACCACCTGGAAGACATCCTGATGAACCGCCTTCCCAAGGTCTCCCGGCAGACGGGGAAATCCCTTGAGGAGGTCAAGGATGCCCTGGAATTTCTCCGCCACCTGAACCCCAAGCCTGGGGCGGAGTTCGGCCGGGACGTGAACTACACCGTGGTCCCCGACGTGATCGTCGAGGAGGTGGACGGGCGCTACGAGATCCAGGTGGTGCGTGACCCTCTTCCCTCCCTCCAGATCTCTCCGGTCTACAAGAAACTTCTCAAGGAGGCCAAGAAGGACAAGAAGGTCTACGAATACCTGAAGAAGAAGATCGAGACGGCCCGGGCCTTCATGGACGCCATCCAGCAAAGGCAGAGCACCCTCCACAGGATCTGCCGTTTCCTGGTGGACAAGCAAAGGGAGTTCCTCGAGCAAGGGGTGGAGAAGCTCAAGCCCTTGAAGATGCAGGAGGTGGCCGACGCCCTGGGAGTGCACATCTCCACGGTGAGCCGGGCCATTTCCGGCAAGTACATGCAGACACCCAGGGGGATCTTCGAGTTGAGGCGGTTCTTCTCCACGGGGACCACGGGCCAGGACGGGAAGGAACTGAGCCAGAACACCATCAAGGAGTGGGTCCGGGAAATCGTGGAGGCCGAGGACAAGAAGAACCCCCTCTCCGACGACGAGATCGTGGAGAAGCTCCGGAAGGAGAAGGGGGTCAAACTTGCAAGACGGACGGTGACCAAGTATCGAAAGGCCCTGGGCATCCCCTCGTCCAGGCTGAGAAAGGCATACTGAGACCCAGAAAGAGCAAGGGCATGGCGAACATCAGAGCCACGGAAATCCGTAAAGGAATGGTCCTCAAGATCGACGGGGGCCTTTGGTACGTGATGAGCTACACCCACATCACGCCGGGAAACAAGCGGGCCATCAACCAGATCCAGCTCAGGAACATCCAGACCGGCGCCCGCAAGGACATGCGCCTTCCCTCGGGGGCCCAGGTGGAAACGGCCTTCCTGGACAAGCGGCCCTGCACCTTCCTCTACAAGGACGCCTCGGGGGCCCATTTCATGGACAGCGAAACCTACGAGCAGTTCACCCTGACTCCCGAGGCCGTCCAGGAGGTGATTCCCTTCATCACGGAAGAGACGGCCATCCAGGTGACCTTCCACGAAGGAGAGCCCGTCTCGGTGGACCTTCCCGCGGCGGTGGAACTCACCGTGGTGGAGGCCGAGGAGGCCGTCCGGGGGGACACGGCCACCAACGTCACGAAGAACGCCGTCCTGGAGACGGGGCACAAGCTCAAGGTCCCAAACCACATCAAGGTGGGCGACAAGATCAAGGTCTCCACCGAGACGGGCGAATTCCTGAGCCGGGCGAACTGAAGCCATGCGCGCCGCCGTCCCGGGACTCCTCCTCTCCCTCCTTCTCGGGGCCTGCGTCAACCCCTCCATCCACGGAACGGTGGGGGTCTTCTCCGAGCCCTCGGGGGCGGAGATCTACCTGGACGGCAAGCCCACGGGCCGATTCACCCCCTGCGACCTGGACCTTTCGGTCCTCCAGGGCAAGCGCACCCTGGAGATCCGCAAGAAGGGCTACCAGCCCGAGAAGAGGACCCTCTACCGGCTGAACTCCCTGGAGATGAGCCGGCCTTCCACGGCCGCCGCCGAGTACAGCCCCGTCCTTTTCCCCCTTTGGTGGACAGCCGAGGACTTCCTCCTGCCCATCCAGTTCGAGTCGGGGATCTTCCCCAGGAAGATCTTCGTCCGCCTCTTCCCGTCCGAAAAAGACCAGTAGCCCTTTCAGGCCCCTCCGAAGCTCCCACGGGAAGGGAAGTTCCCTCTTTCTCTCCCCGAGACTTCAAGTTTCCGCCCCCCTGGGCCGATCATTCCCCTTGTTCGGGAGGCCTGGAAAACAGGTCGGGCCCGCTCCCGGATCAGGGGGGTCCGGGAGAAACGGTTCTTTCCACCTTCTTCCGATTGGATCGAGTCCATGGCACCAAAAGTGTTCGACCAGCTCGCGTTCCGGGAGAGGACCCGAAGGGAGGTCCTCCAGAAAAGCGACCTCATGCCCTCCCTGCCCGACCTGGTCATGAAAATCCTCCGGCTCCTCAACGACGGAGGGGCGGACCTCTCGGAATTCGAGGAGCTTCTTAGAAACGACACCACCCTGGTGGCCCGCATGCTCCGGGTGGTGAACTCCCCCTTTTACGGCATGGCCCGCCAGATCACCTCCATCAAGGAGGCCGTTCTGGTCCTGGGTTTCCGGAGTCTCAGGGGGTTGGTTCTGGCCGCCTCGACGGCGCCCTACCTGGAGCAGGATTTCGCTTGTTACGGGTTCCAGGGAAAGGGACTGTGGACCCATTCCCTGGCGGTGGCCTCCGGAGCCAGGACCTTGTCCAAGTTCCTGGGAAAAAACGCGGAATACAGGGAAGAAGCCTTCGTCGCGGGTCTTCTCCACGACATCGGGAAGATCCTTCTCAGCCCCTACCTCTCCCGCCTGGGCAAGGACGTCTTCGGCGGGGAAGCGCCTCTCATCGAGGTGGAATCCGCCGTCCTGGGAATAGACCACCAGGAAGCCGGGGCGAAGCTCGCCCAGAAATGGAACCTGACTCCCCTGGTGACCGAGGTGGTGGAAGCCCATCACTCCTTCCCCAAGCCCGGTCCTCACCAGGAGACGGTGGCCACGGTGCGCCTTTCCAATCTCTTCGCCCACCAACTCGGAATCGGGAAGGGAGAGAGCGCCAAGGACGCCGGCTGGGAAGACCCCGCGGAATATACGAAGGACCTGGATCTTCTGGGGCTCGACGACGTGGCCTGGGAAGACGCCCAGGAAGAAATGCGTGACGCCGTGGACGCGGCCATCTCCAGCCTCTCCAACCTCAGCGGAGGGAAGAACTGAGAGAAGAGTTCATGAGGGAAGGGGAAAGGAAGGTTGACGCCATAGGGCCCCAGGCCCTCCTCCCGGGAACGCCTTCGGCCTGGGAAGAGGAGACCTTCCAGGAAAAGCCCGATTTCGCTCTCATCCACAAGCCCCGGACCCTGGAAGAACTCCAGCAGGAGGTGAAGAGGCAACTCCAGGCCTGCTTCCCCGACTTGGAAGCGGCCATCCTTCTCATGGGTGACGAGGAAGCCACCTTCCAGGTGATGGTGGCCCACAACGGAGGCCTGGGTTTCCAGGAAGGCGACCTGGTGGACGAAGAGACCCTGGACGCCCTGAAGGGTTTCTCCATCCCCCTGATGTACGACCTGGCCGAGATCGGCCTGGCCTTCCTTCCCGAGGATCCGCCCGCTGATAAGGAGGAAGACCTCCGGAATCTCCTGAATCACTACACCACGGCCCTGGTCAACCTGAAGCTGAACGAAGAGACCGCCCGGGAGGCCCAGATCCATTCCAGGAGCCTTCAGACCCTGGAACGGGGGATCTACCTCTTCCAGGAAAAGGATCCCGAGACGGCCGGAGCCAGGTTCCTGGATCTCTGTCTCTCCATGGCCGGCGCCGACGGAGGAGCCATCTACCTCCTGGAAGAGGAAGGCGGCGAAGAAACCAGGCTGACCCTGCAACAGAACTGGGGCGTCCCGGAAGAGATCCTGGAGAACCTGAGAACCAAGGAGGGGGCCTGGCTTCCGAGATACGCCCTCCAGGAAGGACGCTTCACATTCTTCTCCCGCAAGGGACCCGGCAGGGAGATGGAAGGCCTGGACTGCAAGAGGCTTCCCTTGGCCTTGGAAAACCTGGTCTGCGCCCCCCTTTCCTACAATACGGTGGCCATGGGGGTCTGCGTTCTGCTGAACCTCAAGGACCTGGACAAGAAGTTCCTGGGAGGGATGGACCTGGAGCTGGAGAGCCTGGGAAGGCTCTTCGAACTCGGAGCGGCCATCTTCCACCGCTGGGCCATGGAAAAAGAGGCGGTGAAGAACCAGAACTTCCGGACCCAGCTCCAGGTGGCCTCGGTCCTCCAGAAGCAGCTCCTCCCCAAGGAAGCCCCGGAGAACTGGAACTACCAGTTCTCCTGGACCTCCCTTGCGGCCCAGTACGTGGGAGGAGACTACCTGGACCACCTACTCTCCCCGGAAGGGGACATCAACACGATCATCGCCGACGTATCGGGACACGGCCTGAATTCGGCGATCCTGATGACATCTTTCCGTGCTTCCTTCCGCGAGAAGGCGGCCTTTCTCGACCCGGGCGTCCTCCTTTCCCGCCTGAACGAGACCGTTACGGAGAACGTGGCCGATACGGGAATGTTCGTCACGGCCGCCCTGGTGAGATTGGCCAAGGACGGCAGGAGATTCCTCTTCTCCAGCGCAGGTCACAACCCGATCATTCTCTACAGGTCGGCCATGGACGAATTCGTGGAACTGGAGGCATCGGGTCCGCCCTTGGGACTCTTCGGCGGGGCGGAATACGAAACGTCGGAGTATACCGCCGGCCCGGGGGACGTCCTGGTGATGTACACCGACGGCCTCGTGGAGGGGACAGGCCCGTCGGGGAAGGAAATGTTCGGCGAGGAACGGCTCAAGGGTTGCATCCGGGCCTACGCAAAAGAAGGCGCCGACCACCTGCGTGACTGGATCCTGAAGACCTACCACTCCTTCACCGGGACTACCCACCAGGAAGACGACATCTCCCTGTCGATCATCCGCTTCCTCTGATTCGAAAAGCCCTGATCGGGCGCCGGGAGCCTGCCGGGAAGAGCCGACTGCACCCCCCTGACGTCGGGCATGAGCGAAGTACAAATATTTTTCGTTAGCCCCGGCCGGCCGAGGTCTGGTCGAAGACCAGACCGAGGACGTCCGGGGAGTGGCAA
>Ga0256914_1001923_pt1 | contig 17811 bp, 17 predicted proteins | sample HulkmetaG_FD_191571 | JGI IMG/M metagenome (GOLD analysis project Ga0256914, IMG submission 191571) | Hydrothermal chimney microbial communities from Main Endeavour vent field at the Juan de Fuca Ridge, Pacific Ocean - Hulk | ecosystem: Environmental > Aquatic > Marine > Hydrothermal vents ... | reverse complement strand
CCCGGCGTTCCGGCATCCGCTCTCGAAGGGCCAGCGCGGCCGCCAGGATGGAGTGGTCCGGCGTGTGGCCCGGCAGATGGTCGGGCAGGTGGCCGATGAGGCTGCGGGTTTGGAAATAGAGTCGGCAGCGGTCATTTTCTTTTCCGCTCACGGATGCCGATATGGGCAGCCCGCCTTCGATCTCCTCGTAAGAGCGGCCGGCGAGGATGGCGTCCAGGAAGCGGCTGGCTTGGCGAACATTGCGTGCCACTTCCGATGTGCCTTTCTTGTGCCGATCCAGTTCTTCCAGAACCACCATGGGGATGAAAAGATCGTGCTCGGCAAACCGGAACAGGGCCGTGGGGTCGTGCATGAGGACGTTGGTGTCCAGCACGAAAAGCCGTTTTCTTTCCGCAGCCTTCAACCGAGTTCTTTCTTCAGCGCCTTAAGGGTCTCCAACACCTCGGCCACATGACCTTGGACTTTCACTCCGCGCCACTCATGGCGCAGGATGCCCTCGGGATCGATGAGGAAGGTGCTGCGTTCGATGCCTCGCACCTGGCGGCCGTACATATTTTTGAGTTTGATCACCCCGAAGGCCTCGCACAGCTTTTCTTCGGTGTCGGCCACCAGGTCGAAGGGAAAGCCCTGTTTCTCCTTGAACCGTTCCTGCGCCTTGAGGCTGTCGCGCGACGCACCCAGGATTACCGCCGACTGGCGCCGGAACTTGTGGATGGCCTCTTTGAAGTCCAAGCCTTCCCGAGTGCAGCCGGGGGTACTGGCCTTGGGATAGAAATAGAGCACCAACCAACGCCCTTCATAGTCCGACAGGTGCGCCGTGCGGCCGCCGGTGAGCAGCAGTTCGACGTCGGGTACCTTCTTGCCGATTTTCACCATCGTCCACTCCTAGGGTGTTCCATTTCCCGTCGATTGCGTGGCTCCAAGGAAGAGCTATTTTGCCTTCGCCCGAAGACGAAAAGAGGGGCCGGGTCGACATTTTCGGGTCGATCGACTCAGAAATCCTGTTTGTAGGGCTCCATCACCGCGTCCAGATTGAGGCTGTCGCAGTAATCGAAGAATTCGTCACGCAACAGGCCGATGCGGATCCCCGGTGGGATGCCGATGTGCATGTGCACGGCGAACATGGGGGTGCCGGTGTGGGGTGCGGCGTAACTGGTGGTGTTGAGATCGAGAATGTTGATGCCGCGCTGAGAGAAGAAAGCGGCCAGGCTGTTGACGATTCCGGGGTGGTCCAGAGAGACCACGTCCACCGTGTAGGGGAGCGCGTCATAGGGGCCTTCGGGCGGCTCGGTGTACTTGGAGACGATGGTCAGCCCCAGATTGCGTTCCAGATCGGGCAGCTGCCCTTCGAGCCGGGCCAGCTGGTTCCACGGGCCCTCCACCAGCAATAGAATGGCGAATTCTCCCCCCAACACCGTCATACGGCTGTCCAGGATGTTGCAATCGAGGTCGTAGATGACCCGGGTCAGATCGTCCACCAGGCCCGGGCGGTCCTTGCCCAGGGCCGAAATCACCATCTGGTTGTTGGGGCGTTTCATGGAGGCAAGTTTAATCGAGAAGGGAATCGATGTCTGCTTCACGCAAGGCCTGGGCCGCCTCCTCCGGGCTGACCGTGCTCACGAACAGGCCCGAGCCCAGCTCGAAACCGGTGGGGATGCTGGTGCGGGGGCAGATCTCCAGGTGCCAGTGGTAGCTGTCGCGGTGGGCGGCGTATTCTTCGCCGTGGGGCAACGAGTGGAGGAAGAAGTTGTATTGCACCCCGCCCACCACGCGGTCCAGACGGGCCATGGTGCGGCGGAACAGGTCGGCCAGGTCGTCCAGATGTGCTTCGGGCGTGGTGAGGAAATCGGCTTCGTGATCCAACGGGAGGATCTGGATTTCCCATTCGAAACGGCTGGCGAAAGGCTTGATGGCCACGAAATGGTCGTTGCGCTCTATGACGTACTGGCCGACGTCGATGCGGCGGCGCACCTCGCCCGATTCGCGGTCGTAGATGGTGGCTTCGAAGGTGAGGGCCTCGTCGATCAGGGAGCAGAACACGCACTGGTTGTACTTCCCGTGGTAGAGATGGCTGTGGTGCACTTCGTTCTGCACGTTTTCCGGCACCACCGGCATGGCGATGATCTGGCTGTGGGTGTGGGCGATGCTGGCGCCCGCCGCCGGTCCGAAGTTCTTGAACACCAGCACGTAACGCAACCGGGGGTCCGCGGCATAGAGCTCCGCCATGCGCCGGCGGTAGATGCCGAACAAACCAGTGAGATGTTCGCGGCTCATCTGGTGCACGGCGATGCCGTGGTTCCAGTGGTCGATGACCACCTCGTGGCGGCCGTACCCGTCGATCACCTGTTGCAGTCCGAAGGAGAGGCTGGTGCCCGGTGTATCGTCACCCAGCACCGGGTAGAGGTTGGGCACGATACGCACCTCCCAGGGCCCGTTTTCAGGATAGACGGCAATGGCCGGAGGCGTGCGGTCTTCGTTGCCTCGACAGAAGGGACAGTGCGCCACCACCGAACGGGTGTCCCGCTCCAGGCGCTTCTCTTCTTCCTTGGGGCGCATGCCCCGGGCGGTGGCCACCAGCACCGATTCCGTCGGCACGATGGGGTTGATGCGGATCTCCCGCACTGGACGGGTTCGGGTTTCGTCGGACATGGGTCGTGAGGAGGAGTGCTCTGCGAATGCGGCGATTATGCAGCCCCGGTGTGGGTTTGGAAACCGGCGCCCGTGCGCCCTGAATTCTGAGGTGGGAAGCACGGATCGCACCCGTGTGGCGGGGCAGCGGAAGATCGGTTGTCAGTGAAAAAAGCAGCGGGCTAGAATAGCGAACTTGCGCGGCGTGCCCTGCCGCGGTCGATCGCCGGAGTTGAGAATATGTTGAAGGGGAACCTGGTCGCCTTGGTCACCCCCATGCGCGGGGATGGCAGCGTCGATTATCCGGCGCTGCAGAGGCTGGTGGATTGGCACGTGGAGCAGGGGACGGATGCCATCGTCTCGGTGGGGACCACCGGCGAGTCGGCGACCCTGGACGAAAAAGAGCATTGCGAGGTCATCGCCCGCACCATCGAATACGCCGCCGGGCGCATTCCAGTCGTCGCCGGCACAGGCGCCAACGCCACCACCGAGGCCATCCGCCTCACCCGCTGCGCCGCCGAGGCGGGCGCCGACGCCTGCCTGCTGGTCACGCCTTACTACAACAAGCCCACGCAAGAGGGACTCTATCTGCACCACATGGCGGTGGCCGAGGCGGTGGACGTTCCTCAGATCCTCTACAACGTGCCCGGGCGCACCGCTTGCGACATGTTACCTGAGACGGCCATCCGCCTTTCCCGGGCGGACAACATCGTCGGCATCAAAGAGGCCACCGGCGATCTGGAACGGGTAAAGGCCATCCGCGAAGGGGCGGGCGCCGGTTTCGCCATCTACAGTGGTGACGACGCCACCGGATGTGAGGCCATGTTGCAAGGTGCCGACGGCGTCATTTCGGTGACGAGCAACGTGGCGCCGGCGGCCATGACCGAGATGTGCCGCGCCGCCTTGGCCGGGGATCGGGACCGGGCCGAGGCGTTGGACGCCCGTCTGCAGCCGCTCCACCGCAATCTGTTTTTGGAATCGAACCCCATCCCCGTGAAGTGGGCGTTGGCCGAAATGGGGCGCATCGAAAAAGGCATTCGGCTTCCGCTGACCTGGCTCAGCGAGCCCTGCCACGCGCCTTTGCGTGAGGCCATGCGCCAGGCGGGGGTCCTGTGAAATCCATCATCGGCCCCCGAGCCGGGACACGCCTGCCCATGAGACGCCTTTTTTCGTCGCCGCTTCTGTTGTCGATCGTCCTTTTGTTGTCCGCTTGCGGTTCGTTCAATCTGGACAAGGTGCTGCCCGACAAGCAGGTGGAGTACAAACGGGAGGTCATCGCCGACAAGCATCTCGAAGTGCCGCCCGATCTCACCTCCAGTCGCATCGACAACCGCATACCCGGCCTCGAAGGGGGCGGCAGTGCCAGCTACGCCGATTACACCCGGGCGCGTGAAGGAGGGGGCGGTGCCGGCATCGCCCGTGGACCTCGCAAGGTGCTGCCCGAGCATCCCGACGTGCAGGTGATGCGTGACGGCCAGGATCGGTGGCTGGTGGTCAAGGGCGCCCCGGATGAAGTGTGGGACCGGATCGTGGCCTTCTGGCAGGAGAACGGCATCCTTCTCGATGAGATGGATCCCGAAGCCGGCGTGATGCAGACCACTTGGCTCGAGAACCGGGCCGACGTGCCCAACGACCCCATCACCGACTTCATCCGCAGCGTTTTCGAAGGGGCCTATGGCGCATCCACTCGGGACCGGTTCCGCGTGCGTGTGGAACCGGGTGAGCGCCCAGGCACCACCGAAGTCTATCTCACCCATTTCGGCATGGAACAGGATTTCGCCACGGGCACCACCAACGAGGAAGACCAGATCTTCTGGAAGGTGCGTCCGCGCGATCCAGGCTTGGAAGCGATCATGCTGCGCAAGCTGATGGTGTACATGGGCTACACCGAGGACGAGGCCAAGACGCGGCTTGCGGCAGCGCGCGACCGTCAAGGGGTGCGCAGCCGCATGGACAAGGGCGATGGGCGTCTGGCGCTGGTGGTGGAGGCGCCTTTCTCCCGGGCTTGGCGGATGGTGGGGCTCGCCCTGGACCGCGTGGGCTTCGTAGTGGAAGACCGGAACCGTTCCGCCGGAACCTATTACGTCCGCTATCGTGATCCCACCGCCGGCAGCGAACAGGGGTGGCTCTCCAAACTGGCGTTCTGGCGCAGCGACGAGCCGGCGGATGAAGAGACCCTCTACCGCGTTCGGGTGGACGCGGAAGGAGAGCGAAGCCGCGTCACGGTGCACGACGAGGAGGGACGACCGCTCACCGATGCGACCGCTGAGCGGATTCTCACCATGATCCAGGAGCAGTTCCGCTGACCGGCCGGAGGCGGGGCGGTGCGATTCGCCTCTCTGGGCAGCGGCAGCCGGGGTAACGCGACGCTCATCGAAGCCGGTGAGACCCTCCTGCTGGTGGATTGCGGTTACTCGGTGCGCGAGTTCGAGGGACGCTGCCGGGTTCTCGGCGTGGAACCGGACACCATCGACGCCCTCTTGGTGACCCATGAACACGGGGATCATCTCAAGGGGGTGGGCGCCCTGGCTCGAAAATACGGGCTTTCGGTGTGGATGAGCCACGGCACCTCCTGTGCGGGGCGATGCGGTGTCTTGCCCGAACTCCATCTCTTTTCAGTCCACGGTACCGGTTTTCGTATCGGCGATTTGCGCGTCATCCCTTTTCCCGTGCCTCATGATGCCCGGGAGCCTTGTCAGTTCGTTTTCGCCCATGGCGGACGCCGGTTTGGATTGCTCACCGACGCCGGTCACATCACGCCCTACATGCGGACGCATCTCGAAGGGCTGGATCTGATGTTGTTGGAGTGCAACCACGATGCCGCCATGTTGGCTTCCGGCCCTTATCCGCCCAGCCTGCGCCGGCGGGTGGGCGGGCGGTTCGGTCATCTGAGCAACGATCAGGCGGCGACCTTGCTGTCCGGGCTCGATCGGAGCCGCTTGGCCCATCTGGTGCTGGGCCACCTGAGTGAAACCAACAACCATCCCGAGCTGGCGCGCACGACGGTGCTCGAACGCTGTGGTGATCTGGAGCCGGTGCTCTCCGTGCTGGCCCAGGACGATTGCAGCGATTGGTTCAGTCTCGACGCCTGAGTCGCGCCAGGGCCCAGCGGATGTGTTCCGCCACCAGGGGAGGCGCCGTGGGCAACCGGGCCTCCAGCACCCGAATCACCTCGATGCCGCCGCCGCTGTTGCCCAGGGCCACCGCCAGGTTGCGTTGCCAGCGCCCGTGGCCGATGCGGCGGATGGCGGAGCCTTCGGTGCGCGCGAGAAAGGTGGCTTCGTTCCAAGAGAAGAGTTCGATCAAGGTGGCGCGATCGAGGCCGTGACGGGGGAGGAAATCGGCTTCTCGGGTGGGGGGCGAAAAGCGGTTCCAGGGACAGGCCAACAGGCAGTCGTCGCAACCGTAGATGCGGTTGCCCATGAGGGGGCGCAGCGGCTCCGGAATGGGACCCGGATGCTCGATGGTGAGATAGGAGATGCACCGGCGGGCGTCCACCACCCAGGGTTCGACGATGGCCTGCGTGGGACAGCGGTCGATGCAGGCGGTGCAGCGGCCGCAGTGGTCCGGCACCGGATCATCCACCGGCAGAGGCAGATCGGTGTAGAGCTCGCCCAGGAAGAACCAGGAGCCGGCCTCACGGTTCACCAGGTTGGTGTGCTTGCCCATCCAACCCAGTCCCGCTTTCACCGCCAGGGGCTTTTCCATCACCGGCGCCGAATCGACGAAGGCCCGGTATCCAAAGGGGCCCACCGCCTGTTCGATGCGTTTTGCCAGGCGCTGGAGTCGTTTGCGCATCAGTTTGTGGTAGTCCCGGCCCAGCGCGTAGCGGGAGACGTAGGCGGCGGCCGGGTCTTCGAGCAGCAGACGGGGATCGGGTTCCGGGGGACGGAAATCCATCCGCACCGAAATCACCCGCACCGTGCCGGGCACCAGTATCTCGGGCCGCCAGCGCTTGCTGCCGTGGCGGGCCATGTACGCCATTTCGCCGTGGAAACCGCGCGCCAGCCAGGCTTCGAGTCGGGCGCTGGCCGCTTCCAGATCGGTGTCCGTGATGCCGGCCTGCTGGAAGCCCAGTTCCCGGGCCCATCGCTTGATTTCGGCCGCCAGTCGGGCCAGCCGGTCGGGGTGTACCGCCGCTTTCATGGCCGTAGAATACGTCAAACGAAGGTTTTCACACAGGCCGGCCCATGAGCGAACTTCGACCCGTGCCCTCTGTCCACCGGTTACCCCAGGCGCTGTACCGCGCCGAACAGGTGCGTGAACTCGACCGTCTTGCAATGACGCGCTACGGCATTTCGGGAGAGACGCTCATGGAACGGGCCGGCACCGCCGCCTGGGAGCGGCTGGTCAGACGCTGGCCCCATGCCGGACGGCTGGTGGTGCTGGCAGGGGTCGGCAATAACGGGGGCGACGGCTTCGTGGTGGCGCGCCGTGCCCTGGAAGCGGGGCGTTCGGTGCAGGTCTTGCAAGTGGGGGACCGCGATCGCTTGAAAGGTGACGCCTTGTACCACGCCGAGCGCTATGCCGCCGCCGGTGGGGTGTGGCGTCCTTTCGAGGGGCGGTTGCCGGAAAATGCCGACCTCCTGGTGGACGCTTTGTTGGGCACCGGCTTGGAGCGGCCGGTGGAAGGGATCTGGTCGGATGCGGTCCAGGCCATGAACCGCCAGCGGGCGCCCGTGGTGGCCCTCGATCTTCCGTCCGGTCTTCACGCCGACACCGGCGCGGTGCTCGGTTGCGCGGTGAAGGCTGAGCTCACCGTCACTTTCATCGGGCTCAAACAGGGGTTGTTCACAGGCGAAGGGCCTGAGATGTGCGGCGAGGTCGAGTTCGATGCGCTCGACGTGCCGGCCCGGCTGTACGGCCATCTGGTCGTTTCCAGCCGCCGCATCGACTGGGCCCAGCAACGGACGTTGCTTCGGCCGCGTCGGCGGACCGCCCACAAGGGGGATTTCGGCCATGTGCTGGTGGTGGGGGGCGATCACGGCATGGGCGGCGCCCCCCGCCTGGCGGCGGAAGGGGCGCTGCGTGCCGGAGCCGGGCTGGTCACCCTCGCCACACGGCCCGAACATCTGGCGCCCGCCCTGTCCGCCCGGCCCGAGTTGCTCGCCCATGCCGTGGAACAGCCCTGGCAGCTCGATCCGCTCTTGCGACGCGCCACCCAGGTGGTGGTGGGGCCGGGGCTGGGTCGGGGGCCCTGGGGGCGGGCGCTGTTCGAAATGGTCATGGCCGCCGGACGGCCGCTGGTGGTGGATGCGGACGGCTTGAATCTGCTCGCGGAGAGCCCGGTTCGCCGTGACGACTGGGTTCTGACTCCCCATCCCGGGGAAGCGGCGCGGTTGCTCGGCATCGACACGCAAGAGGTGCAGGCCGACCGTTTCGCCGCCGTGGAGGCGCTGGAGGCGCGTTACGGAGGGGTGGTGGTGCTCAAGGGCGCCGGCACCCTGGTGGCCAGCGGCGGCGATCGGCGGGTGGCGGTCTGCACCGACGGCAACCCCGGCATGGCCAGCGGCGGCATGGGCGACGTGTTGGCCGGTGTCATCGGTGCCCTCATGGCCCAGGGTCTGGCGCCGGCCGTGGCCGCCGAGATGGGGGTCTGTCTGCATGCCGCGGCGGGCGACAAAGCGGCCCGTGCGGGCCGCCGTGGCCTGTTGGCCGTGGACCTGATGTCTCACATTCGTCGGCTGGCCAATCCCGAGGATGTTTGAGGCCGAGGTGTATTGCGATACCGAAGAGGCCCAACTGGCTCTCGGCGGAATGCTGGCGCGTCACGCCGACACGCCGCTCACCGTCCATTTGGTGGGCGATCTGGGGACCGGCAAGACCACCTTGGTACGCGGTTTCCTGCGCGCCCTGGGGTATGAAGGGGCGGTGCGCAGCCCCACTTTCACCCTCGTCGAGCCCTACGACTTTCTCGATCCGCCGGTCTATCACCTGGACCTCTACCGCCTAGGGGATCCCGAAGAGCTGGAATACTTGGGCGCGCGTGAACTGCTGACGGAAGCCGCCTGGCGTTTCATCGAATGGCCGCAACGGGGCGCCGGCTGGTTGCCGCGCCCCGATCTGGAGATCGAAATCCGCCATCACGGAAACGGGCGTAAGTTGCAGTTTCGCGCCCACACGCCGGCGGCATGGAGAGCGATTGGGCACCTACGCCAAGGAAAAACTTGAGGTAATCCCCATATCTTTCAGAAAATGCTAGGAAAATACTTCCTGGTGTGCTAGCTTTTTCTTGGGGCAGGCATCGAGGGATCCGCAATGGCCGGTAGCAAACGCTCACTCGTCCTCCTTCTTTTGTGGTGGATGGCGGGCTGGGCCCTGACGGCGCAGGCCGCAGGCAAGGCCCAGATCGAGGGGCTGCGCCTGTGGAACGCGCCGGATCATACGCGGCTGGTCTTCGACCTCACCCGGCCGGTGGAGCACCGGCTGTTCACCTTGGAAAATCCCCACCGCCTGGTCATCGATTTCATCTCCACCGATCTTAGGAAACGGCTCGATCCGACCGCCAAGAAGAGCCGTCACATCCGCAAGATCCGTTACGCCCCTCAGTCCGACGGCAAGTTCCGAGTGGTGCTCGACCTGGCCCAGCCAGTGCGCCCACGCAGCTTTTTGCTGCGGCCCAGTGGCGACTATGGTCATCGTCTGGTGATCGACCTCTACGACCGTGAAGGGCGGGCTCAGGTGGCGCGCAAGGCCGACACGCCGCGCGAAGGGGAGTTGCGCGACATCGTGGTGGCCATCGATGCGGGTCACGGCGGCGAGGACCCCGGTGCCCGGGGGCGACGATTGGGGACGCGGGAAAAGGACGTCACCCTGGCCATCGCGCGGCGGTTGAAGAAGCTCATCGATGCCGAGCCGGGGATGCGCGCCGTCCTCACGCGCAGCGGTGATTACTACGTAGGACTGCGCAAACGGATGCAGATCGCCCGGCGGCACCATGCCGATCTCTTCGTTTCCATCCATGCCGATGCGTTCAAGAACAGCAAGGCGCGCGGGGCTTCGGTGTTCGTTCTCTCCCGCCGTGGCGCCTCCAGCGAGGCGGCCCGCTGGCTGGCGGCGAAAGAGAACGCATCCGATCTGGTGGGCGGCGTGAGCCTGGACGACAAGGACGACATTCTCGCATCCGTTCTTCTCGATCTGGCCCAAAGCGGTACGTTGGCCGCGAGCATGCGGGCCGCCACCCTGGTCCACCGCGAGATGGGGCGCATCGGCAAGCTTCACGGCAATAAGATTCAGAACGCCGGTTTCGTGGTGCTCAAATCGCCGGACATCCCCTCCATGCTGGTGGAAACCGGCTTCATCTCCAACCCCACCGAGGAGCGGCTGCTGGCCAGCGCCACGCATCAGCAAAAAGTGGCTCGGGCCATTTTCAAAGGCATCCGGGCCTATTTCGATCTGGAGCCGCCGCCGGGGACCCGTCTCGCCATGGAACGCCGAAAGAGAGAGGCGGCCGAGGCGCGGCGATACGTCATCAAGCCCGGGGACACCCTCTCCGCCATCGCCGCCCGCCATCGGGTGAGCGTGGCCGCCCTGCGCAGCGAAAATCGGCTCAAAGGGGATCGGATCCGAGTGGGTCAGGTGCTGCGTATTCCCAGTACTTGATCCTGTCGTGGGCGTGTCCGACCGCCGTTTTTTCCGTTTTCGATCCGGCACAAATGATTGCTTCGACCCGCGGGTGATGCTATAAGTCCCCCTGCAAGTTCCCGGGAGGCCGACGAGGGTCCTTACCCTTCGTCCGGGCGGAGGATACGGGAGTTCTTCGCGAGGGGAGGCTTGCAGGTACCGGCATCGACTCGGGTCGGCACCGAACCGGATCTGCCGGTGTCGAAGCGGGGTCCACCGGGCCCGCTTCCACTGTCGATAACAAATAACTGAAGGAGGAACCATGAAACCAGGAACCATACTCAATGTGGGACTCATCCTGGGCGGCTCCCTGCTTGCGGGCGTCGCAATGGCCGAAACCCCCAGTGCCACCATGCTCGCCAACACCTGCGCCGGCTGCCATGGCACCGGCGGCGTGAGCCACGGTCCGGCCACCCCGACCATCGCCGGCGTCTCCGAGGAGTATTTCAAGGAAGTGATGGAGGCCTATAAGAACGGTGATCGCCGTTCCACCATCATGGGCCGCATCGCCAAGGGGTACTCGGAAAAGGAGATCGCGCTCCTCGCCGGCTATTTCGCCAAGCAGAAATTCGTTCCTGCAAAGGGCCAGACCTACGACGCCAAGCTGGCCAAGAAGGGTGCGAAGCTGCATGACAAGTACTGCGAGAAGTGTCATGCCGACGGCGGCACCTCCGTGGAGGACGATGCCGGCATTCTCGCAGGACAGTGGACACCTTATCTCAAGTTCACCCTGTCCGACTTCCTTGCCGGCAAGAGTGAAATGCCCAAGAAAATGAAGAAGAAGCTGAAGAAGCTTCACGAGAAGAAGGGTGACGCCGGTATCGAGGCGCTGCTCAATTACTACGCCAGCAAGAAGTGAGGGGAGGGAACGAAATGGCTCAATTCACACGTAGAAACTTCCTCAAGGTCACGGGTGCTGCGGCAGCAGCCACCACCGCCCTGGGTTACAGTTCCTTCGCCATAGGCGGGGCCAAGAAGAAAGTGGTCATCGTCGGCGGGGGCATCGGCGGCGCCACGGCCGCAAAATACATCAAGATGATGGACAGCACCATCGACGTGACCCTCATCGAAGCCAACAAGGATTATCACACTTGTTTCATGAGCAATGAGGTGATCGCCGGGCTGCGTTCCATCGATTCCATCCGTTTCGGTTACGACGGCCTGAAAAAGCACGGCGTCAAAGTGGTGCACGACTGGGTCACCAGTATCGATCCGGGCAAACGGGTGGTGAAGACCCAGGGCGGCGGCACCTTCAACTACGATCGCTGCATCGTCTCTCCCGGCATCGATTTCCGGTGGGACACCATCGAGGGTTACGACGCCAAGGTGGCGGAGAAGATCCCTCATGCCTGGAAGGCCGGTCCCCAGACGGCGCTGCTGCACAAGCAGCTGCGGGCCATGCGCGATGGCGGTACCGTCATCATCGCACCGCCGCCCAACCCCTTCCGTTGCCCGCCGGGACCCTATGAGCGGGCCTCGCTCATCGCTTCCTACCTCAAGAAGCACAAGCCCAAGTCCAAGATCATCATTCTCGATCCCAAGGACAAGTTTTCCAAGTTCGGGCTCTTCACCGAAGGCTGGAAGCGCCACTATGGCTATGGCACCGACAACAGCATGATCGAATGGATCAGCGGTGCCAACGGCGGCAAGGTGGTGTCGGTGGATGCCAACAAGTGGACCGTGAGCGCCGACGTGGAGGACTTCAAGGGCGACGTAATCAACATCATTCCCGCCCAGAAGGCCGGCAAGATCGCCTTCGACGCCGGGCTCACCAACGACAAGGGTTGGTGCCCCATCGACGGTAAGACCTTCGAGTCGAAGATCCACAAGAACATCCACGTGATCGGGGATGCTTCCGTGGCCTCGCCGCTGCCCAAGTCGGGTTATGCCGCCAACTCCGAGGCCAAGGTGGCCGCGGCCGCAGTGGTGGCGCTGCTCAACGGCGACAAGGCGCCGCAGCCTTCCTGGGTGAACACCTGCTACTCCATCATCCATCCGGGTGAGGGGATCTCGGTGGCCATGGTCTATGCCTACAAAGACGGCAAGATCGTCAAGGTCAAGGGCTCCGGCGGGCTCACGCCCAAGGAGTTCGACGCCGAGATGCGTGCTCGGGAAGAGGCGTACGCCCATTCTTGGTTCAAGAACATCACTGCGGACGTGTTCGGCTGATCGAACCGGGAAACCGAAGGAGAAGGGCGCTGCTTCGGCAGCGCCTTTTTCGTTTCCGTTCGGTACGAGCCCAGGCTCCGGGGAAGCGGTCGCCGGTGGCGGCGTCGCGCATGGGCGGCATGTGGTGGAACGGTTGCGGCGGTTTGCCGTGATCCGGGCCTTTGCGTACACTGCCGACCTTTTTTCGAAAGGACGTTTCGGTGGTGTACAGAATCGCACTCTCATTGTGGTTGTTGTTGGCGTTCGGCCTTGCCGGGGCATCGGACGAAGCGGAGCTCCGTCGACAGTGTGAGTCTTGTCATGGGCCGGACGGCTACAGCCGGGATCCACGGGTTCCCACCATTGCCGGGCTGTCCGCCATCTCCATGGAAGAGAGCCTCCTTCAATATCGGGAAGGCGCCCGCCCCGCGGACCGCTACCGGCCCGAGGGCGGGGAGGAGAGCGACATGGTGGAGGTGGCCAAGGCCCTCTCCCGAGACGAGATCGTGCGGTTGGCGGAACACTATGCCGCCTTGCCCTATCGGCCCATGGTTCAGCCTTTCGATGCGGCGTTGGCGGCGAAGGGCGAGGTGTTGCATCGGGAGCGGTGCGAAAAGTGCCACACCCGAGGTGGATCCAATCCGGATGACGACGCCTCCCTCCTCGCCGGACAGGGCAGGGCCTATCTGGAACGCCAGTTCCAGCTCATTCTCTCGGGTGAGCGGGTGATGCCCAAGAAGATGCGCAAACGCATCCACGCTCTCGATCCGGAGGACGTGGAGGCACTGGTGGAGTATTACGTCAGCCGCCGGTGAGCCGGGCTCCGATCTGTGCCAGAATGGCGGCCATGAAGCGCCCCATTCGCGTTCTGCCCTCCGCGCTCGTCGACCAGATCGCCGCCGGTGAAGTGGTGGAGCGCCCCGCTTCGGTGGTGAAGGAGCTGGTGGAGAATGCACTCGATGCCGGTGCCCACCGCATCGAGGTGGAAGTTGAGCGGGGGGGTGTCAAGACCATCCGCGTGCGTGACGACGGTGCCGGCATCGCCCGTGACGAGCTGCCTCTGGCGTTGCGTCGTCACGCCACTTCCAAGGTGGCGACCCTGGAAGAGCTGGAGCGGGTGGCCACGTTGGGTTTTCGGGGCGAAGCGCTGCCCAGCATCGCGTCGGTGTCACGCTTGACGCTGATCTCCCGAACCGCCGAGCAGGATCACGCCTGGAAGTTGGAGGGCGGGGACACGGCACCGGTGCCCGCGGCTCATCCCCAAGGCACCACGGTGGAGGTGCGCGATCTCTTCTACAACGTTCCGGCGCGGCGGAAGTTTCTCAAGACGGAGAAGACGGAGTTTCGCCACATCGAACGGCTTCTGCGTCGGCTCGCCCTGGCCCATTTCGAAGTGGGGTTCCGCCTGGTGCACAACGGTCGTGAAGTGATGCACTTGCGTCCGGCGGAAAACAGGGCGGAACGGGAAGGTCGATTGGCCGCGTTGTTGGGCGACGCCTTCGTGGACGGCAGTCTGCATCTGGTCCATGAAGCGGCGGGGTTGACCCTGTCGGGCTGGGTGGGGTTGCCGGCGTGTTCCCGGAGTCAGCCCGACATGCAGTATTTCTACGTCAACGGCCGGGCGGTGCGCGACAAGCTGGTGACTCACGCCGTGCGTCAGGCCTATGAAGACGTGCTCTACCATGGTCGCCATCCCGCCTATGTGCTCTATCTGGAACTGGATCCCCGCCAGGTGGACGTGAACGTCCACCCCGCCAAGCATGAAGTCCGCTTTCGTGACGCGCGGTTGGTCCATGATTTTCTGTTTCGCACCCTTCAAGAGGTGCTTGGCCGGCCCGCGGTGGAGGCACCGGCCCCATCGCTGGCTTCCACCCCGTCCGCCGTGCCGCCCACGCCTGCCCGGAGCGCCGTCCCCCTGGAGGTGTCCCGAAGTCAGGCGCCGTTGGATCTGGGGGTGGCCGAGCGGGCGGCGGCCTACGAGGCGGCATTCCAATGGCAGGCGGCGAGCGAGGCCCCGTCCGGTTCCGGGCGGGCAGAGGATGGGCAGACGCCGCCGCTGGGCTACGCACTGGCCCAGTTGCACGGCGTCTATATCTTGGCCGAAAACGAACGTGGGTTGGTGCTGGTGGATATGCATGCGGCCCACGAGCGGATCACCTACGAGCGGCTCAAAACGGCCTTGGCTCGAGAGGAGGTTCGCAGCCAGCCGCTGTTGATACCGGTGTCGGTGGCGGTCTCTCCGGCGGAGGCGGAACTGGCCGAGGCGCACCGGCCGTTCATGACGCGGCTGGGTTTGGACGTGGACCGGTTGGATGAGGCGACCCTGGTGGTGCGCGCCTTGCCGGCGCTGCTCGAAGGGGCGGATGCGGAACGGCTGCTGCGCGATCTGCTTTCCGATCTGGCCGAGCACGGCCGGAGCGACCGCCTGCAGGTGGAGATGAACCGTCTGCTGGCCACCATGGCCTGCCACGGTTCGGTGCGCGCCCATCGAAGGCTCACACGGGAGGAGATGAACGCCCTGTTGCGCGACATCGAGCGCACCGAGCGCAGCGGGCAATGCAACCACGGCCGCCCCACTTGGGTTCAGCTCGACATGGCGGCGTTGGATCGCCTGTTCCTTCGGGGAAGATGAAGGCGCCACGACCCCGGGCCATTCTGCTCATGGGCCCCACCGCCTCGGGAAAGACCGATCTGGCGGTGGCCTTGGCGCGTCGGCTTCCGGTGGACCTCATCAGCGTCGATTCGGCGTTGGTCTATCGCGGCATGGACATCGGCACCGCCAAACCGTCGCCCGAACTGCGGGCGGAGATTCCCCATGGATTGGTGGACATCTTGGATCCGGAAACACGCTATTCCGCGGCCCGGTTCCGGCGCGACGCCTTGGCGCTGATGGAGGAGAGCCGGGCGCGGGGACGGGTTCCCCTGCTGGTGGGCGGCACCATGCTCTATTTTCATGCTCTGGAACACGGTTTGTCCGAGTTGCCGTCGGCGGACGAAGCCTTGCGTCGCCGACTCCAATCGGCCTACCGGGAGCGGGGCGGTGCTGCGTTGCACCGCGAGCTTGCGGCGAAAGACCCTGTTGCGGCCGAACGGATCCATCCAAACGATCCCCAGCGGCTGTTGCGCGCCCTGGAGGTGATCGAGCTGACCGGACGACCCTTGTCCAGCCTCCAGCGGGGGGGTGAACCCTTGGAGTGGGAGCTGCTCAAGTTGGTGCTCGCGCCGGCCGACCGGACGGTACTGCACCGCCGTATCGCTCTCCGTTTTCGTGACATGTTGAACGAGGGGCTGGAAGCGGAGGTGGCCGCGCTCCTGGCCCGCCCCGGCGTTCATCCCGACCTGCCCTCCATGCGTGCGGTGGGCTATCGTCAAGTGGCGGCCCATCTCCTGGGGCGATGCAGCCGTGAGGAGATGATCGAACGGGCGGTGGCCGCCACCCGGCAACTGGCCAAGCGCCAGTTCACCTGGCTGCGGCGCGAGCGCGAGGCCGTTTGGCTGGACGAAGGCCGGGCGGTGGAGCAGGCGCTCGCCCTGGCGGAAACTTTCGTGGCGAAGGCGCGTCCAACGGCCGGTTGAGTGCGATTGCCCCCTTTCGGTGCTGTGTTATATTAGGAGCGGCCACGCGCACCCGGCAAAACCCCAACCATAACTGGCAGCAGGCTTTTTCGCTGCGATCACTATAACAACCGCCACATAAGAAGGAGTTCCATCATGTCAAAAGGGCAGACATTGCAGGACCCTTTCCTCAACGCATTGCGTAAGGAACGCATTCCCGTATCCATCTTTCTCGTCAACGGCATCAAGCTGCAGGGAACCATCGACTCTTTCGATCAGTTCGTGGTGTTGCTGAAGAACCAAGTGAGCCAGATGGTCTACAAACACGCCATTTCCACCGTTGTGCCGTCGCGCAACGTGCGCCTCAACCCGCCTCAGGAGAAACAGCCTGACCATCTTGATTCCGGCAATTTCTGACGCCTTTCTCCAAGTCGACCGGCGCCCCGCGGCCTTGCGGCCGCCGGGGCGCCGTCGTGCTGGCCGTCGGGGCTGAGGTGTTCGAGCGTCCCCGTACCGGTGAACACGCGCTGCTGGTGCACGTGAGCCGTCGCGGCGCGCCCGATCCCGAAGAGTTGCAAGAGTTCAGGGATCTGGCGATTTCGGCCGGAGCCCGGGTGCTGGATCTGGTCACCGCCACGCGGGCCGTGCCCGACCCTCGCTATTTCGTGGGTCGGGGCAAGGCGGAAGAAATCCGTGATCGAGTGGCGGCGTTGGGTGCCGAGCTGGTGCTGTTCGATCATGCACTTACACCCAGCCAGGAGCGCAATCTGGAAGGGCTTCTCCAATGCCGGGTGCTGGACCGCAACGGCCTCATTTTGGACATCTTCGCCCAGCGCGCCCGCTCTTTCGAAGGTAAGCTGCAGGTGGAACTGGCCCAGCTACGCCACCTCTCCACCCGTCTGGTGCGAGGTTGGACTCACCTGGAGCGGCAGAAGGGCGGCATCGGCCTGCGCGGACCCGGGGAGACCCAGTTGGAGACCGACCGTCGCCTATTGGCCCGGCGCATCGACCAGATTCGCCGCCGCTTGGCCCGGGTGGACGGACAGCGTCACCAGGGGCGGCGCGCCCGGCGCCGGGCCGAAGTGCCCACCGTGTCCCTCGTGGGATACACCAACGCCGGCAAGTCCACCTTGTTCAACCGTCTCACCCAGGCCCACGTCTATGCCAAGGATCAGCTTTTCGCCACTTTGGATCCCACTTTACGGCGGTTGACGCTGCCCGGCGGGGAGACGGTGGTGCTTGCGGATACCGTCGGTTTCATATCGAAGCTGCCTCACGAGCTGGTGGCCGCTTTTCGCTCCACTTTGCAAGAGACGGTGGAGGCGGCATTGCTGCTTCACGTGGTGGACGCCGCCGGCCGGCGGCGGGAACAGGCGGCCGAGGTGGAAAAGGTCCTGGCGCAGATCGGAGCGCAGGATGTTCCGCGCATCGAAGTCTTCAACAAGATCGATCGGTTGTCCGACGGAGAACCCCGGGTGGAGCGCAACGAAAGGGGAGAGGTGACGCGCATCTGGTGCTCCGCCGCCACCGGTGCCGGCCTGGAGCTGCTGATTCAGGCGTTGGACGAGCGGTTTCGGCGACGGCACCTCCTTAAGCGGGTGCGTCTGGGTGCGGAGGAAGGGCGATTTCTGGCGTTGTTGCACGCCCGTGGCAAGGTGGTTTCCAGCCACCCGATGAGGGACGGTGGTTGTTTGGTGGAGGTGGACTTCTCTCCGACCCAATTCGCCCGGTTGGAGAAGCAGGAACCCGAGCTGGCCGCGCGGATGAAAGATCCGGATCGCTTTCCATAGCACTTTTTCCGCGAGTTGGTAAAATCGCACCTTCGCGAAGCGCTTCGGCGCCGATTCTTTTCAGAGA
>Ga0256914_1001922_pt1 | contig 17812 bp, 20 predicted proteins | sample HulkmetaG_FD_191571 | JGI IMG/M metagenome (GOLD analysis project Ga0256914, IMG submission 191571) | Hydrothermal chimney microbial communities from Main Endeavour vent field at the Juan de Fuca Ridge, Pacific Ocean - Hulk | ecosystem: Environmental > Aquatic > Marine > Hydrothermal vents ... | reverse complement strand
TCAAGAAAAATATCATGAAAGCAGATCTTACGGCCATTTCAGGGCTCCCGTGTTTTCTTTCCTAATCGGTTATTTCTTAAAAAAGCAAGATAAGAGCCATAATCCGGGATAATGACCGGCAGGACTCAACAGGGATTTTTCTTTCAAATTGGTCCATAGTTAGGTAAATCTAACAGGATTCTGTTAGAGAAATTGCATCTCTATCCTCAATATTTCTGCGAGGTGATAAACTGGTGAACAGGTATATCCCCTTGATCCTTCTTGGCGTGTTGCTTAATGCAGCAGCACAGCTGGTACTCAAGAAGGGCATGACGGACATAGGGCATTTTTCCTTTACATTGGAAAACCTCCTGCCAATAGGTCTGAAGGTGGCAATGAATCCCTTTGTAATTCTGGGCGTGGTCTTTTATGTAGTGAGCCTTGCCGTATGGCTCATGGTGCTTTCCCGGGTGGACGTCAGCTATGCATATCCCCTTCTTAGCGTAGGCTATATCGTGGCTGCCCTGGCAGGGAAATATTTCTTTCACGAGCCCTTGGGGCTTGTGCGCTGGGCAGGGATAATAATAATCTGCATCGGTGTATTTCTAATCACCAGGAGTGTCTGAGCAGTGAAAGACTTCAAAAGAAGGAAGGATTTTCTTCCCTTTTGCCGCCCTACAATCGGAGGGGACGAAATTGATGAAGTCGTGGACAGCCTTGAAAGCGGCTGGATCACCACAGGCCCAAAGACTGCCCGCCTTGAAGAAGAGTTCCGTATCTGGAGCGGTGGCCAGGAAGCCATTGCCGTAAACTCTGCAACAGCCGGTCTTCACCTGGCACTTCTCACCCTGGACCTGAAAAAAGGTGACGAAGTAATAACCACGCCCATAACCTGGCCCTCCACTGTGAACAACATAGAAATATGCGGGGCCAAAACGGTCTTTGCAGACGTGGACAGGGAAAGCTTGCAGATACTTCCAGATGCGGTGGAGGCAGCCGTAACCCGAAATACCCGGGCCGTGATTCCGGTCCATTTTGCCGGTGCCCCTGCTGACCTTGATCCCTTGAGGGAAATCTGCAGCAAGCACGGACTGCACCTCATCGAGGATGCGGCCCATGCCGTGGGTACCAGGTACGGGGAAAGACTCATCGGTTCTGACAGCGAGGTTGCGGTTTTCAGCTTCCACCCCATAAAAAACATTACCACCGGTGAGGGAGGGATGATCCTTTGCCGTGACACCGAAAGGGCCGAGCGCATGAGAAGGCTCAGATTTCACGGCATTTCAAGGGATGCCTGGAAAAGGTACTCCAAGGGAGGAATACCCCAATACGAGGTGATAGAGCCCGGCTACAAGTACAACATGCTTGATATACAGGCAGCCATAGGCCTTCACCAGTTTAAAAAACTCGACTCGTTCAACCGGCGAAGGAAAATCCTGTCAGAAAATTATTTCAGACTCCTCGAGGATATCCCCGAGATAATGCCATTAAGGCCGCCAGGATACGAGCACACGCATGCATGGCACGTTTTCATAGTACGTGTTGACATCGAAGCCATAGGAACCGGAAGGGACGAATTCATCATGAAGCTGCAGGAGGAAAACGTTGGCACAGGGCTCCATTTTCCTGCAGTACATCTCCAGAAATATTACAGGGAAAGATATGCCTTCAGAAGGGGCATGTTCCCAAATGCAGAATGGAACAGCGACAGGCTTTTCTCCCTGCCCCTGTATCCTCTCTTGAAAGAGGAGGACCAGGAGTATGTGGCAAAGGCCCTGAAAAAGGTAATTTCATCCTGCAAATATGCTGGAGGCCAGCCTTGAAAAAACTCTGTCTCAAGATAGACGTTGATACGCACGACGGCATGAGAGACGGGGTGCCGGCACTCCTTGAAGACCTGGAATATTTCAAGGCCAAGGCCACATTTTGCCTGTCCTTCGGTCCGGACAATGCCGGTAGGGCCATATTCCGCCTTTTTACACATCCGTCTTTTCTGAAGAAGATGCTTTACACCGGTGCGCCCAGGCTTTATGGCCTCCGGACAGTGCTTTCCGGCACTCTTCTTCCGGCAAGGCCCATTGCCACCGCCTTTCCTGAAATATGCAGGCAGGTCGTAAGCCAGGGCCACGAAGCAATCTTTCATGCATGGGATCACAGAAAATGGCAGGATCACCTGGGAAACATGGACAGGCAGGAGATCAGGCAGGAATTCAAAAAGGGATTTTCAGCCTTTGAATCCGTATTTTCCAGGAGGCCGCTTGCAGTTGCAGCACCAGGATGGCAGGCAACCCCTGAAAGCCTTTCGGTGGAAGAAGAGCTTGATCTTCTCTATGCCAGCGATCTCAGGGGAACTTTCCCCTGTTTCCTGAAGGCTGATGATAGAAGCTTTTCAACACTCCAGATACCAACAACCGGGCCGTGTATCGAAGAGCTCCTCACCGTGGGAATCCGGGACGAGGAAGACATTTCTTCCCATCTTCTTATGGCCCTCCAGGAGGCGGATCATCCTGTCCTGGCTGTACATGCAGAGGTCGAAGGCGGACTTTTCAGGCCCTTTTTCAGGAGGTTCATGGCAAAGTTGACCAGGGAGTTTGACGGCTTCCTGACCCTGGAAGAAATTGCCTCGAAACTACTGGAAGATCCAGGGAAAATCCCGGTTCTTAAATTTCATGAGAAAGCGTTGCCAGGCAGGGCAGGGAAGGTGGCCTCGGCCACTACAGAAAAACGGTAAGGACGGATACAAAACTTGAAGATCGCCATTGTCAGGAAAAAATGCGGATTTTCCATGGGAGGGGCAGAGGGTTACTGTGCCAACGTGGCCACAAAGCTCGTGGAGAGGGGGCACCAGGTCGCAATCGTTGCGGATGAATCCACGCTTGATGGCATCCGGTTTGAGAGGGCCAGGGTCGCAGGAAGGGGCAGTATATTAAAAAATCTGGGTTTTTTCATGGAAAGCCGGAACGTGTTGGAAAGGCTTGATTCCCACCTCATTTACGGACTTTCGCGTATCAGGGAAGCAAATTTCCTCCGCATATCCGATCCCCTTCACTCAGCCTGGCTGGATCTCGGCTACGATCCCTCCCTTCCGTTTTCATTCCTGAGACGCATCAGTCTTCGCCACAGTCTCCTTCTCTGGCAGGAAAGAGAGTCAATACGTTCCTGTGGTTATCTTGTTACCAATTCGAATCTTGTAAAGGAACACCTCGCCTCCTATTACCGGGTAAGGCCGGAATATGTCTTTACGGTTTATAACGGCGTTGACCACGAAAGGTTTTCCCCGTTATCCAAAAAAGAGAGACAATCCACGAGGGAAATGCTTGGCATTGGCGCAGGTGAGACAGCGATCCTGTTCGCCGGTTCAGACCTGAAAAGAAAGGGGCTTTCCCATCTTCTAAGGGCAGCAGGAAGGCTGGATCAACCTGTAAAGATTTTCATAGCCGGTGCAGAGAAAGACCCCGGGGCCGCCTCCCTCTGCCAGAAAGAGGGAATCGCCGCCCGGGTCTTTTGGCTTGGTTTCCGCCTGGACATGGAACGGCTGTACCAGGCAGCAGACCTATTTTGCCTTCCAACCCTTTATGATCCCTTTGCCAACTCGGTCCTGGAGGCCATCTCCTGTGGAACTCCTGCCCTTACCACAAGGCTCAACGGTGCCAGCGAAGTCCTCCTGCCTGTATGTCCGGAGCTTGTTGTCAGCAGACCTGAACCAGAAAAGCTTACAAATGCCATGAAATACTTTACAGGGCTCAGCACCGGTGAAAAAGACGCATTGAGGCAAAAACTTTATGATAGGTCCATGGATTTCTCTTGGGATCAGCACATAGATCAACTGGAGGAGTTGTTCCGAAGATACAAAATCTCTTCTTAAAACCAAACTATAGACTTCAAATATCTGGAAACAGAATTTCATTTGCTGGCTGCGTTCCTTAGATAACATCTATCCAGAAAATACTAATTTGGATTTTCCGCTGACTCTGTATAAAAATCCTTAAACGTCTTTGTCAGCTCGTCCGTCTCTATAAATAAATGAGCACTCGAGATAATGAACTTGTAACAGCCTTTCTTGATGGAAAGGAAGAGGCTTTTGAGGAATTGATGAGTAGATATCAACGACAGGTGTTTTATCTCGTGAAATCTTTGGTTTTTGACAGTGAAGAAGCTGGTGACATCACGCAAAAGACCTTTATCGCTGCATTTAAAAACCTGAACAAATTGAGAAACAGGGGAATGTTCAAGCAATGGCTTTTAAGAATAGCTGCAAACAAAGCAAGAGATCATCTAAAAACCAAGAAGGAGAGCATTGAATTTGAAGGTTGGATGGAGCCTGACTGTAAAAATATTCCTGAAAAAAGGATTATTGAAAAAGATATGGTTCGCTGGATAAAGAGGGCACTAAACGGACTTCCTGCACGCCAAAAAGAGGTTGTAAGCTTCAGGATATTTCACGGATTCAGTTTCAATGAGATTGCAGGGATTTTAGATATTAAAGAGGCCACTGCCAGAACTAATTTTCATTTTGGGATAAAGGCATTGAGAAAAGATTTACTGAAACAGGGGAGTGGAATCGGTAATGAAGTGTGAAAAATTTTGGGACGATGCATCAGAACTTATCTTTGGTAATACGGCAAAATGGGACAGCATTCCTGACCATCTACAGTCACACCTTGATATATGTCCCAAGTGCCGGAAGGAATTCATGCTGATATCTACAGGGCTGGATGCCCTTAACAAGGAAATTCACATGGAGGAGAGCGGGCCTTTTTGGCACAGCATGAAACAGGAAATCAAAAAACAGGTTGGGATTCCCCGGCGTCGTATTTCGTTCCGCCTGAACTTTTTTTCTCCCCGGGGGCTTACATGGGCTACTGCAGTCTTGTTGGTATTAATGTTTGTATTTAGGTGGTCTGTTTTTACAGGTCCGTCACTTACAAGTCAGGACCTCATGGTTATGTTTGGAAATGATCCCATTGTGTCTCTTTATGACCAATCCTCACCTGATATCATCTCTCCAGGACAGACCGACCCCGATCCATATGTATATGCTGGTCTTATTGATGCTTGGACGGTCCTGCTGGCTGAAACTTACGAAAATCACAATCACGATGGCAGATCCTTAAAATTTAAAAAAGACAGTCATAAAAGAGATATTTCCAGTGTTTTTTTCTACAACGAAACCGTGGGGTAATTATCCAGGATGTCCACTGGCACATGTCCTGATCGTGGAGGAAAAAAATGAAAAAAAGGGCCGCTTTTTTCAGCTTTTTAATCTCGTGTCTGACGTTTATCTTTTCATCTGTTGGATTGGCAGGACCTCATTCTTCTATTCCTCAGCAGAGACACGGAAATATAAAAGAACGGCTTGTTACTCTGAGAAATTGGAAACTAATGGATGAGTTCAACCTGACCGGTGACAGAGCTACTCAGGTATTCAATATCCTAAAGACCTTTGATGACAAGCGCGAAGAGTTGATTTTTAAACGAAGGACATTGTTCAGAAATCTAAGAGAGGAGCTTCAGAGGTCTATCCCGGCTGAAGATCGCCTCAGAAAACTCATGAAGGAAATCAACGTGGTAAATGTTGAACTGGCCAGCCTGCCCCAGGAAGAAACTAAGGCACTGGCGCCGGTTTTTACGGTGAAGGAACAGGCGCAGTATCTCCTGTTTTCTGAGAGGTTTGCCAGGGAGGCTAGGAGACTGCTGACCCGCAAGGCTTCAGGGCCAAATGGGCCCTTTATGAATAGACGTCCAAAGTAATAGTCTCAAAATTTTCGGGCAGCTTGCACATTTTGTAGCCTGCCTGTTGCGGAAATTCAACATATCATACTTACCCAATAAATTTGAGGTGTTCAAAGGCGAGGAGGACTGAGTCATGTCAGAAACATCTAGAATCTCAGGGCGACTAGAACCCTTTATCCCAAACAGTTTAGCTCCTTGGAATAGACGGCGTGTAGCTCATCTCCTTCGGCGCACACGGATTGGAGCACCATCAAGACAGGATATAGACTTTTTTGCATCCCTAGATCCATCTCAGGCCGTAGACAGGCTTTTTGAGTTTGATTCAGCGCCTGATCCTCCTGACTGGGTAAATGAACCCATTACACTCCCTCCAGACCAAGAACTTGAACGTGACAGGAGAAAAGAGCTGATTGCTTGGTGGCTTTACACCTGTCAATTAGATTCAAGCATCCGAGAAAGACTAGTCTATTTCTGGAGCAATCACTTTGTAGTCGAGGCCGCCAAGGTCAAAAATCCCCAGATGCTTTATAAGATCAATCAGCTTTTCAGGGTTTACGCAAAAGGGAATATAAAGGAGCTTACCAAGGCCGTTGGCAAGGAACCTGCTATGCTTGTCTATCTTGATGGACGAAGCAACAAAAAAAATGACATCAATGAAAATTATGCAAGGGAGTTACAAGAGCTTTTTACCATCGGAAGGGGCAATTATACACAGGAGGACGTGATAGAGGCGGCAAGGGCATATACCGGCTGGTTGATAGACCGTATAAATATTGCAGGAATTATGAATCCGAGGAGGCATGATTACAGACTTAAGACTTTTTACGGTCAGACCGGTCCATGGAATGGGGATGACATAGTAGACATCATCTTTCAGCAGGATGAAACTGCCCTTTTCCTGGCCGAAAAGATATATTGCCATTTTGTATATCGTGTACCAGATGAGGAGATTATCCAGGAACTTGCCGTGCTTTTGAGATCCAGTGGCTATCAACTGGAACCCGTTCTCAAGACTCTACTTAAAAGTTCTCATTTTATGGATGAATCCATTATTGGGGCCGATATCAAAAGTCCTATGGATTTCACTTTTGGGCTTTTGCACCAACTGATGCCAAGAAAGGTTAACTGGCGGTCTGTAACAAGGCTCTTGGCACGGCTCGGACAGTTGCCCTTAAATCCGCCTAATGTGGCAGGCTGGGAAGAACACCGAAGCTGGCTCAGTGCATCAACCCTAGCAGAAAGATTTGGTACGGCTTCCCTGCTTTCTGGATCCCGTAGTTCCTCATGGTTTGATTTCACAGCATTTCTAAACGGCTATGCAAGCAGGAACAATCTGGAAAGGCTTGTAGACGATATCCTTGAAGATCTTCTTGCTGTTCCTGTGGCTGATGAAGTCAGAAATAAACTCATAGAAATCATACTGCAGGGAAGAAATCCTGATGAATGGGACGTCCGCCAGGCCTGGGCTGTTGAAGGTCTAAAAAAAGGTCTCGCTGCGATTGTTCAAACTTCAGAATATCAACTCCACTGAGATAGGGGGGATTAGTCATGAAAAGACGTACCTTTTTGAAGATATGCGGATCATTGGCAGCTTCGTGGCCTCTTGCCAAGCTGGCCCCTGCACTGGCATCTCAACAGACGGACTTTCAAAGGCACCTAGTAGTGCTGGAACTAGTTGGTGGAAACGATGGGCTTAATACTGTAATTCCTTTTACGGATTCGGCCTATTACAAGGCGCGTCCGGTAGTGGCTGTGCCAGCAGAATCTGTGCTGCCCATTTCAGAAAATTTTGGTTTGCATCCAGAAATGGAAGGCCTTTTATCGGTTTGGGAAGCAGGCAATGCTGCAATTGTTTTAGGTCTTGGATATCCAGATCAGGACTTATCTCATTTCCGTTCTACAGATATCTGGAGAGGGGCCGATACCTCAGCGGTGATAGAATCAGGATGGATTGGCCGTTATCTTGAAACCATTTATCCTGGGCTTCGAGAAGATAATATGCCTCAAGATCCGGCAGGCCTCGAGATCAAAAACCAAGATACCCTTCTCATGAAGGCATCTGGTGGACAGGCTGGGCTCGCAGTTCAAGATCCTGCTAAAATGTTTGAATTGATGCAGAGCGCCGTTTCTCTTCCGCAGACGACACCTCCCGATACTTTTGCAGGAAAAGAGCTCGCCTTTGCAAGATCAGTTGCTTCGCAAGCCCAGCAGTACAGCAGTCGGCTTTATGATGTTTCTTCAAAAATATCAAACCAAGTTCAGTATCCTTCTTCCCAGCTAGCCGAGGATCTGGCCCTAATTGCTCGGCTTGTGGCAGGAGGCCTTGACACCAGGATATACTCTGTTGCCCTAACCGGCTTTGATACACATGCAAATCAGTTACAAGTCCAACCCCAGTTGCTAAGGACATTTTCCGATGCAGTCGCGGCCTTTCTATCAGACATTGAGGCACTGGGAATCTCTGACAAGATTATTCTCATGACTACATCTGAATTTGGACGACGGGTTAAAGATAACGGTTCAGGTACGGACCATGGAGCTGCAGCTCCGCATTTCCTTCTTGGCAATGCAATTAATGGGGGACTTTATGGCATACAGCCAAGTCTTACCGACCTGGATGCCTCGGGCAATCTGAAATTCAATTTGGATTTCCGGCAAATGTTTGGGGCTGTGCTTACAGGCTGGTTGGGCTTAAGGAATGAAGATACGGCAAAAATTCTTATGGGCGAATTTGACACATCTCCCTTGGCTGGCATTTGCAGCTGAAAGAAATAACCCCTTCGGAATTGGAAGCGTAATCCCTAAGACTGTGAATCGCGGCTGTGTTTGCGAATTTTGTGGATTATTTTCGTGGTGGAAGTGTCAACCTCGAATTTTATCCTTTCAACCCTGCCGCCCCGTGATTTTACAACATCTGCTCCTACGATTTCGTCTTCTTTCCAGTCTGCCCCCTTTACCAATACATCCGGCACCAGTTCACGGATCAGTTTTTCAGGGGTATCTTCATCAAAGATCACCACGTAGTCCACAAAGGAGAGGGCGGAAAGGACCATTGCCCGCTGTTCCTGCGGGTTTAGGGGGCGCCCGCGGCCCTTGATCCTGGTGATGGACGAGTCGCTGTTCAGGCCGAGGACCAGGAAATCACCAAGAAGCCGCGCCTTTTTCAGATACGAGACATGACCGGCGTGCAGGATGTCAAAGCAGCCGTTTGTAAACACCATTTTCTGACCAATGGCCTGCCTTCTTTTGACTGTCTTTCTCATGGCCTCGACGTTGCAAACCTTCTGCCCGGTCGGAAAATTCCACTCTCCCCTGGGCCAGGCCGAGTTGAATACGGCCCTGGTGGATGAAACAGTACCGGTTTCGATCTCCGAAACAATAAGCGCCTCCTCCCGTCCTGCCTGAGCGGAAAGCTTTCCGTCCGGTCCTGATACGAGTGATGAACCTGCAAACTCGGTATCCTGGCACCTGCCGCAGGCATTCGCACCTGCAATGAAGCACTGGTTTTCCATTGCCCTGGCCTTTAGGAGGGCAACAAGGTTGTCCTTCCTGGAAAGGGGCCAAAGCGCCGAGACTATGAGGAGGTGGCATCCGGAGACGGAATAATATCTTGCAAGTTCGGGAAAGCGGATGTCGAAACATATCATTGGGCCAAGCCCAAGCTCTGCCCCATGGTTGTCAAGCCAAAGTGGCCTCGGGCTTTTGCCGGCCTTGAAGACACTGGTCTCCTTAAAGGGCGGAAAAAGATGGAGCTTGTCATAGCGAAAGGGCTCTCCTGAAGGTGCAATGACGAACTGGGAATTCAAAATGCCATTGTCTTCTTCCTTCCAGGGCAGACCGGCACAAATGGTGATATTGTTTTTCCTGGCCGCATCCTCAAGCCTGGAAAGAAAAACCGGCGTAAGCCCTGCGGCTTTACAGGCCCTTTCCATGTCCGGCAGCGGTCCAAATGGGAAAAGTTCCGGGAGGAGCACCAGCAGCGCCCCCTTTCTTGCTGCCTTTTCGCATTGTTCCGCTGCCCGCCCGACATTTTCTTCCGGGCTTCTTCTGGAAGGATCAACCTGGCAGATGCCGATCTTCAGTTTCACCTAGAAAGCCTCCAGTCCAGTGTCTTCCTGAGGCCTTTTTCAAGGTCATGTTCCGCCTTCCAACCAAGCTCATCACTTGCCTTTTGACAATTTAGGCAGCTTTTCTTGAGATCCCCGGCCCTTGCCGCCTGCCTATCCATCTGTGAAAGCCCCTCATCAAGTTGAACCCTTTCCTTCATGACATGGTATATATTTTCGAAAAGGTCCAGGGTCTTTGTCTCGACCCCGGTACCTATATTGAAGGCCTGGCCACTTCCCTTTTCAAGGGCCATCAGGTTTGCCTTTACCACGTCACCGACGAAGCAGTAGTCCCTGATCATGCCCTTAGGATCCTCGGGAAAGTGAAATAGGGTGCACTTCTTCCCGGAAAGGAGCCGGTCCATGAATATGGCCACAACCCCCGCCTCTCCATGGGGAATTTGCCTTGGACCATAGATGTTTGCGTACCGGAGCACCGTGTAGTCCATTCCGTACTGGTGACGGTAGAAAAAGAGGAAATCCTCCGAGACCGCCTTGGCAATGGCGTAAGGGGAAACGGGCTGGGCAGGGTATCTTTCGGTTGTGGGATACTCTTCCGCCTCTCCGTAAATAGCCCCTCCGGAAGAAATGAAGATTACCTTCCTGACCCCGGTATCCTTTGCCGATTCCAGGAGATTGACAAAACCCTGGATATTGACGTCCGCGTCGAATCTCGGGTCTTCCACGGAATATGGCACAGAGATCTGGGCCGCGTGGTGATTGATCACCTCCGGCTGCTCTATCTCCAGCACCTTTTTTATCTCGTCAGATCTTATGTCCAGCAGATAAAACTTGGCTGCAGGGTTCAGGTTTTCCATCTTCCCCGAATAGAGATTGTCCACGACAATCACCTCGTGCCCCTGGTTGATATAGGCATCAACCACGTTAGATCCTATAAACCCTGCGCCCCCTGTTACCAGTATTTTCATATTTCCTCCAGAAAAAGGTTTAGAAGGTTATCGCCTTGTATGCTTATCGGAAGAACCGGCCATTTTTCCATGGATCTCCCCATTGCACTCAGTAAACCCAAATACTTGAAAAAACTCAATGGCCAGAACCACGTTAAAATCCTGACTGGAAAAACCAGACAAGGCGGGCATTTGTCTTAAACCTGGAAATGGTGTTATTTTTCTCTCCATGCAAAAAGATCATGCGCCCCTAACGGGTAAAATCCTTCCAGTCCTGTCCGCCCGCCTGACCGCTCTCTTTCCGCTTTGGGCAATACTCGCATCAGCCGCCGCCCTTTTCTGGCCGGCTCCCTTTGTGGCATCCAAACCGGCCATCGTGCCTCTTCTTGGCGTTATAATGCTCGGGATGGGGCTTACCCTTACGTGGAACAGCTTTACCCGGGTATTCACCTGTCCGCGGTTCGTCGCAGGAGGCGTATTCCTGCAATTTTTTCTCATGCCCCTTTTCGCATGGGGAATAGCAAGGCTTCTCCATCTGGACCAGGCCCTTACTGCCGGGCTGGTGCTGGTGGGTGCCTGCCCGGGAGGCACTGCATCCAATGTGATCTGCTTTCTGGCAGGTGGAGATGTAGCCCTTTCCATCACCCTTACTGCCTGTTCCACAATCCTTGCGGTATTCCTAACCCCATTTCTCACCTGGTTTTATGTTGGACAGGTTGTTCCCGTACCGGTGGTGGACATGTTTCTTTCAATTGTCAAGATCGTGCTCATACCGGTAGGAGCCGGTGTGGCACTGAACACCCTCTTCGGTGGGCATTTTAAAAAGGTCAAGCCGGTTTTTCCCGTTGTTTCAGTAGGTTCGATTGTTTTCATTATAGCAATAGTGGTGGCACTCAACAGGCAGAACTTTCACATGATAGGAGCTGCTGCAGCCCTTGCCGTGGTGCTGCACAATCTTGCCGGGCTTTTGGCAGGCTACTGGGCCGCAAGGATAATGGGCTGGGAAAGACAGGTATGCCGAACCATAGCTATCGAGGTTGGAATGCAAAATTCCGGGCTGGGTGTGGCCCTTGCCATGAAGTATTTTTCCGCCGCAGCAGCACTGCCTGGTGCCATATTTTCAATCTGGCACAACTTTTCCGGATCCCTGGTTGCTTCCTACTGGTCAAGGCACAAACCAGGGCCTTAATCGGCGCAAGGAATATGTGAAGGTCTGTCACTCCCCTATTATCTTTACCAGGACCCTCTTTCTCCTGCGGCCGTCAAACTCCCCGTAGAATATCTGCTCCCATGTGCCAAAGTGCAGTTTGCCATCGGTTATGGCAACCACCACCTCCCGGCCCATCACCTGACGCTTCATGTGCGCATCTGCATTGTCCTCAAACCCGTTGTGGCGGTACTGCGAAACAGGTTCATGAGGCGCCAGTTTTTCAAGCCAGACCTCGTAATCGTGATGGAGTCCTGGTTCGTCATCGTTTATGAAAACAGATGCGGTTATATGCATGGCATTTACCAGGCACAATCCTTCCCTTATCCCGCTTTCACGCAGGCACTCTTCCACCTGCGAGGTGATATTTATAAATGCCCTGCGAGTTGGCACCTCAAACCAGAGCTCCTTGTGATAGCTTTTCATGATCATGTCCTCCTAAAATTCAACCTGCTTAAAAAAAATTATCAGGCAAAGTATATCCGGCATCCCTCGAACGTCATTTTCCGGTGCCGCTTATAATTATGACCTCAAAAGTGGCCCGGATGGAACCGAATTTTTCAATGTAGCACCTTTCAAGCCTTGCCACTTTGGATGGGGAGTTTAGAAGGGGAGGGCGGCCCCTGCCACGAGGGGATACGCCTGTCTTCCTGAAAAGCCTAAGAAGTTGCAGGAGATCCCGGTAACGATTTTCAAGAGTAGTGCTCTCAACATGTAAGCCTGAAAACACGTGCTCCAACGTGGAAGAGATACGGCCAGGGCTGGGGAACCTGGCTGGCGGAAGACTCGTATCCTTTCCTGGAAAGGCGGCAGAAAGGGCATCGGCCAGCTCGTTAAGTGTCCGGCTTCCAAAAAGTGCTGCCAGAAACAGGCCGTTTTTCTCTAGGTGGGCTTTAACAAGACACTGCACGGAGAAGCTGAAATCCCTGAACCACTGCATGGTACTTGCAGATACCATGAGATCAAACCTTGAGCCTGGCCTGAGGCAGATCTGTTCGGCATCACAGCATACCAGGTCTATTGGGCCAAGGCCCTTTTCCAGCCTGGCCCTGGCCATGGAAAGCATTCCTGCGGAAATATCCACGGCCAACAGGTGTTCAGGCCGCAGTTTCCTGGCAAGCTCGCAAGTAAGCCTGCCTGTTCCGCATCCGATTTCAAGGATGTTTTTCACAGGAGAAGCCGGCAGACGCTCCATGAGCAAGTCATTCACCTGTTGCTGTATCCGGGCATATGAATCATACGTGGAAGCGGCCCGGGAAAAAGAGGCACGGATGTCTTTTTTAGAAATCTTCAAGGAACTCATGAAACCTGGGAGAAAGAAATGGCAGGTGACCGAATCCATCCAGGATGATCTTTTTCAACCTGGCCCGGGAAGACAGTGAAGGCATGTGCTCCAGGGGGGCCACCTTGTCTTCGCTTCCGTGAAGCATTAACAGGTTCGTCTCTTTAAAGGTATAAGGCAAGATAGGATGATGCATCAAAAACATGAGGCCATCAGTAAGTGCCCTGGCTGACCATATTTCAAGGAGTGCCGGCATGTGTTTTTTTCTAAACATCCTGTAATCACCACTCTGGCCATAAAATGCAGTAAGGTAAAACCTCCTCAGTGCCTTGATCCTGTCTGAAGAAACCTGGATCACCAAATCCTTTACCATTTCAACCGGATAATTGGCTCTGGCAGAAACGAGTATGAGATTTTGCACAATATTTTCATGCATACGGGCAAATTCCACGGCACAGACTGCTCCAAGGGACCATCCCAGGATATCCACCTGGGTAATCCCGTTGTCTGTGAGAAATTTCAGGAGGGCAGGGGTTACCTCTCCGGTAAGGGGAGCTGAAGGCGCCACGATATCCCGGCACATTTCGTGGAGCGGAAAGACCCTGCTGTCAAAGGCCCAGCCCGGCAAAACTACCAGGGGCCTGCCGTATCCCCGGTGCTGAAAGGCAAAATTCATGAACGCCTAACCCTTGTGAAAAAATCTTTCCAGCAGGGCTTCCAGCCGGTCGATATCTTCCTGGCCGTGGTCTGCGGTTATGGAAAAACGTATCCTCGGCGAATTCTTTGGTACGGTCGGCGGGCGGATGGATCTAGTAAATATTCCGTTTTCCAGGAGAAATCTTTCAAGTTCCAGGGTCTCCTCTATGCTGTCCAGAATGAGTGGGACAATCTGGGACGATCCTGGAGAAGGCCTTTTCAGGCGTCCCTTTATGAAACCTCTAAGCCTTGATGCAAGTTCAAGGACCGTTTTTCCGATGGCACCCTGGCGGGGAAGTATCTCCAGTGCCTTGAGGTTTGCTCCTATAACCGGCGGAGGCAGTGCTGTGGAAAAGATGAAGCCGCGGCACATGTTCACGAGGTATCTTTTCAACTCTGCTTGGCACGCAGCAAAAGCACCGTAACTTCCAAGGGCCTTTCCAAAGGTCCCGATGATAATATCGGGTTTTCTCTCCGTGTCTTTGGAAATGATTCCCTCCCCGTTTTCGCCGAAAACACCAAGGGCGTGCGCTTCGTCCACCATGAGAATCGAACCGTGTTTTTCTGCAAGTTTCAAGATTCCCGGAAGGGGTGCAATATCCCCGTCCATGCTGTAGAGGCTTTCCACGATTATAAGGGTGCGCCTGAACTTTGCCCCATGCTCCAAAAGAAGCTCTTCAAGGTGGTCTACGTCATTGTGGGAGAACCTGAAAAAGCGTACCCCTGAAAGGAGGACTCCGTCAACTATGCTGGCATGACAAAGCCGGTCCATAAATATGGCATCCTTGCGGCCCACGAGGGCTGGAATAATGGTGGTATTTGCGATGTATCCGTTTCCGAGGCACAGGGATGCTTCCGTGCCCTGGAACCGGGCTGCCTCATCCTCCAGCCTTTCCACCAGGGAGAGTGTCCCACTCATGAGCCGGGATGCCCTGCTGCCGCAACCCCATTTTTCAGCAGCATCCTTTGCAGCCTCAATCAGTTCGTGCCGGTGACTAAACCCCAGGTAATCGTTTGATGCAAAATCCCTCAGTACCTTACCGTTTACCAGTAGGCTGCCAGGGCCAGCCGGTCTTGCAGGGACTGTTTTCCTTAAAAGTCCTGACTTCTGGATATCTTCGAGTTGATTCCCGATCCAGTCAAGCATCAATCCAAGATGATTCCTGAAAGCTCCGAAACGATCTCTTCAACAGGCCTGTTGGTATTCAGCCTGACAACACGAACGCCGGCTCCTTCTTCAGGTTCTGTAAAGATTTCCTTCTGCCTTTCAAAGATCTCTAGCCTTCCATCAGATACCTTGCCCTTTTCCTTTGCGCGCCTGGAAAGCCGCTCTTTCACCACCTCCTCCGGGCAGCTGCATACCACGAACACGAGTTCTGCACCTGCCGCCTGGGCGATCTTTTTGACCTGTTCCCTTTTTTCACGGTCAACATAGGTGGCATCAAGCACCACGGAATCTCCTGTCACAAGCTCTCTTCCGGCAAACCGCGAAAGGGCGCGGTACGTCTTTTCCGTGAACTGGGTGGAATATATTCCCTGCCCGAAGGGTTCGATCCTTTCTTCCGTGGCCGGAATACCCGAGACGTACTCTTTCCTCACAAAATCGGAATTAAAGAGAGGAAGTCCGTTTCTTTCGGCAAAGGCCTTGGCGGCAGTTGATTTGCCCGTACCGGAAAGGCCCATGAAGACAAAGAGCTTGGGGCGCCTATTGATGCCACCGGCGTACCTGAAGGCAAGCCTGAAATACCTTTTCGCCTGCTCCAGGCTGTTTTTCCTGGTTGCTTCGTCCACTCCCGGTGAGGCCCAGGTGAAACAACCTATCTTTCCCCTGACAACGGCCCGGTAGCACTTGTAAAAAACGAGCAGGCTTTCAAGATCGGGGTCTGCCATGTCCTCTTTAAATACAGATGCAAAGTAGCTGGAAAGGTCGCAAAGGCCAAGAAAGTCAAGGTCCATGGCCAGAAATGCCACATCCACCGCCACGTCGCCGTAGCGAAATCTTTCGTTGAACTCTATGCAGTCGAATATGTAGATCTTGTCCCTGGACCTGTCGAAACAAATATTTGCAGAATAAAGGTCCCCGTGGCCTTCGACTATCCATCCGTTTTCCTGCCTCTTTGAAAAAAGGGATTCATTTTCAGCCATAAATCCCCTGGTATAGGAGATTATCTGGCTGTTTTCCTCTTCCGACAGGGCCTTTCCCACAAAATCCTTGATCTGATCGAAATTTTCCTCGCAGTTTTCCCTTACGGTCTCCAGGCCGCCAAGGTAAAGTTTTTCCTGTGGAGCCCTTGCCTCCTGGTAAAAGGGGACAAGCAGGCGCTCAATGCCAAGGATGTCCTCCTGGGTGATCTCATCCCTCTGGATAAGGGCAGACATGAGCCCGTTGTCCGGCATCCTTTTCATTTCAACGGCCCATTCCACAACCTCTCCAGGTCCATTCAGGCAAAATGTTCCGTTTTCGTCCCTGTTGATGGCAAACGTGCCAATGTAGATTTCAGGGCAGAGTCTCTTGTTGAGCCGTATTTCCTCGTTACAGAAGAACTTGCGTTTTTCCAGGGTGGTAAAGTCCAGGAAGCCGAAATCAACCGGCTTTTTAACCTTGTAGACCAGAGGGCCGGCCAGGAAGACCCATGAAAGATGTGTCTGTAAAAGTTTCACCTCTCCCGGCGAGTGGGGATAAAATGACGGCTCCTTCATTGCGGAAAGCCATTCAGGGTAATGTGTCATAATCTTCTCCAGTGTAACGAAAGCTAAACGCCGTCTCCTTGATGTGAGACAGTTTAGTGATTATAAACTTGATTTGAACGTATCTGCCCAGCAGGTCACCATCCAGCATATTACAGGGCTCGATGCCCGGAACAATTCGTCTTAATGACTTGTTTTTGGGTAAAAGGGTCGAACAAAACGGGTTCAGGGCCAAAACTCGCCTGAAAAATTTAAGTCGAGTTTAGCCAATGGTGCTTAAAATGACAATCTAAAGGTCTGAGGGGAGGAAAAATGGCAGAGATCAAGAGTGCTTTTGAAATTGCCATGGAGCGTGCTGAGAAAATAGGATCTTTCAGCAAAGAGGAACTGGAGGCACAAAAATGGGAGGAGGAGGGTAAAAAGACAGCTGCAGCATTTTTGAATGGAAAGATAGAAACACTACAGGAAGGACTAAGACAGATCCCTCCTGAGCATATCCAGGCGGTTCTGGGCGGGGTAAGCGACATCCTGCTACGAAACATTGTCCTTCCTAGGGACCCTCACCAGTGGGAGACCATACGAAAGGCCATGCAGGGGCTCGTTGAGATTAAGGGAAGCATTGCATCGCAGGTCATGCCCCAGATAGAACAACTTCTCCAGAACTACGAAAGCACCATGAACCATTACAAGGCCCAGTTTAAACAGCAGGTCAGCCAGAAAATGGGAGGCCAGGACATGTCGGCAATGGCCATGGATGCAGAGGGACTGAATGCCCTTGCTTCCATGCAGGATGAGTGGAACAAGCTATCGGCAGAAATAAGCCAGCAATTCGAGCAGCAGCTGGAGCCACTGAAGGCATATCTCAGGTAGCGGGCCGTTGAAAGACCTGAAGAGGCTCCTGGAAGACCTCAGCCAGGGAAGAATTTCCGTGGATCAGGCCTTTGATCGGCTGAAATTCCTTCCCTACGAGGAAATGGATGGCATCCTCCTGGACCATCACAGGCAGATCAGGAAGGGCTTTCCCGAGGTTATCTACGGCAGGGGCAAAACAGCCGGGCAGATCAGGGAGGCAATCTTGGCACTGTTGAGACAAAGATCCACGGTGCTTGTTACCAAGGTAGGGGAAAGGACCGCCGCAGCCCTCCAGGAAGAGCTGGAAATACTGGAATACGATCCGGTGGCCAGGGCCATGTACCACGTGCCGGAAAGGACG
>Ga0256914_1001921_pt1 | contig 17813 bp, 17 predicted proteins | sample HulkmetaG_FD_191571 | JGI IMG/M metagenome (GOLD analysis project Ga0256914, IMG submission 191571) | Hydrothermal chimney microbial communities from Main Endeavour vent field at the Juan de Fuca Ridge, Pacific Ocean - Hulk | ecosystem: Environmental > Aquatic > Marine > Hydrothermal vents ... | reverse complement strand
CACCTGTGACACCATGCAGGGTTTTTTCGATGTATTTCGGAGGAACCATCCTGATCGGTACGTGCACCAGGTGAACTTTCCATCCAGGCTCACGGGGGAGGCCGCGTTTCGGTATGCCCTGGAGGAGTTCCACCTGTTTCAGGCGTCGGTGGAGCGTCTTGCGGGTCGGCCGATCGACGAGGAGGTGTTCGAGCAGTCGGTTTCGCTGCATGACCGGGTGCGGCGACTCCTGGAAGATCTTTACGGGGTCCATGCTGCTGCGCCGGACCTGGTGACCGGGGCCACGGTGCTGAAGAGCGTGGTGGTGGCGATGACATCGGACAAGGAGACCTTTGCGCATGCCCTGGCCGGGTACTTGGACTCTGTCGGCGAACGGCCAGGGAAGGACCGTGGGTCCAGGCTCCGATTGATGATCGTGGGGAGCGTATTGCCTGATCCAGGTGTTCATGAACTGATCGACGATCTGGGCGCCACGGTGGTCACGGATGACCTGTGTACGGGGTTCCGGTATGTGTTGCGGCGTTCAGCAGGTTCCGGGTTGGAGGGACTGGCGAGGCAGTATTTTGAGCAGGCCTTTTGTCCAGCGAAGCATCGAGGGGTGGAGGCGCGGGCGGAAGTGTTGACGGAGCGGGCGCGTCGGTTTGGAGTGGATGGTGTGTTGTTCGTGCACCTGAAATTCTGTGATCCGCACGCCTTTGACTATCCGTACCTTCGGGATGCCCTGGAGGGTGCCGGGATGGCGACCCAGGTGGTGGAGTTGGCCCATGTCGGGGGAGTGGGTGGGCAGGTGGAGACGAAGATCGAGGCGTTCGTGGAGCTTTTGGCCCGGCGGCGTCGGGGTGGTGGCCGCGTGCGAGGGTGAGGGGTGTTGAGATGCCGAGATTTGAGACAGCGGCGGTGATGCGCAAGTTGATGGCCCGGTACTATCTGAAGGCCAAGCTTGCGCGGTACACCTTTCGCAAGGTGGCGTGGATCACCAGTGGAGGGCCGGTGGAGCCGCTTATTGCGATGGGGGTCATCCCGATCTACCCGGAGAATCACGGAGCGATGATCGGGGCGAAGAAGATGGGTCGGGAACTGGCGGAGGTGGCGGAAGCGGAGGGATACAGCGCGGACCTGTGTTCTTACTTTCGGGTGGATCTTGGGCAAGCCATCACCCATCGAAGTCCGGTAGGGGGAATTCCTCTGCTTGCGGAGCCGGGTTTGCCGGAGCCGGATTTTCTGTTGTGCTGCAACAACATTTGTGGGACCGTGTTGAAGTGGTACGAGGTTCAGGCCCGGCGGTTCGGCGTACCGCTCCTGTTCCTGGACACTCCTTTTAACTACGACGGTGCTCCGGAGCACCTGGTGGACTACGTGTCAACACAGTTTCGGGAAATGATCCCGGCACTCGAGGCCGTGGTGGGGCGGAGGTGGCGCGAGTCCCGTTTTCTGGAGACCGCGCGGCTGGCCTCGGAAGCGATCGGGTTGTGGGGTCGGGTCCTGGACACGTGCCTGAACCGCCCAGCGCCGATGAGTTGCTTTGATGCCTTCTTTTTTCTGGCGCCGATCGTGACATTGCGTGGAACCCGGGAGGTGGTGACCTTCTATGAGGCCCTGTTGCAGGAACTGGAAGAGAAGGTGGCTCGAGGAGAAGGAGCGGTTCGGGAGGAGAGATTTCGGTTGCTCTGGGACAACATACCCGTGTGGTACCGGGTTCGGCGTCTGTCGGAAACGTTGGCACGTCATGGTGCTTGCCTGGTGGGGGATACCTACACGAGCGCCTGGGCGAGCAGCGAGATCGATCCGACCCGACCGTATGAGAGCATGGCTCGCTCATATGCCACGGTGTTCTTGAACCGGAATCTGGAAAGCAAGGTGGAAAACCTTTGCCGGATGGTGGAGCGATACCAGGCGGACGGATTCATCATGCACAGCAACCGAAGTTGCAAGCCCTACAGCCTGGGGCAGCTCGATATCAAGGAGGAAGTGACGCGGCGGACGGGGGTTCCGGGCCTGGTCATCGAGGCGGACATGACCGATCCCCGCAGCTACTCGGACGAGCAGATCGAGACTCGGATCGAGGCTTTCATCGAGACGTTGACGGCATGATCCGGCCGGATCGGGTCGTGCTCATGCTTGCCGATTGCTCAGTGACGAGTAGGAGAGACCGTCACGTTGACCCTTTACATCAAGACGGGGATTGACTAACATGGTCGCGTCTTGGTCGAATTCAACGTGGAGACGCGAGATGCGCCACAATGACGAGAGTATCGTGGGTCAGGCGGATGCGTGGTTTTTGGACGGCAGGGTAGACGATGCGATTGACCTGCTGGAGAGAGCGAGTGTGGAGGGAGAAGGGGGGCTCGTCCTGAAGGTGAGGCTGGCGGATTACCAGCGGCGTGCGGGGCGTGTTGAGGTAGCCGTTTCCACGTACCGTGCCTGTGCCCTGTCGTATGCGCAGCGGGGGGAGCTGCCGTTTGCGGTGGCCATCTACAAGTTGATGGTTCCGCTGATGGAAGCGCGGGGGGCGGACGAGTCGGACATTCGCGGGTTGCTGCGAGAACTGGTGCAGGAGTACCAGCAGAGCAGGGAACGCTTGCGGGACGGCGAGGCCGAGGTGCACCGGGATACGGCGCCACCCGAGATCCCACTGTTCAGCGACATGTCCCGGGAGGAGCTGGAGGAGGTCATTCAGCGTCTGGTGCCGGTTCATTTCCGGGCGGGCCACTCCATTTTCAAGGAAGGGGACGAGGGCGCGTCCATGTTCATTGTCACCCGTGGATACGTGCGGGTGTTCAGTCTGGGCAAGGATGGCGAGCGTATCCGGCTGGCCAAGCTGGGGCCGGGAGATTTCTTTGGTGAATGGAGTCTCATCACGGGGGACTACCGTCGGCATGCCTGGGTGGAGGCGGAGAGCGATGTGGATCTGCTGGAGCTGTCCGAGGCCATGCTGGAGGAGGTGACGCAGCGGCATCCCCGGATCGAGGAGATCATCACGGCCTATCACCGTCGACGAACGATCGATACCTTGCTCGCTCGGGTGTTCCCGGTTCTGTCCGCCATCGAGCGGCGGCGGTTGGCCGAGCATTTGCGGGAGGAGCGGTATCCGCGTGGCACCTTGATCTACCGGGAAGGGGACACGAGCGGGTACATGTCGATCATTCAGCACGGCACGGTGGAGGTCTACACGCACAATCTGGATGGTGTGAAGATCCCCCTGGCACTGCTGGGTCCCGGCCAGTACTTTGGCGAGGGCGGCGCTCTGTCGGGCAAGCCTCGAGTTGCCTCTGTGCGGGCGCGAACGGACACGGTGCTTCACCACATCTCCCGTGAGGACCTGGTCACGTGCCTTGTGGACCATCCAGAGGTGCTCAAGACGTTGCAAGGGATTCGCCTGGAGCGAATCGGCGCCACGCTGGAACGACTGGACGACAGTGAGGATCTGGGAGCGCCCGGTGCGTCCGGCGAGGCCGAGGAAGCGAGCGGGGAGGACCTGGCGTGATCCAGTGGGAATCTGTCAAGCATGTACACATGCTGGGAATCTGCGGAACGGCCATGGGCGCCTTCGCAGGCATGCTCCACGAACTCGGCTACCGGGTCACCGGGTCGGACAGCCACCCCTACCCGCCCATGAGCACGCAACTCCACGCACTCGGGATCAAGGTGTTTCCCGAGTACTCCGCCGCCAACCTCGACGAGAAGCCCGACCTGGTGATCATCGGAAACGTGATCCGACGGGACAATCCCGAGGCCCGAGCCGTGATCGAGTCGGGGGTGCCTTACCTGTCGCTCCCCGCCGCCCTGTCGGAGCGATTCCTCAAGGGAAATCACTCCATCGTGATTACCGGTACCCACGGAAAAACCACCACCGCCGCCATTTGTGCCTGGTGCCTCGTGCATGCCGGGTTCGATCCGGGCTTCCTCGTGGGCGGGGAACTCCGAAATCTGGGCAAGAACTATCGGTGCGGAAAACAGGGATACTTCGTAATCGAGGGGGACGAGTACGACACCGCCTTCTTTGACAAGGGACCCAAGTTCCTGCACTATCGACCCCAGAGCGCGGTCGTCACCAGCGTCGAGTTCGACCATGCGGACATCTATCGCAATATCGAGCACGTAAAGGCTGCCTTTCGTCAGTTCATTCAGCTCCTCCCCCCGGACGGCCTGCTCGCCGCCTGCGCCGACTATGAACACGTGCGGTCCTTGATCCAGTTTTCCAAAACCACTCCACACACCTACGGGCTCAAAAGCGAGTGCGACTACTCGGGTTATATCGAGGAGACCGGGCCGGAAGGGATGCGCTTCGTGGTTACTCAGGGAGGCGCTCCGATCGGGAATTTCACCACCTCCCTCGTGGGCAAACACAACCTGTTGAACCTGATTGCGGTCACCATTCTCCTTTCCAGGTTGGGTCTCACATCGGAACAAATCGCCGAGGGCTTCGCCACGTTCCAGGGCGTCCGTCGCAGGCAGGAAGTGTTCGCCGAGGTCGGCGGGATCACCCTGGTCGACGACTTCGCACATCATCCCACCGCCGTTCAACTCACCATCGATGCCATCCGCATGCGGTTCCCGGACCGGCGCCTTTGGGCCGTGTTCGAACCGCGCTCGGCCACCAGTCGGCGAAACGTGTTCCAGGACCGGTTTGCCGGGGCGTTCGTCGGGGCCAACCAGGTGATTGTGGCCGATGTCTACCGTCCTGACCAGGTGGCAGAGGAGGAGCGGTTTTCTCCCCAACTGCTCGCCGAGGCCCTGCAGGGTCGGGGCGTGGATGCGCGGGCACTCCCCTCGGTGGACGACATCATTGACAAGTTGGTCCGGGAGGCGGTCGAGGGCGATGTGATTCTCATCATGTCGAACGGCGGGTTCGATGGTATCTACGAGCGCCTGCCCGCGGCGCTGGCCGAAGCCCGGGGCATCGAATGGCCTCCCACTCGGAAACGGTGACCTCAATCGGGCTCATCTCGTAGCTGGATCCAGTCTGCTCCTGTGGCTGAGAGAGCTTGTTCGTACAGCGGAATCGGGCGGCCTCCCTCGACCTCTTGGAGGTAGAGGCGATTCACTCCGTGATCTCGGCAAGTGTATACGACGCTCCGGCCGTCAGGGGAGAATGTGGGGGAGAAGCAGTTCATGTCCTCGGGACTCAGAGGTCGGGCAGGACGTTCGGTCCCCTCCCAGAGGTAGACTCGCCTTAGAGAACCCGTGGTTCGGCAGAAGGCGATCCGGGTGGAACGGGTTCGAGCCAGGGTAGGCTGGGCAGCGATGGCCGGCCCGAGGTGAGGAATCGGCCTCTTTTGGGTCGAGGCGTTGCGGTCTGGCGTTGGAGTCGAAGCCGCGACATCAGGGGTCTGTTCAACCTGAGAGGCCGCGGCCCACGGTTCGGCCAGGCGGAGCGGTGGGGATGGCGGACGGGGGGTAGGCACCGGATCGACGGGGGCTCGCCGCTGCCCCGGAATCAGTCGGTGTCCGTACCGACCACTGTCCGATCCGAGGGTGTACAGGGCGATGAGTGGGGCGCCGTCTCGCCACGCCACCAGCGCGAGGTCGTTGCCCGGCCCGAACGAAGGACCGGTCGTCGGCCCCTCCGGCCAGGCAAGATCTGTCACCTGGCCGGTCTCCACAGTCAGGATGGCCACCGACGGGCGCGGAGGATCACCCTCCAGGCGGCAGAAAGCGAGTCGGTCCCCGTTCCATGTCCAGGATGGTCGAACCGGAAGCACCGGATCCGGAACCAGGCGGGTTCGCTGTCGTTCCCCGTCCAGGCGCATGAGCCAGAACGTTCCTCCCGGGTCTCGAGTCACGAACGCGAGGCGCCCGTCGCCGGGACGTTGGGCCGGGAAACCGTCTTCCCAACCGGGGGGAGGGGTGGTAAGGCGTTCACGCAGGCAGAGTGACCCCCGGATGGCCCAGATGCAGCCCGCAGAAGCGAATACGATGCGCTGTCCGGACGGCAAGGGTGGCCGCCCGGTCAGAGGTTCGAACCGGTCTCCTGGCAAGGTACCTCGAGCCGTGCGTTCCAGTTCCGGCTCAGGATGGCCTTGCGGGCCTTCCCCGGGCAGGCCGTAGAGGGTCGTGGCTTGTTCAAAGCAGGCACAGGCCCTGGAGAGGCGGCCCAGGGCCAGATTGGCCCGGCCCATGAGCCAGGCCGTGTCACGGAGCAGACGACGGTCGCCAGGGCCGTTCGGCCCGGACAGCACAGACTCCCAGACCTCGAGCGCCTGGTCGAACGCCTCCTCCTGGTACCAGGATATGCCCACGTAGAAACGGTACTCCAGCCGGTCCGGATCCAGAACCGCGGCCCGTGCAAACGCAGCTCGAGCCTGGTCGGGGTCGCCTGCCGAGAGCAGACAACGACCGACACCGAAGTGAGCATCTGCCCGGTTCGGCGCACGGTTCGTGGCCGTGCGGAACAGGGGTAGGGCGGCTTCCGGGGACTCGTCGTAAAACGTGCGCCAGGCGGATGCGATCAGTTTGGCCACTTCCTGAGGGGAGGCGGCCGTGCCAGGACCCTGTGCCGGAGAGGCGCCCCGATCGGGCTCGGGGGCCGGAAGGGGTTCGGTAGACCGGGGCGTGTCCTTCGGTTCACCGTCCAGGTCTGAACCCCGACCTTGAAAGATCGGCAGGGCGAGAAACGCTGCGAGCGCGAGTGGGAACAGACGTGGGAAGTTGTCGGATGGACGCTGCGCACGTGTCGTGACTGCCCGGGTGGAGTCGTTCATGGCCCATCTGCCTCGTATGCCCCTCGTTCCCGGCGCCAAGGGAATCGGGCGAGTCCGGAGGGGGCATACACACCGCCAGGCGACTACGGGGATACCTTGTCTTCACTGGAACCGGTCGGACCGGGGCGGAAGCGGCGCATCATGGAGAGGAAATTGCCCCCCATGATCTTCGAAATCTGCTCGGACGTGTATCCCGCCTCCTCCAGTGCCTCGGTCAGACGCGGCAGATCGGCAATGGTCTCGATCCCTTCCGGCAAGGGGACAAACCCATCCAGGTCGGTGCCAAGGGCGACGTGGTCGATCCCCGCCACGGCCACGGCATGGTCCACATGCTCGACCCACCGGGCAATCGTCTTTCCTCCCAGAAAGTTCGTCGCCACCATGATACCAATCACACCCCCGCGATCCGCGATGGCTTTCAACTGCGCGTCGTCCAGGTTTCGCCAGCTCTTCTCCACCCCAGCAACCCCGGTGTGGGAGCACAACACCGGACCAGACGTGGCTTCCAGCGTCTCCCAAAACGCACGCTTGCTGCTGTGCGCCAGATCCACGAACATCCCAACTTCTTCCATGGCGGCAAGCACTGACCGGCCCAGCTCGGTCAGCCCCCGGTTGAAGCTCAAGGGGTAGGAACACCCCGCCGAGGGGCTGCTTCGCAGATGCGCAAGACCCATGTAAACCGCCCCCGCCTCGTGAAGTTGCGCCACTCGCTCAACACGCCCCTCCAGCGGAAAGGCCCCCTCCACCCCCAGCATGACCGCTACCCGACCCGCTCGGAGCGCCGATTCAATCTCCGACGCCGTGGTCGCCATCACCATCGCACCCTCGGAACGCGCCACCGCATCGTGAAGGCGCTCGATCTGGTACTGCGCACTCGCCCAGGCCGACCGGCGCGCCTCTCTCGGCCATCCGCGCCACCACCCGAACGCGCGCCACCCGTTGATCACGGGAAAACCGGCACTCACCACCCCGAACACGGCCACGTTTACCCCGCCCTCGAGCATGCCGGGCAGGTCCACCTGGGAACCGGGTTCGGAGGCGAGGAGATCGCGGTTCCACAACAGGGGATCGACGTGGAGATCTGCAATCACCCGTGGCGCCGATGGGTCAGCCTTCGAGGCTGTCCTCGCACCGTCGGGAGTGTTGTGGGCAGAGGATACAGAACTGGCAGTCATGATCAGTCCCAGAAATAGAGTGATCTGCACCGGGTTCCATGGACGGCGGCGCATGGGTGATCTCGCAACAGGTTTAGATTCGAAACATTTCCTTGAGCTGAAAACGCGCTTCGGACCGTCGATGGCGCTGCATGGTGCGCTCGAGTTCCTTCCAAAGCTGATACATTTGGTTGTCCAGGGCCTCCACGAGCGCGTAGTCCTGGACATCGTCGAGTTGCATGAGGGCCTTCTTGAGGGATTCGATCAGGAATCCGAGCCCTTCGGGGGATCGCAAGTCGTCCGGGAGCGTGCCGGGGCTGTTGGTGCCTGAAGCCGCTCCAGCCGGTCCGTTTTGTGGGTCCAGGTGTGCCAGGAGGGTTTCCAGCCGTCCCCTGATCGCGCCTCGAGCGGCCTCGATCAGCCACGCCTGGACACCGAGAGAGCAGACCCAGTGGCGTTTCACCCGGTCCCATGGGGAGGTTTTGTCCGATTCGTGTTCCATGACTCCTCACTTCAGCGGGATCAGCGTCCCAATCGTTTGTCCCATCTTGAGTTCCGACCCGGTTTCCAGTTGTGCGAGTTCCACGAGGCCGGGCGGGAAGACCAGGATGACCGTGGAGCCCAATTCGAAGGCGGCCAGTGCGTCTCCCTTGCGCACGTGAAACGGCGGGAAGATGAATTCCTCCCGTTCGAACTGGCCGGGGCGGTTGGTCAGGCGGTTGGAATAGACCACGCGGATTCGGCCGACTCCGATTGCGCCGACTTTTACCACCTTGACCTCGGGGCTGCCCGGCAGGTTGAGCTGGATGGTGGAGATGACGCGCTCGTTCACTGCGAACAGTCGGTCCACTGTGCGCACGGAGGGGGGGTTGACCGGAAACAGGTGCCCTGGAATGTGGTGATACCGCACCACGTCGCCCTCCACCGGAGCATGGATCCAGTGGTAGTGGCGAGGGCTCAAGTAGAGTGTGACATAGTGCCCCTCGTGGTAGGGGAGGGCGTCGCGGGGGCCCCCCAGAAGGTCGTCCACGGTGTAGGTGATGTCCTTGACCTGAAAACAGATGTTGCGGTCAATCCGACCATACGCACCCAGGATGCCGTCCACCGGGCTCACCACCGCCGCAGGGTTTTCCTCCACGGGGCGTGCGCCCGGGGCGAGTCGCCGCACGAAAAAGCTCCGCAGGTTCGGAAATCGCTCGATCGGTTCGGCCAGTTCGCTCAGGTCCACTCCGTACCGGCGGGCGAACCAGCGCACCGCCCACCGGCTGATGCAGTTCGAGCCGGTCCAGCCGGCCAGGGCGCCCAGCAACCGGCCGACGCGCTTTCTGGGAAGCATTGAGATCAGCAGCATGTAGAGGCGATCGTTCATGGAAACCGTGCTCGAGCGCAAGGCAGGTAAGGCGGCCGCAACGGGACCCGAAGGTGTCCCCAGGATAGTCCCGTTGCTCGAAATTGTCAACTTCGCGGTGTCTCGAGCCCGAGTTTACCGGTATCGAAGGTCTTCCGCCACCTGCTCGAGACGCTCCTGCAATGCTTGCCAGGGGGTCGAGGTGGACCAGTCCGGCACCTCGGTTCCCGGGGGGACAGGCTTGAGGCGCTCGAGCGGGGTTCCCGACCAGTCGAGCGGTTCGATGCGCACAGGCACGACTCGAGCCTGTCCGCGGCGGTGCATGTCCAGTGCCCACGTCGCCTCGATGTCCGAGAGGTACCCGGACTCAAGGAAGGACGCACTCACCAGGAAGACCACGATGTCGGCTTCTTCCAGGCTGTGGCTGAGTTTCTGCCGCCACCGGGCCGGGTCGGACAGCCGCCGGTGTGCCCAACTCTCCAGGTAGCCCGCCTTCAGGAGCTTTTGGAGGACTTCCTCCATCTGCGGGACCATTGCCTCGTCGGCATGAGAGAACACGTAGAACACCTTGAGCAGCCGCACCGAGAGGGACGCGCTTCCCATGCGTGGCCCGGCGGTCCTGGGATGCGCCACCGGTTTGGACCGTGGAGGGTCAGCGACAGGCGTGGAGGTTGGAGCGGGCGAGGGCGGTGTCGAGGTGGGCGTGTCGGGCACAGGCTGAGCCGGTGGGGGCGCCATGGTGTCTGCGGAGCGAGGCGGCGAATAGGCTGGAGCCCGCGTGGCACCCTGGGCGGCGGCCCGGTGCACGGCTTCCACCCCGTACTCGTCCACGTAGTCGAGCAGGGTGAGGAAAGCCTTCAAGGCCACCTGGTCTGGATATTGACGCAGCGCCGCCTCCAGGAGCCGACGTACCGGGGCGGTCCCCCCTTGCGCGGTTCGCTCCAGGACGTTTCGCCACACGTCTCGAGCGGAGGTGTCGGCCTCCCGAGGCGGGGGGGTCACCCCTGCAGCCCGCATTACCTGCGCCATTTCTTCCGGCGTGGAGAACAGCCATGCCAGGGTGCTTTCCAGTGCCAGGATCTGTTCTGCTGTCAGCACACCGCTGGAAGTCTTTCCCGACCCCTCAAACTGCGACATCTGCCAACTCCCGCAACAACCCGCCCGGGTCCGGCCGGCGCCACACCGTGTTGACCCGGAAGCGTCATTCGTCCCATTCCGGTTCCTCGGTCCGCCGAATCGCGGGCCCTGACCTGCCCACCGTAAGCCTCACGCCAGTATAGCATGGTCGGGCCGGGATGTGATGAGTTCGCGGTCCGCGCCTCGAGATATCCCGGGGAGACCGGCTGCAGAGGGGCCGGAAAGGAGGAACTGTGAGCGGGACCGCGAGACCGGAAGCGGGGCGTGGCGCTGTCAGCAAAAAACCTGGACACCCTTTGCGGGGATCTTCTATCATGAAATTTCGGTCGGCCCGGGAGTCGGTGTCTTGCAGAAGCGGTAAGGGGTGGTCCTGGTGGAGAGGCGACGCAAGCCGAGAACCTTGTTCATCAAGTATCACGAGATAGCCGATCAACAGCCCATGAGCGCGAAGGCGGCGGCAAAGTTCGGGATATTTCCGACCCTGCCGCTGGCGACATTGGCCGCGGTGCTCCGGGAACACGACTATCCGGTCAAGATTCTCGATCTGCATGCGCTGAATCTTCCCGTCGCGGATGCTGCACCCCTGGTGGCGGAGGCCCGCCCGGATGTGGTGGGCCTGACCTGCAAGACGTTGGGGTGGCCGGCAGTGCTGGAGATTGCCCGGATGGTCAAGGCGACGGTGCCGGAATGCCTGGTCGTGCTGGGTGGTCCGCACACCTCCATCTATGCTCGAGAATCCTTGACCTTTGACTGCATCGACATGGCGGTGGTGGGGGACGGGGAGGAGACGCTGCTGGAAATCGTCCAGACCCTGGACGGTGGTGGCGATCTGTGGTCCATTCCCGGGACCTGCGTTCGGAGAGACGGGGAGGTGATCATGAACACCGCCCGGCCCGTGGTCGCCGACCTCGACGCCTTCCCCATGCCCGCACTCGACCTCCTCCCCATGGACCGTTACCACTGCCTCACCGTGCTCAATCCGTTCTCCACACTGGTCACCAGCCGCGGGTGCCCGTGGCACTGCGGGTTCTGCTCCCAGGTCTATTCCGAACGCCTCCGGTTCCGTTCGGTGGAGCGTGTGGTCGACGAGATGGCCTGGCATGTGGAACGGTTCGGCGTCCGCGAGATCGTCATTTTCGACGAAACCTTCACCGTGGGTCGCGCCCGGGTGATGAAGTTTTGCGAGGAAATCGGCCGTCGTGGCCTTCGGGTCGCGTTCAATATTCGGGCTCGAGTGGACGCGGTGGACAAACCCATGCTTCAGGCCCTCAAGGATGCCGGGTGCCGATCCATTCACATGGGCGTGGAAGGCGGGTCCCAGCGCATGCTGGACATCATGCGCAAGGGAATCACCGTGGAGCAGGTCCGAAGCGCCTTCCGCGCAGCCCGCGAAGTCGGACTGGAAACGCGCGGCTACTTCATCATCGGCTACTTCGACGCCGGGCCGGAAGACGTGGAGGACGTGATTCGTTTTGCGACCAGCCTGGACATGGACTTCGCCTCGTTCGCAGTGGCCACACCCCTGCCGGCGACCGAGTTGTACGCCGTGGCCCTGGAGCGGGGCTACCTGAAGAGCGACTACTGGAAGGCCTACACCCTCAATGGCGGCGGGCCGGTCCCTCATCTGGAGACCGAATTGCTCGATGCCCGCACCTTGAAAAACTATCGCACACGGGCTTACCTGGCGTTCTACCTTCGGCCCGAAGTGATGTTGCGCCGGGCCTATCACGCCTCCAGGTCCATGAAAGGGATCATCGACCTGATGGGGGGGCTCTCTGTCTTGAAAGAGGTCGTGGTCGGCAACCTGCACGAGCGGTTGAGACCACGGAGTGGGACATCACCCCATCTGCGGTGACGCAGCGTGAGGAGGCAAGCCTATGGCTGGATGGCGTGTCAAGATAGAAAAACTGTTGTTCGGTTCCTCGTTCGATGACATCTACGACCGGTTGAGCGAACTGAATCGGGCCGTGGACCGACTTTCCGCACGGCTGGACGAACGGGTCGCCGGACTCAAAAAGGAAATTCGGTCTACCGCCGGCGGCCCGGACGATCCCCGGGACGGCCTTTTCATCCTCGAGGAGGAGTGTATCGGTTGCCAGTTGTGCGTGGACCTGGCCCCCAACACCTTCCGCATGCGCCCGGACGGAATCGCGGAGATCGTGGACCCTCGAGGGGACGACCTGGCCACGATCGAGGAGGCGATCGCAGGGTGTGGCAGCGCGTGTATCAAGTTGGCGTGACCACGTATCCGGGAGGACGGCACGTGGCGTGAAAGACGGCGGCCCCCCGGCGGCACGGGGAGGTCGCCGGACCGGATGCACACCTGAGGGACGGGGATGGGACAGTTACCGCAACAGTGCAGGAGCGTGAAGCAGGGCCGGGCCGGTACAGGTCGCGGCGACGAGTGCGCGGGCGGACGACGCTGCGCCGGGCAATCCAGGGCCCGGGGAGTCGGTCTAGTCTTCTTGGCCGCACTCATGCTCTCCTGTGGCGGGGAAGCCATCGATACAACCGGAAAAACCATCGATGTGGTCAACTATTTCCCCCTCGAGTTGGGACGGCGGTGGATCTACTTCGACCCGGAGGGTCGGTTCCTGACCCTGGCGTTCACGGACACCACCACCGTGGTCGGGTTCGACGCGCTCGTCCTCACCTACACCTTCACCCGGGACCCCGACGCCGAGGTGGCGCCGAGCTTCGAAGCCTATTTCGGCCTGGACCCCGATCAAGGCGTGATGTTCTACGGCTACAAGGACTACGAACTCGGGGAGTCGGCCAGTTACTCGCCCGGGGTGCCCTTTGCCGGCAACGAAATGGTCATCGGTGAGTCCATTACCACCTCGACCGCGGAGTCGGGGCAACTCGTCAAGTACGTGACCACGCTCGTCGCTCATGGTATCGTGGAAACCTATTTCGGCACCTTCCCGGACGCCGTGGACGTCACCATGGGTCCGGAGAATGGAGAACAGCCCAAACATTTCCTGGCCCGCGACATCGGGATGGTCAAGTTCGACTGGAAAGGCGTCAGGTACCAGCTCTATGACTATGACGCCAGTGGCGGAAGCGGCGAGTGAACCGTCCCCAGTCCGCCCAGGGACCATGGCGGCACGGCGCACGCGCGCACCCGACCAGAGGAGGACTTTCGATGACTCGAGCCAACCGTTCCGAAACCACCCTGGAGGACGACCGCTTCGTTCCTCCGCCCCGCTCCCCTCTCAAACCCATTCTCGCTGCGGTCATTGCCTTCGCCCTCGCCGCGATCTACGTCCTCTTCCTCCACGAGGAAAAACCCATGCCCGACCCGGTCCCCGAATTACTCAAACAGGAAGGACCGCCCGCCATCCACCTCAAACCCTCCCTCGTCGTCCCGGGCCCCATGCAAAACCCCCATCCCGCCAAGGACGGCGGCACCGCTCGGCCCGATGAGGCCATCATCTTCCGCGTGGATATCCGCGGAAACGGCTACGTGATGATCGCCCTCGAGGCCGATGACGGCAGACTCTCTCGCGTCTGGGGCGGTCGCCCGGACGACACCCCCAGAACCGGCTCCCAGTTGCTCTATGACATGGACACCGGCAAGGTCCTCGCCGTCGACCTCAAACCTCACCGAGGCTCCACCCTCACCTTCGTCGCTGCGCTCTCCTCCGTACCGTGGGACCCCTTCCCCAGGTCCGGTATCCCTCAATCCCCAAGAACCTTCCCAGGCTCCAACGCCAACCCTTCCTCCCCAAGGCCCAACCTGCTGGCATGGGACAGATTCACCCTCACCGTGGCAGAAGAGATCCCCACGCCACAACCCATCGAGAAATAACAACTGTTCGGAAACTACATCTTGCAGTTGCGCAAACACTCCTTGCGGAACTTGCGCGCATTCTTTATACAGTCCGCGTACCAGTCCTTGCGGCTTGGGTTCTTGGCAAGCCCTTCCGCACAGTACTTCACCGTTGCCTGGTACTGCCGGTTACAGTTGACGACACACTTGTTTCCTCCCAGGACGGAAGGTGAGAACAGGGGGGTGCAGAAGAGCAAAGCCGCAACGATGGTGGCGCGCCGAACGGTCATGAAAACGCTCCTGCGTCTGGCGGTCGCTGGCTGGAGGACGGTTCAACAACGTAGTGTAACACAGTTGCCTGGAATTGGCGTGTTGAACGGCTGAGATGTCGCGTTCGAACGGTGTTTCGGGACCTTTGGGGACGCTCGGGTCGGTGCATGAGGAGACATTCATGAGGTCGCAAGGGACATCCGGGCGGAGACCGGGCAGGGGTGACGAGGGGCGGGAGGGAAAGCGAGGCGGCCGAGGGTCGAGCAGCGTGCCGGCGAGGTCGCGGCGCACAACTCTGGCCGGACTTGGGGGCGAAATCCAGACTCGAGGTCCGCTCGGCGACTGGGTGGGGGAGATTTTGGAGGGGCTCGAGAACGAACGGGCCGATACGCTCACCCATGGGTTCCACGCCTATCCCGCACGGATGCATCCGGTGGTTCCTCGCCGTATCCTGTCGCGCCTCGGTGCCCGGGGCATGGTGGTGCTTGACCCATTCGTTGGTGGGGGCACGGTGGTGGTCGAGGCGATGGTGGCCGGATGTCGGGCTGTGGGGTCAGATATCAACCCGGTGGCCATTCGGGTGGCCGGGGCGCGGAGTACGGTGCGCTCCAGGGTGTGGGTGGACCGGTTCGTGACCCGGGCGAGGGAGATCAGCGAGGCAGCCTACCTGGAGGCGCGCCGGAAGCGTTCGAGGCCGTGGACGCCGGTGGCGCGTCGACACCGGACATGGTTTGCGCCGCACGTGTTGCAGGAGTTGATGGCCCTGGAGGTCAGGATTCGGAGCATTCCATTGGCGGAAGAGCGTGCTCTGGCGTTCATGGTGCTTTCATCGCTGCTGGTCAAGGTTTCGCAGAAGCGGGCGGAGACGGTGGAGGAGCGTGCGATGAAGCGTGTGGGGCGAGGCACGACGGCGCGGCTGTTTGGTCGGAAGGCTGTGGAGCTTGGGGAACGGCTGCGAGCGCTGGCGGCGGTCGTTCCCGAGGAGGTGACCTCGCCGATTCTGTGTCTGGCGGACGCCCGGTCGCTGCCGTTGCCGGAAGGGGTGGTGGACCTGGTGATCACGTCTCCGCCGTATGCGGGGACCTATGACTACGCACGGGTTCAGGCGTTGCGTCTGGCCTGGTTGGGGGAGCCGGTCGGATTGGCGAGGCGGTACGAAATTGGGACTCGAGGCGGTGGTCGGCGTGGGCAAGGTTTTACCCGGGACCAGGCACGGGTGGTGCACGAACTGCGTCGGATCCTGAGACCAGGAGGCCGGGCGTTCGTCCTGGTTGGAGACGGCGTACTGGGAGGCAAGCCATACCGGGCGGACGCGGCGCTGGAGCGGGCGGCTCGAGCAGCGGGCCTGGGGGTGGAGGGCGTGGCCAGTCAGCCTCGTCCCCATGTGAACCGGGCCGTGGCAGAGGCGTACGGGGGGGAAACGCGGTACGAACACCTGATCGTGCTGGTGCAAGAGGCTCGATCGGGCGGGGTGAGCAGATGAAACTTGAGTCCGGGGACGGTGGGTTGTCATCGAAGGAAGCGGAAGCACGCCCGGGGATTGGCCGCTGGGATGATGGCAGGACGGTGGTGGCCGAGATGAAGGAGGCCGTACGGGCTTTCACTGCGGAACGGGACTGGGATCGATTTCACACGGCGAAGAACCTGGCCATTGCGCTTTCCGTGGAAGCGGGCGAATTGCTACAACTGTTTCTGTGGGTGGACGACCACGTGGAGGGGAGTCGCCCGCCTCCCAGGCGGGAGGTGTTGGAGGCCGAGATTGCGGATGTGGCCATCTGCCTCCTGCACCTGTGCAATGCAGAAGGCGTCGATCTGGCTCGAGCGGTGGAGCGGAAGTTGGCCGCCATCGCGGATCGGTACCCGGCGCAGAAGGTACGTGGGTCGGCGTTGAAATACGACGAATATGACGACTAGAACCGGGGTTCGAGGGACCTGCTAGTGCGCCCTTTTGTTCCTGCATGCGGCGCATGGGCAGTGTGCCCGGAGATGGGTGAACGAGTAGTAGCCCGTGTCGTGGCCGTCTCTCCAGGTGAAGTGCAGGGCGTAGTGGCCGGTTTCGTGTACCGACTTTACCTCCACCGCCTCGGGCGGCAAGTCCGGGTCCCTGTCCGGGTCCTCTGTCGATGTGCCGTGACTGGTGCACACGGCGCAAGGGCAGATTCGTCTGAGGAACTCCAGGTCGTACTCCGACTCGTGACCGTCTTCCCAGAGGATCCGGAGCGGCGCGGTCGGCCCTTCCAGTTCGATGGCTCGAGGCTGCGTTTCCGGGTGCATGTCTGACTCCGTGATACCCGGGCGGTGTGGTGCGTTCCGGGGAACGCCCGTGTCCCGGCGTCTCGTTGGTGTCTTGGAGAACCGAGCAGGCCAGGCAGCGGGCCGGAGCGGGCTACCCGTCCTGGTCGGCGAGGGACCGTGCTGTTTGATCCCAGTGTAGCGCGAAACCCGTCCGGCGTCTTCGGCCGAGTCGTTCCGGGTCTGCCAATGTGAGGCGCTTTACACCGTGTCGGGCCGATGATATGTTCAGAAAGCACTTGAGGAGGTCCATGAGGTGTGGGCGGGACGTGGGCAGCCAGGCCGAAGCGTCCAGGAGTTTGGCGGGAATCAACCTGTGCGGGGGGCGAAGGGGAGCAAGGACATGGGGAGGGCTTTTGCAGTCGTTCTGATCTCGTTTTCCTTCGTGGCGGGATGTGGTCCCCGGGCCGCCGATTTCGTGGGCCGGTACCCGGTGGTTGTCGATGAGACCATCGATGCATGCGTGCAGGGCACTCCGCGTGCCACGGCGCTCCAGGATGTCACCGAGGTGGTGATCAGCGAGCGGACGGACGAGCATGTGTACGTGGAGCTGGGTCCGTGCGGGTTCGTGGCCACGGTTGTGGACAAGGGGCGATTCGAGGCGTCGGACGCCGATTGCAGTGTGGAGTACGAGGCGCCCGAGATTGTGATCACCTTTTCCGCCGTGGGCGTGCTGGAGGACCGGCAACTGGATCTCACCTTGACCGGAACGTACGAGACCAGCGAGTATGGCGGGTACCCGGTGGAGTGTGCGTACCTGTTTCATGCATCCGGATGACCCCGTCCTGGCAGAGGGTTTTCTTTCCAGGGTGGGGGGCGCTCCACATCGCCTGTTTCTCAATCCAGATAGCCGAGATCTTGAAGCCGGGCCTCCACGGACCGGTCGGAGGAGGTAAGGGGTGTTCCCGCAGCCGGACTCGGTCCCGGGGGACTCCCTTCGCGAACCGCGGGAGTGGCCCCGGTGCGGGCGTGGCGTTTTTCCAGCACGCGGGGATGTATGATGGGGGTCAGGATTCGGCCGTCCAGATCGGGGGGGATGGGCACGTCGAGATGATAGAGCCAGGTGGGGAGGAGGTCCCAGAGGAACATGGGCATGGCCACCGGCCCCGGTCGGATGTCGGGACCACGAGCCAGCAGGA
>Ga0256914_1001920_pt1 | contig 17813 bp, 15 predicted proteins | sample HulkmetaG_FD_191571 | JGI IMG/M metagenome (GOLD analysis project Ga0256914, IMG submission 191571) | Hydrothermal chimney microbial communities from Main Endeavour vent field at the Juan de Fuca Ridge, Pacific Ocean - Hulk | ecosystem: Environmental > Aquatic > Marine > Hydrothermal vents ... | reverse complement strand
GCGCCGATGCGGCGGTAGGGGCAGCCATGCTGGCCCTGGAATCCCTGGGCCAACCGCTTGATCGCCCAACTGACCCGGAGGTTCCGCTTGTCGGTATCCCGGGTTCGGAACAACAAAATATCCTCACCAGAGACCTGGATTTGCGCACCACCCTGGAAATGGTGGGGCTGATGCACCTGGAGGATCGCCGGGCGGTGGCGGCCGTGCGCCCCAACCTCCCTGCCGTTGCCGAGGCCATCGATGCTATCGCAGCCCGTATGCGCCGGGGAGGACGGTTGATTTACGTCGGCGCCGGCACCTCGGGGCGTTTGGGCGTGCTGGACGCTTCAGAGTGCCCGCCCACTTTTGGCACACACCCCGACCAGGTCGTCGGCATTATCGCCGGAGGGGCGCGCGCCTTGACCGTTTCTGTAGAGTCGGCCGAAGATGATCCAGAGGAAGGGCGGAAAGTCATCGCCGAAATGGAGGTCGGTCCCCAGGACAGCGTTGTAGGAATCGCTGCCAGCGGACGCACTCCCTATGTGGTCGGCGCGCTGGAGGAAGCCCGCCGCCGGGGCGCGCTGACGGTTGCTTTGATAAGCAACCTTCCCGCGCCGCTGGCGCAAATTGCGGACCACGTGATCGCTCCCCTGGTTGGCCCGGAGGTAATCACCGGTTCCACCCGATTGAAGGCCGGGACCGCCCAAAAGTTGGTCTTGAACATGCTGAGCACGGGTGTCATGGTGCGCTTGGGCAAGACGTATGGCAACCTGATGGTGGAGGTGCGCCCGCAAAACGCCAAACTGCGAACACGGGCGGAGCGCATCATCGCTCAGGCTTGCGGCATCAGTGAGGAGGAGGCCGCCACCGCCCTCGCCCACAGCCGGGGTAACGTCAAAGTAGCGATTGTCAGCACCCTGCTCGGATGCACACCGGAGCAGGCCCAAGAGCGCCTTGCCCAGACCGAAGGCAGAATACGAGACGCGTTGGCGGACCTTGATTTATAGCCGCAGGGTATCGGATGAGATCAATCGTCCAACTCCGGGATATGTGATGCGCCGATATGCTTTACATTCACCATGCAACGATCTTTACTCCCCATCGGCGGATAGATGATGGGGCCTTGCTCATCGAGGACGCGCACATTGCGGCGGTGGGCACGGTAGACGAGGTCGCCCCTCCACCGGGCAGCCGGGCGATTGATGCGACCGGTTTGGTGCTTGTGCCCGGTTTCATTGATTTGCAGATCAACGGCGGTTTCGGGCATGACTTTACGGCAGACCCCACAACGATCTGGTCGGTGGCACGCCGGTTGCCTCGCTACGGCGTCACATCCTTCCTACCGACCATCATCACCTCACCTCCGGAAACACTCACTGCCGCCCAAAACGTGCTGGAACAGCCTCCTCCTGCCGATTATGCCGGTGCAATCCCCCTCGGATTGCACATTGAGGGGCCATTTCTTAATCCAAAGAAAAAAGGGGCGCACAACCCGGCGTACCTGCGCCTGCCCCAGTTGGCAGCTGCCGACGGCTGGTCCTCGGTGCGCAGGGTACGTCTGGTCACCCTTGCTCCTGAACTCCCCGGCGCGTTGGATGTCATCGCCGCCCTGGTGGAGCGGGGTATCGTAGTCGGTGTGGGGCATAGCATGGCTACCTATGCAGAAGCGCGCGCCGGCTTTGAAGCGGGCGCACGCTACGGGACGCACCTATTCAACGCCATGCCGCCTTTGCGGCATCGTGAGCCGGGGTTGATCGGTGCGCTGCTCACCGAGCCGCGCGCCACCGTTGGCCTCATTGTGGACGGCATCCACGTCCACCCGGCGGTGGTCAATTTGGTCTGGCGGGCGGTGGGCGGCGCGCGCCTGAACCTGGTGACAGACGCCATGGCCGCCCTGGGGATGCCGCCCGGCCGATTTCTGCTGGGCGAATTGGAGGTGATCGTAGATGAAACCGGCGCCCGGCTGCCCGATGGCACGCTGGCCGGGAGTATCCTGTCGCTGGATGCGGCCGTGTGGAATTTGATGCGCTTCACCGGCTGTTCACTCGGCGAGGCTTTGCCGACGGTTACCACCACCCCGGCGGCATTGCTGGGATTATCGGATCAAATCGGCCGATTGATCCCCGGTTCGGCAGCCGACCTGGTTCTGCTCACCCCTGATTTCAACGTGGTCATGACCATCGTCCACGGGAATCCGGTCTATATCAACTCTGAAACTTTCAATTGGACGCAGGGTATTTGATGCTTACAGAATCCCACCTTTTTCAAGAAATCCATGAACAGCCCCAGGTACTGAGCCGCCTGTTGGCGAACGAAAGAGAAACCGTCCGGCGGCTGGCCGCAGCCATTCGGGAACGCCGGATTGCTCACGTCGTCATTGCGGCCCGAGGAACCAGCGACAACGCCGGGCGCTACGCTCAATACCTGCTGGGTGCGGTCAACCGCCTGACCGTGACGCTGGCGACTCCGAGCCTCTTTTCCATCTACAAACGGCCGCCTCGCCTGGGCAATGCCATGGTACTGGGCATCAGCCAGAGCGGAAAAAGCCCGGACATCGTAGCCGTCCTGGCCGAAGCCCGTCGCCAGGGCAATTTGACGGCCGCGATCACCAACTCCCCGGATTCGGACCTGGCCCGCCAAGCCGATCACGTGATCCGTTTGCACGCAGGGATCGAACGTTCTGTTGCGGCCACCAAAACCTACACCGGCGAGTTGGCGGCGATTGCCCTGCTAAGTGCTGTCCTGGCAGCAGACCGTCAAATGATGGCAACTTTGCAACAGATTCCTGAGAAGGTGGCTGCTACGCTCTCTATAAATAAGGGCATTGCTCAAATTGCGCAGCGTTATCGCTATATGCAAAAGTGCGTGGTGATCGGCCGAGGGTACAACTATGCCACCGCTTTTGAACTGGCGTTGAAACTGAAGGAGTTGACCTATACCACTGCGGAACCGTACAGCAGCGCCGACTTTCTCCATGGCCCATTGGCCCTAATTGACCCCGGTTTTCCTGTGATTGTCATCGCTCCATCCGGTTTAATGCTGCCCGAAATGCAGAACTTTGCGCACATCCTGAAGCAACGAGGAGCCGAAATCATTGTTATCAGCGATGACCCGGAGATGCTGAAGGCAGCCGAGACGCCTTTGTCGCTTCCCTCAACGGTCCCCGAATGGGCCTCACCCATCACGGCTATCATCCCCGGACAACTATTCGCAATGCACCTGGCTCATGTCAGGAACTACGATCTGGATCGCCCTCGCGGTATACGTAAAGTGACGGAAACCAAGTGACTTTCCACATGTATCTGAACGAGATTCGTCGATATGAGCAGGCCCGCTACGTTGATGGTAGAAGTCCGCCGATCCCCGGTCTACCACCGAGATGGAGTCGGTGCTTGTCCCTATTCGAACGGATCTCTGCCCCACGCTGTAGCGACACCTTCTTGAGAAGAAAAAAGGCCCTGGCAGCCCACCTGGGCCGACCTTTGGCAAACCCGACCGGATTGACACAAAACCGCTTTCGTGGTATACTGCCGCCATCAGGAGAGGAAATGCCATGCGCAGAAACCGCTCAGATCGCGAGCCTACCAGCCCATGCCCGTTGCCAGACCTGTGGTCTGGGTAACTTGCTTTCTCGTCGCGATGGTAGCCAGTTCTCCAGACCCGGTCTCGGAGGCTGGCTTTTTTGCTTTGTTTAGATAGATGAAGGTCCTGGCGGTCAGCGACAAAGTCGAAGAGGTCCTCTATAGTCCGGCCATCAAACGTCTTTTTGGCGATGTGGACCTGGTACTCGGCTGTGGGGATCTGCCGTTCTATTACTTGGAGTTCATTACAACCATGTTGGGCGGCCCGCTCTACTATGTCATCGGCAACCACGCCAACGCCGTGAAGAAGCGATACGCTTCCCAGGAGGAATGGGAGTATCCGGGGGGCTGCGTCAACGTGGACGGGCGCGTCGTGCGCTACAAGAAGCTGCTCATCGCCGGGCTGGAAGGCTCCATGCGCTACAACAACGCGCCCCACTTTCAATACACCGAACGGGAGATGGCCTTCAAAATCTGGAGCCTGACTCCCATGCTGCTCTTCAACAAAGTGCGCTACGGTCGCTACCTGGACATCCTGATCACCCATGCGCCCCCCAGGGGCATCCACGACAAGGAGGACCGCTGCCATTTGGGGTTCCGGTCCTTCCTGACATTCATGGATCGCTTCCGGCCCCGCTACCTGATCCACGGCCACGTTCACGTCTATAGCCCCAACCAGGCGACCGAGACGGTCTATGGCGAGACAACGGTCCTCAACGCCTACGGCCACCGTGTGCTGGAGATTGATGACAACACACTGCGGTAACCCAATCTACCAATTTACCGATCCGGAGGAGAATCATGGCTGACGAACGCAAATTGACACCCCAATCCCAAGACTTTTCGGCGTGGTACAACGAAGTTGTCGTCCGGGCCGAGCTGGCCGATTATGCGCCGGTGCGCGGCTGCATGGTCGTGCGGCCCTATGGGACCGCCCTGTGGGAGAACTGCCAAGCAGGGTTGGACCGCCGCTTCAAGGAGACGGGCCACGAGAACGCCCTCTTCCCCCTCCTGATCCCCATGTCCTTCCTGCAAAAAGAGGCGCAGCACGTGGAAGGCTTTTCGCCGGAGCTGGCCGTCGTCACCCACGGCGGCGGCAAGAAACTGGAAGAACCCCTGGTCGTGCGACCTACCTCCGAAACGGTCATCGGCTACATGTACTCCAAGTGGATTCGCTCCTACCGCGACCTGCCGATCCTCATCAACCAATGGGGCAATGTGGTCCGTTGGGAAATGCGAACCCGCCTCTTCCTGCGCACCGCCGAATTTTACTGGCAGGAGGGCCATACCGCCCACGCTACCTACGAGGAGGCCCAGGAAGAAACGCTCCGCATGTTGGATGTGTACGCCGATTTCGCCATCAACGACGCGGCGATCCCCGTGGTCAAGGGCCTCAAGAGCGAAGCGGAAAAGTTCGCCGGAGCCGACGCCAGCTACAGCATCGAAGCGATGATGGGCAACAAGTGGGCACTCCAGGCCGGGACCAGCCACAACCTGGGCCAGAACTTTGCCAAAGCCTTTGACATCCAGTACCTGGACCGCAACAATGAACTCCAATACTGCTGGACCACCAGCTGGGGCGTGAGTACCCGCATGATCGGGGCCATCATCATGACGCACGGCGACGACCAGGGCCTCAAACTGCCGCCGATCTTGGCCCCCATCCAGGTCGTCATGGTCCCCATCTGGCGCAAAGAAGAGCAAAAGGCCGCCGTGTTGGAAGCGACCGAGCGGCTCCGGGCGGAGCTGGCCGAACGCTTCCGGGTCAAGGTGGACGACCGCCCCGAATACACCCCCGGCTGGAAATTCAACGAATGGGAGCTGCGGGGCGTGCCGTTGCGCATCGAAATCGGCCCCCGCGACGTAAAGAAAGAGAGCGTCGTCCTGGCCCGGCGGGACATCCCCGGCAGGGAGGGCAAATCGTCCGTGCCTATGGCCGGCCTGGTGGAGACCGTCGGCAACATGCTGGAAACGATCCAGGCCGATATGCTGGCCGCCGCCACCGCCTTCCGCGACGCCAACATCCACTGGGCCAACACCTATGAGGAGCTGACCGAAATCGTCAAGGACGGCTGGGCACGGGCCTATTGGTGCAACGATCCGGCTTGTGAGGCCAAGATCAAGGAGGATACCAAAGCCACCAATCGCTGCATCCCGCTGGACCAGGAAGGAACCGGACCGGGCCGCTGCGTTGTCTGCGGCCAACCGGCGGAAAAGTGGTCTTATTGGGCACGAGCGTACTGATTCGGCAGAAAACCTTGCTAGGAGGAGGAAGCGGTGATCCAATGTCCAAGCTGCGGAGCGCAGAACCCCGACTATGTGCGGGAGTGTGAATTTTGTGGGGCGGATCTCAAAAGGCCGGAGCTGAGCGGGGCAGCGGCGGAGCTGCGCGACCTGCTGCTGGGCATGAGCCTGGGTGTAGAGGATTTCAACACCATCTGCTTTGCCCTGGACGTGGATTGGCATGACTTTGCCGAGATGGAGGATGAAGGGGGCAAAGTCGAGATGCTGGTCCGCCGGTTGGAAGACCAGGGCCGCGTGGATGAAGTGATGCGCTTTTTGCGTGACTTTCGCTTCCCGCAGAGCTACCCGCCCCTGCCCCGTCCACCCGCCGATAACCTGTGGTTGACCTATGTTTACGCCTGCCAGAACGTGACCAAAATGGCCCAACTGCAAGACCTGGTAGAGCGGATCGGCATGAGCGACGCAGCCCGGCTGCCCGGCGCGGCCCTGCCTCACAAGATTCGGGAAGCCCTGTGGGTAGCCCGGAGGTCCAATGCTCTGCCTTACGTCCAAGAGTGGCTGGCCACCCTTCGGCCTGAGCAGGCACTGCGTCGGCCCCGCATCCGCCAACGGCGCCGACGGGTGCATCGGGATTATTGAGGAGGTGAACGATGAAAACCGGTCGTGTTCGGAAGAAAAAAGTCAAACCGTCGCCTCCACCCACCCCAAAGACCGACGAGCAGAAGCCGGACAAGGAAGCCAAACCCCGTCCCCAAGCCGTCGCCACGTCGGGCAAACCGTACCGCAGTCCGAAATGGATCTTTGCCATCCTGGTCGCCCTGTTCGTCTGCTGCGCCGCGGTGATGATCGCGCTGACGTTGCACGGCGGGCCGCAAGATTGGGTCCCGGTCACGCGGGCAGATGGAACATGGATGACGACCGTGGTCGTCTTGGCCCCCCAAGTGCAGCCCCGGGAAATGTGGGAGGCCGATTGCCTCAACACCCCGGATGCCACCCTGCGCACCGAAACCTGTGTCCTCAAGGATGCGGACACCTACCAAGACCGGGTCGTGGACGACTATGAGGAATACGCCTATGACATCTACTACGAAGAAACGACCGACCAGGTCTATGAGGCCCGGGGAACGGATTTCGTCGCAACTACGCTGGGGAGCGACGATTGGTGGGAGGGTAACAAGCATTATATCCGCACCGAGGAATTGGACAAAGGAAGCTGCAGCTACACCAACTACACCGTCTGGATTGACGATCCCCAAGATGCCACCCAGGAAATAGAGGTTTATCTCTCCCAGTGTGAAGTGTGGGATCATGTGGTCGTCAAAGAGCGGGTCTACGATCAGAAGCGGTGGTGTGTGTGCGACGTGACAACGCTGGTGCAGGTCAGCTCCCAAAGCGAGCAAGGAACCGGCCTGAACGTGCGCTGGCCTCAGCCGGACGTGCCTGCCGGGGGGCGCACCGAGCGGAGCTTCAAAGGCCAAGTGACGTTCACGGGGGGCGATTACGTCTACACCGCCACGACCGACGATCCGGCCCTCTATCAGGACTACCTGACCGGCCGGTACTACATCGGCATCAGGGACGGAAAGCCGGTCACCGTCAGCAAGAATCCCAAAAAGTAAAGGCCCTATTTTGTCAGGAGCTTATCAAAGCCGTAACGCTTGGCGACCGTTTGCAACTCCGGGACCAGGTGCTGTAAGGTGCGGGTGAACGATTCGCGGGCCTTATCCCGGCCAAAGGTCTCGCCGACAACCTCCAGCTGGGCCAGCAGGAATTCATGATATAGCTCCACCAACTTGTCGGTCTTGAGGTGAGGGTCCGCTTGGTCTTCAATGCGCCCCTGGTGGAGGCGTAAAGGCAAGTGCTTGGTCCGTTCGTTGACCATTTCCTCACAAGAGCGGTCGCCGGGAGCCCGCCAAGCCATGGTACTGTCGCACACCAGCTCCGCAATCTCCCGAAAAACGCGGCGCAGACGGATCTTGTCCAGATCGGCGGTACGCACCGCCCCCACCGCAGCCAAACAGTAAAACACCCGGCTGGCCTCAAAAAGGGTCAACCCCAAGCTGCGGGCGATCGTAGAGACCTCCTGCACGCCGTCCACCGCCTCCAGGACCTGCCGTTCCGTGGGGCTGAGGGCCAACTGCGCCAGGTCCTCGGCGGTCATCGCCGGTTCAAAGATCGTATCGGAGGAAGGGACCAGCCGCTGGATAATGGTCCAGTTATCCACCCAGCGGCAACCCATCAGCAACAAGTCTTCCGCGCTAAGGCGCAAAGGGATGCACCATTCCTCGCAGCCCATCGTCTGATCAAAGGTAAACTCGCCCTCCTGCCAGCGGAACAGGTCGCACAACCCCTCCAGCACCTGCTCCGGCGTCGGCGGTGGGGTGGGCGGCTCATCCCGGCGCAGGCAGCTGGCGCATACCGGACGCCCCTTCTCAAAACTGAGGGTGCGGACCACCTGCCCGTCGGTCAAGGTCAGGGTTCCGCTGTGCTTGCCGGAGGTAATGAGGCGGATCAGATCGGGTAGGTGGTAGTGCCGCAGGTCGCCGCTCAGGAGCATCAGGCCACGCTGAGTCCCGCGTGAGGAGGAGTCGGACGCCGGTTCCCCACGGGCATCGCGGATCACATCGGCCAGCCAATCCTGTTCCATCTCCAAGAAGCGGCGTTGGTGATCCAAAATAGCCAGTTTGAGAGGCGAACCGCCCTTTTCCCGCTCGGCGGCCAGAGCTGCCTGGAGCCGTTGGGCCTCGGCGGCCAGGAACTCCTGCCGCTGTTGCAGCAGGCTGATAGCCCGCTGCAAAGGCAAGCGGTTGACCAGATAGATGACCAAGTCGTAATCAAGGTAGACGCGCTCCTGGCTGGCCGCCTGCTCCTCCATCGCCGCAAAGAAGGCCCTGCGTCCTTCTTCGGTCAGGCGATAGATGGACTTGCGCACGCTGCGCCCCCCACGCTGGCGCGATTCGGCCACCCAACCTTGATCCCGCAGCTTGCCCAGGGAATAGTACACCCCGGCCATGCTGACGTTGAACCAGGCGTCGATCCCCTCGGCTTGGATCTGCTGGTACAGCTCGTAGCCGTGCATGGGGCGATCCAGCAACAACCCCAGGAGCAACAGATCAATTTTGGTCGTGGATAGCGTTGTCATCTCTTCGCCCTCGTTTCCGCTTTGCCTTGCCCCCAGTATACCACAAAAATCCCAAAACTTCAAGACCAAACGTTCTTGACAAAGGCAAAAAAGAATGGTATAATCGGCCCTGTGAGAAATATTACTCAAATACTTTGGGCTGAGTAATTGACACAGAGGACAGAGGAGTTCGGATCATGAACCAAACCGACGGGGAGCGCAAAGGTCTCTCGCGCCGTACCTTCCTCAAGGCAGGGTTGACCGGCGGGCTGCTGGTGGCGGTGGGCGGGCGGTGGTTGCCCCTTTCGCAAGCACTGGCCCAGGCCCAGGCCGAATACGCCCTGATCATTGACCTCAACAAATGCGTCGGCTGCCGGGCCTGCGAGCTGGCCTGCCAACAGCGCAACGGCCTGCCCGAAGGCAAAAGCTTCATCCACATCCTGCCCAAAGGGGAGGGGGAGGATCGTTGGTTCTTGCCGGTGCAATGCCAACACTGCCGGGATGCCCCCTGTGAGCATGTCTGCCCCACCAGGGCGACCTATCACCACGAAAGCGGCGTTGTCCTCATCAACGACAAAACGTGCGTGGGCTGCAAATATTGCGCCGTGGCCTGTCCCTACAACGCCCGCACCTTCAACGAAGAAACCGGCATCGTGGACAAGTGCTGGCTCTGCCTGGATTGGGTACTGGGGGGCGGGCAACCCGCCTGTGTCCAAGCTTGCGTCCTGGGGGCGCGGACCTTTGGCCGCCGCGATGACCCCGAAATCGCGGCCTTGCTCCAACGGGCCAAGCCGCTGCACCCCGAATTCGGGACCGAACCGGGCGTCTTGCACTACATCTTTCCGGGCGATTGAAACCTGACGGGTTTGGAGGATACCGATGACAGAGCACTATTGGGGCTGGTTGGTGGCCATCTACCTCTTTTTGGGCGGCATGGGGGCCGGTTCCTTCCTGGTGGCAGCCATCGTGGAGCTGACCGGCGAACGGTACAAACACAAGTACTGCCCCACGACCCTGGTCGGCGCGGGGGTGAGCGGCCCCCTGATCCTGATCGGTACGGTCCTGCTCATCTTTGACCTGGGGGCCGGTCTGCGCGAACCGTGGCGCATCCTGTTCATGTTCACCCACTTTTCCTCGGTGATGACCTGGGGCATTTGGATCCTCACCATCTTTTTGCCCATCTGCTTCCTCTACGCCTTGATCGAGATCATGCACGTCCACCCCGGCCTGCTGGCCTGGCTGCGCAAAAGGCTCCGCTTCCTGCCCGAAACATTGCCCTACCGCCGCATCAAGCGGGTGGTGTGCAGCATCGGCTGCGTCTTTGCCATCGGCACGGCGGTTTACACCGGCGTCCTGCTGAGCGTCGTCCGGGCCATCCCCTTCTGGCATACCCCCATCCTGCCCATCCTCTTCCTCGTCTCCGCCGTCTCAACCGGCATGGGGTTGACCATTGACCTCTCGGCGACCCTGGCCGTGCCCACCGTGCAACGCCGCTTCAAATACCTGCCGGTCATCCACATCGCCTTCATCGGCCTGGAAGCGATCCTGCTGGGGGCCTTGCTCCTGACCTCCATGAGCCAGGGCGGGGAAGCGGCCGAATCGGCCTGGTGGATTCTGACCGGCCCCGGCAGCCTGCTCTTCTGGGTGATCATCGGCGGCTTTGGCCTGCTCTACCCCCTCATGGTCCACTCTTACGCCCTGGCCCGCCACAGCCACGGTTATATCTCCGGCATCCTTTCCGGCGCAGGGATCGTGATCGCCGGGCTGTTCGTCCGCTTTCTCATCGTCGCCGCCGCCGTCCCCGTGGCGGTTTGAGGGAAATATGAGGAGTCAGAGATGAGTCAGAAGTTCAGTCTTCGCCGCATTCGCCAATGGCCCCGCTGGACGATCATCCCCATCGGCGTCGGCCTGGCGGTGATCGCCATCGTCTTGGGCCTGCTGCTGGAACCGGTGGGATATGCCCTGACCGCTCCCCAGGTGGAGCCGACCCCCACCCTGCCGGCCATCCACTACAGCCGCACCTTATCCGACGGCTGCCACGATTGCCACGTCTCGTTGCCGGCCCTGCGGGCCAGTGCCGACGACCCGACCACGGCGGAGGAGTACCTCATTGAGCCGGAATCGGTGATGACGCCCCACGGCACGCTGGGGTGTGTGGCCTGCCACGGTGGGAACGGGGAAGCCGAGGACAAAGAAACCGCCCACCAGGGCCTCATCCCCGACCTGAGTGCGGAGAACCCCAAACAGTGCCTCATCTGCCACCGCGACCTGCCCGATGAAATCCCCGGCGACCGGCTGCGTTTGCCCCACGGGCGGATCATTGAGCGTGTGGAACAGGGCGAGCCGTGCGATGTGCATTGCAGCGACTGCCACGGCGGGGTGGGCCACGGCTTTGACCCCGTCTCCGGCGACGTGATCTGCTCCATGACCGTCTGCCTGGATTGCCACGAAGAGCGGCAATTGGATGTCCAGACAACGGACTGCGACGCCTGCCACATCGGGCCACACGACATTGCCGAATCGCTGACCTGTAGCGACTGCCACGCTTCCACCGAAAGGTGGGATGAAGTGGATGCGACCATCCATCCCTACCCCCTGGAAGGCAAACACGCCGAGACCTACTGCTTTGATTGCCACCAATACCCCGATTTCAAGGGGTTGGAAAACGTCTGCGCCGATTGCCACGAGGCGGGGCACGAATGGGGCGACGATGATTGCGCCGCCTGCCACGACCCGGCCAACTCCTGGGACCTGACCGCCGGAACCTGGCCCCAGCACATAGATTATTGGGATCAGTACAAAGGCGTCCACGCCCAACTATCCTGTCAGGCCTGTCACTTTGAGACCTATGAGAATTTGCCATCCGACTGCGATTACTGCCACACCGCGCCGAGCAGCCATGACGCGGAGGTGTACGGCAGCGATTGCGTCCAATGTCACCAGGCCGATCAAGAATGGGAGGAGGGGACCCTGCCGGGCGGATGAAACCGTTCGGCGGACCGAAAGGGGGTGATGACCGCCGTAAAACCGTGATGTCACATTGTCGCCACCGTCGTCAAACCGATGACCAATAACACAAAAGGAATGGAGGTTTCAAAATGAAAAAGGTAGCAGTGTTGAATCTGGTGTTGGTGCTCAGCCTGATGTTGAGTGCGGTTGCCTTTGCCGCCGATGACATTCAGGGCGCGGCCTATGACTATTTCAACGGCGGGACCAAGAACATCACCGCCGACGTGCTCCATGACAACATGGACAAATATTATGTCGTAGATGTTCGCAGCAAAGAGGACTTTGAAAAAGGACACATCCCCGGTGCGACCTGGGTTGATCCCAAGACCTTCTTCACCCAGGACAACCTGAACATGCTGCCCAAAGACAAGCCCATCGTCGTTTACTGCTACACCGGCCAGACCGCCAGCCAGGTTGTCGCCGTGCTGCGGATGATGGGCTACGATGCCTACAACCTGCTCTTCGGCTTCGGCTCCTGGACGATGAACGCCGATGCCGGCAGCAAGTGGTTCGATGAGACCAAGTCAGGTTACGACTACCCCACCGAGAGCGGCCAAGTCGCCGAGGCTGCCGTCGTCTACGACCTGCCCACGCCGCTGGCCGACACCATCCAGGCCGCCGCCGATGCCTACTTTAGCGGCGGGACCAAGAACATCAAGGCCGATGCTCTCTACGACAACCTGAACGACGGCGACACCAGCAACGACCCCTTCATCCTCAGCGTCCGCTCGGCGGAGGACTTTGAAAAGGGCCACATCCCCGGTGCCATCAACATCGCCCCCGGCGAACTGTTCATCCAGACCAACCTTCAGCGGCTGCCCCCCGACAAGCAGATCGTCGTCTACTGCTACACCGGCCAGACCGCCAGCCAGGTCACTTCGGCCCTGCGGTTGCTGGGCTATGACGCCTACAACCTCAAGTTCGGTATGCAGGCCTGGACGATGGACAAGGATGTGCGGGTCAAGTATTTCAATCCGGAAAAGCACTCCTTCGACTATGCCTTTGAGGGCACGGCGGCCACCGGCGCAGCCGAAGAGACCACGCCCGCCGAAAGCACCGCGCCGGAAACCATGCCCACCACCGGCGGCGTGCCCTTCCCCGTGGAAGGTCTGCTCATCGGCTTTGGCGCCCTGACCGCCGGGGCCGGGCTGTACCTGCGCCGCCGCAAAGCGGCCTAGCTTGAATCAAAGACCTGACGGGTCGCGAACGTTGGTCCGTCCGCGACCTGTCAGGTCTCCAATCCGACCTGGAGAGAGGCTGATGGACACGAAAACCTTGTTGGCCAAAGGAGCCGGAGGATTGCTCATTGCGGGTTTGCTGTTCCTGGCGGCCCTGACCTTGAGCGGCTGCGCCGAACCGGAGGCCATCGCCGCCGTACCGCCCACGGCCACCGTCTACGCACCGCCGCCCACAGAGGCCCCGACGCCGACACCGGGACCGACACCGGCGGCCCTGCACTTCCCCTTGCCCGCGCCGACGAGCGAATCCGTCGAACGGCCCGATAGCCAGAACTGTGTGGATTGCCACACCGACGAAGAAACGCTCAAGGCCACGGCCAAAGAGGAGGAGGTCAAAGAATCCCTCTCCGAAGGCGAGGGTTGAGGAGGCGAAGTACCTCCGTTGGAGGTATGGGAAAAGGTCATCCTCAATCAGGAATCCTTCTTTGAGACGATGCACGAGCGGTACGGCTGCATCACCTGTCACGGCGGCGTGAGCGGCACCGACGACAAAGAGGCCGCCCATGAGGGCCTGGTCCGCGATCCGCCTTCTGCCAAAGCGTGTGCCGTCTGCCACCCGGAACAAGCGGCTACCGAGGGCCAAAGCCTGCACGCCAACCTGCAAGGCTACTGGACCGTCCTGGAAGCCCGCAGCGCGCCTGACAAAATGGCCCAGATCCGACTGGTCATGGAGAACCACTGCGAAAAATGCCACTCTTCCTGCGGCCAATGTCATGTCAGCCGACCGACCAACGTGGGCGGGGGCCTGCTGACCGGGCACAACTACAAGAAGCTGCCGCCCATGAACCTGACCTGCACCGCCTGCCACGGCAGCCGCATCCAGGACGAATACAAGGGCAAGAACGAAGGCGTCCGGGCCGATGTCCACTGGATCAAGGCGGGGATGCCCTGCTTTGATTGCCACACCGCCGACGAGATGCACGGCGCGTTGGGCGAATTCAACCACCGCTACGATGGGCCGGTCACACCCAGCTGCTCCGCCACGGGGCTGGGCAAAGAATGCCACGCCGACATGCCCCTGGCCCCCGAAATCGAGCAGCACGACGAAACCCACCTGGAGGCCTTAAGCTGCCAGGCTTGCCACTCCACCACCTACAAGAACTGCTTCAACTGCCACGTGGGGCAAAAGGACGGCGAGGTGTATTTCAAGACCGATCCGGTGCAGATGACCTTCAAGATCGGCCTCAACCCGCGCCGGAGCGCAGAGCGGCCCTGGAAATACGTGCCGCTGCGCCATGTGCCCGTCGCCCGCGATTCCTTCGCCTACTACGGTCAGGACCTGTTGCCTAACTTTGACGCCCTGCCCACCTGGAAATACGCCACGCCCCACAACATCCAGCGCATCACGCCCCAGACCGAAAGCTGCAACGCCTGCCACGGCAACGCCGAATTCTTCCTGACCGCCGATGACGTGCTGCCCGACGAAATGGAAGCCAACAAGGATGTGATCGTGTCCCAGGTCCCGGAAGCGGTGGAAGAAGGGCAATGAACCTATCCCTTCACCGACCCAAAGGCCCCCACGCGCTGCGTGGGGGCCTTTCGTGTCCCCGGCTCCGGGCCGACGCCGTGGCCGCCGGTGTCAGGCCTCCGGGCCGAGGGAGATCTCCCCTTCCAGGTAGGCCAGACGGGATAAAGCACGCCGATATTCGTGCGGGCAGGAAGGACAACGCTCCAACCGCCGTTGCACCAGGGGCAGCAGGTCCGGTCCACCGTGGGCCAGCAGATCGGCATAGTACTCCATCACGGCAAAGCACTCATCGCAACTCAGGTTCGATGGATCTTCCAGCAAGAGCTGCCACAATGCTTTGACCATCGGCCTTATACGCTCATCCCCACTTCCAAGCCTGCCAGGATGGCCTCCAGAGCTTTGTGCGGCTCCGCCGCATCCCCGATGACGTACAGATTCGGTCGGCCTTTTAGCTCATCGGCCAGCCGGTGATTCGCCCGCGCCCCTACGGCCATGACCACGGTTTCCACAGGGAAAGAGACCTCCCGACCGTCCTGCTCGGCGGTGACGCGATCACGGCTCAGGCGCAGGACTTTGGTGTTGACCTTGATCTCCACACCTTGCTGCTTCAGCCGCTTGAGGAGCATTGCCTTGGGCAGAGGGTCTAGATCGCCGCCGACGGACGGCAGCATCTCAACAACGGTGACCCGGATGCCCTGGGCGGATAAAAAGTCTGCCGTCTCCAGGCCCACCAGCCCACCGCCGACGACCAGTGCACTCTCCGTCGTCACTTTGGCCTCCCCCCGCAGCAAAGCATGAGCCGTTACCCACCGGGCCTCGTCCAGGCCGGGGAAGGGAATGATGATCGGCTCGCCGCCGGTTGCGATAATGACCACTTCGGGGTCCAACTCTTCCACCATCTGAGGTGTCACTTTGGTATTGAGGCGGATGTCTACACCGTTGCGTCGGGCCTGCTCCGCCAAGTAGCGGATGGCATCCTCCAGGTCCTCTTTGTGGGGAGGACGGGTGGCCAGCTCAAACTGACCGCCCAGATAAGAGTTCTTTTCATACAGCGTCACCCGGTGGCCGCGCCGGGCGGCTACCAGGGCCGCCTCCAACCCCGCCGGTCCGCCACCGACGACCATGATCTGACGTGGTTGCTCTGCCGGTGTGATGCGGATCTTCCACTCGCGGCCGGTCAGGGGGTTGATAAGGCAAGATGTGCCGTGCCCCTGGCGCAGCTCGGCCAAGCAGCCCTGGTGGCAGGCAGCGCAGAGCAGGATCGCTTCGTCGTCGCCTGCCTCCGCTTTGCGCACCCAATCGGGGTCGGCCAAGAAGGCCCGCCCCAACCCGATCCAATCGGCTTGGCCCTGGGCCAACGCTTCGCGGGCCACATCGGGGCTGCGGATGCGTCCCGCCACGGCGAGAGGGATGCCGACCCGCCGGCGGATGGCGGCGGCCATGGGCAATAGGTTGGCTTTGGGCGTGCCGGTGGGGTAAAGGCAAAAGGGAACCGATTCGCACATGGTCCCGGAGGTGATGCTCAGGGCGTCGGCGCCCATCGCTTCCAGGGCGGGGGCCAGGGTCAAGGCGTCATCCAAAGTCAGCCCACCCTCAACATAATCCTGGGCGTTCATGCGCACCACCAGGGGAAACTCCTCACCTACCGCCTGCCGCACGGCGGCCAGAACTTCCCGGCCAAAGCGCAGACGGTTCTCCCAACTACCGCCGTATTCGTCCTCGCGCCGGTTGGAACGGGGAGAAAGAAACTGGTGGATGAGGTAGCCGTGGCTAAAAGGGATCTCAACGGCGTCGAACCCGGCTTCCCGGGCGCGGCGGGCGGCCTGGGCAAAAGCGTCTACCATCTCGGCGATCTCGCCGGTGGTCAGCGGTCGGGGGGTGATGCCGTTGGCCGGGCAGGGCACGGCGGAAGCCGAAACCCGTTCGCCTTCGGGGACCAATTTGGGGTTGGCCGCCCGTCCGGCGTGGTTGATGTGGGCCATAATCCGCCCCCCTGCCTCGTGGACGGCATCGGTCAGATGGCGCAATCCGGCGATCAGGTCGTCATCGTAGATGCCCAACTGGGTGGGGATTTCGCGCCCGTTGCGCAAGATATACATGGGTTCACTGACCATAAGACCTACGCCGCCCTCGGCCCGGCGAGCATAAAAGGCCAGGTGACGCTCGGTTACCTGGCCGTCAGGCGTGGCATAACCCAATTTTACGGCGGTCATCAGCACCCGGTTGGGCAAGGTCAGGCTGCCCAACCGGAGTGGCCGAAAGAGGATGTTGCCGGACATGATATTCTCCTTGCAAGTCAATTGTTAGCGGAGCAGGGTTGGCTCAACCCGTTCACCGTTGGGGTCCAGCACACCCAGCCCCAGATTTTGCGCTTCATTCTCTACGATCCGATACACGCGCAGCCCAAAGAGGTAAAAGAGGAAGGGCGGGGTAATCCCCTGCTCTTCCAACTGCCGGACAAAGCCGGGCGAGTGCAACCGCCGATGCCAGCGGCGCAACTCTTTGAGCCGGGCACGGGCTTTGGCCTCGACCAACACCCACACCCGTTCGCCTTCCGGCGTTTCGGCGGGTAGAACTATGTCTACCTCACCATCCAGGTCCAGGGCACGGGGCCGTTCCAAGCAACGATAGCCCTTCTGTTCCAAGACATACATCACCGTATCCTGAGCATCTACTTCGGTGTCCACGCCCAGAGCGTTGTCCAGAACCCCTAGACGGTGCTCCACTCCGCCCAGGCGGCGCTCCACCCCATCCAGGCGATGCTCTACTCCGTCCAGGCGGCGCTCTACTCCGTCCAAACGGTGCTCCACCCTCTCTAGGCGGTCTTCCACCCCGTCCAGACGGTGTTCTACCCGGCTCAGGCGTTCCTCAAACTTGCGTTGGGTGGCCACCAGCAAGGCGATCTGCTCTTCGGTGTGCTTTTGGGCTTCGGCCAGCTCGGCAACGGTCGCTTCCAGGCGCGTCAATCGCTCCTCGGTGCGCTTTTGGGCTTCGGCCAGTTCTTCGACACGCTCCTCGGTGCGCTTTTGGGCCTCGGCCAGCTCGGCAACGGTCGTTTCCAGACGCGTCAGTCGCTCTTCGGTGTGCTTTTGGGCTTCGGCCAGCTCGGCAACGGTCGCTTCCAGGCGCGTCAGTCGCTCCTCGGTGCGCTTTTGGGCCTCGGCCCGCTCGGC
>Ga0256914_1001919_pt1 | contig 17814 bp, 13 predicted proteins | sample HulkmetaG_FD_191571 | JGI IMG/M metagenome (GOLD analysis project Ga0256914, IMG submission 191571) | Hydrothermal chimney microbial communities from Main Endeavour vent field at the Juan de Fuca Ridge, Pacific Ocean - Hulk | ecosystem: Environmental > Aquatic > Marine > Hydrothermal vents ... | reverse complement strand
CGCTGTTAATTTTCATCCATGCCCCGATGTCTTTCAACAGTCTGTATGCGTCGCTATGCCATTGACCTTTTGGTCCCGGGGCTATGTTCAGCAACAGGTTTCCTCCTTTGGCAACGATATCCACCAAAAGGTGGACGGCTTTGTATCCGCTCATATATTTGGCGTTGGGTACCCACGACCAGCCCCCGCCCGCAATAATACACGACTCCCACGGATATGGCAGTGCTTTGCCGGGAACCCTGTTTTCGGGTGTGAGGTAGTTTTGGTTTTTTCCGTAAACGGCGCGGTCAACAACAATGAGCCCGGGTTGTTTTTTACGTGCTTCTTGTACCAACTCGTCCATTTTTATATCCTGATTTACGACGGTTCTTTTAATGAAGCCCGTTTCGGTTTTCGAAGCTTGTTTATTATACCACTTTGCAATGTCCTCTTTCGATTTTTTCGATACCCAGCCGCCGTCTAACCACAAAATATCTATTTTGCCGTAACCGGTCATAAGTTCCATAATTTGCTTATGGGTATAATCGACGAATTTTTCCCATTTGCCGGGATAAATACCCGGATCGTAGTTAACGTTACGGTCACGCGGAGGAAAATATGTGTCCCAATAGTATTTGCTGTGCCAATCGGGTTTTGAAAAATATGCTCCCGTCCAAAATCCTTCGGAGCGGAATGCTTTGAAAATCTCTTTGGCAATGTTTGCCCTCGGGTTCGAATGGAACGGGCATGCCTTGTCGGTAATCTTATAATCGGTCTGTTTTGTGTCGAACATACAAAAGCCGTCGTGGTGTTTGGTGGTAAATATTACATAACGCATTCCCGCCTCTTTGGCTGCTTTTGCCCATTTCTCAGGATTAAAGTCAACAGGGTTGAATGTTGTCTTCAGGTTTTCGTATTCTTTTACGTATTCGAAATAGTTGCCCGGATTTCCCCCCTTTTTGCGTTCGCACCATCCGTAATCCTCGGGACATATGGACCACGATTCCACAATGCCCCATTGGCTGTATGTTCCCCAGTGCATCAGCAAACCGAATTTTAGATTTTGCCACTGTTCAAGTTTTTTTAAAACAAGTGTGTCGGTTTCGGGCACATAGCTCTTATCTTCTTGTGCAATTCCGTATGTGGATACCGCCAATATGGCGAAAACTAATAAATATTTCATCTTTTTTGAATTTTGTTTTGTCTATTCCTGTTTCAATAAGTTCAGCTTTTTATCCAGGCGGTACGATTCCCCTTTTTCTGTAAAAAACCTTTTTGAAATGTTGCCGTATTTTATTTTGCACACTCCTCCGTTGTTCGAGTGCAAAACGGCCTGTTCAAGTCTTCCCTCTTTCCACTCCATATCAACGGTGAAGCCGCCTTTGGCGCACAATCCGTAAACCTTCCCCTGTGGCCACTCTCCGGGCAGTGCAGGCAGCAGGTTTATGGTGTCGTTGTAACTTTGCAAAAGCATTTCGGCAATGGCTGCCGTTGCTCCGAAGTTGCCGTCTATTTGAAAAGGCGGGTGTGTGTCGAACAAGTTGTTAAGTGTCGATTTTCTGAATAGAGCTTGTAAATTTTCATACGCTTTTCCGGGTTCCAAAAGGCGTGCATACAGGCTTATTATCCAAGCCCTGCTCCAACCCGTATGTCCTCCTCCGTGTTTCAGACGTTTTTCCAGGGTCTTTCCGGCGGCTTTAAACAATTGGGGAGTTTGCGGCGTTATTTGTTCCAGCGGATACAAACCCAACAGGTGCGACATATGTCTGTGTCCCGGCTCCCACTCCCCGTAATCCTTTATCCATTCCATTATAGTGCTGTCTTTTCCTACTCTTATTTTGGGGATTTTTTTCTCTATTTGTTGCCACTTTTTTACCGATTCCGCACAAGTGTCCAAAACTTTACACGCCTCTATGCAATGTTTTATGTGTGCGCGTATCAATTCGTTATCTATTGTGGGGGCGTAGGTCAGCTGACAACGGCAATCGCTCTCTTTTAATTTATATGAATTTTCGGGCGACATTGAAGGATTTGTAACAAGCATACCGTCCTTTTCCACAAGGAAATCGCTTACAAATTCCATAGCCTCTTTCATTATGGGGAAAGCTCTGTTTTTAAGGTATTGTGTATCCATGGTATATTCGTAATGCCGCCAAAGCGGAAAAGTCATCCAAACACCGCTCATGGGCGACATGCCCCAGCGCATATCGGCGTTGGGTGCCGTTTTGCCGAATATATCGGTGGCATGGTGTATTACCCACCCGCGGCAGCCGTACATCTTTCTTGCGGTAATCCTGCCCGGAACACGCCATTTATCCACAAAATTCACAAGGGGTATTACCGTCTCGCTTAAGTTGCAAACTTCGGCTGGACTGTAGTTCATCTCGAGGTTTATGTTGGTATGGTAGTCCGATTCCCATGGGGCGTTGATATGTCTGTTCCAAATTCCTTGCAAATTTGCCGGTAGCACTCCGGGAGCTCTTGAACTGTTCATCAACAGATACCTGCCGTATTGAAAATAGAGTGCTGTCAGGGCGGGGTCTTTCTCTCCCGCTTTAACTCTTTTCAACCTGACGTCCGTGGGCAATGTGTCGGTTTGTACGTCGCCCAGTTCTATTTTTACCCGTTCGAATATTGAAGCGTGGTTTGATACATGTCTCTTTTTTAATTCGTTATATGGAGTGTCTTTTACTTTGTCTAATATCGAATTGCAAACATCCAAAGGTTTTATATCTCTGTCGAAATTCAGTTTCTCAATATTGTAATCGGTGGCCGCCGTTAGCAAAATTGTTAATTCGTCAGCATTTTCAACTTTAAGTGTAGAATCGCCGGGGACAATGCTTCCCCCTTTGTTAAGGGCAATAAGTTTTGCCGCAAATTTCATATGCTTTCCTCCCTTGCCTTTTGCGGGGTCGGGTTTGTCAACAACTTGACCTTTCATAACAATATCTTTGCCTTTGGCGGTAACAACGGCGTCTTTTACCCGGGTTAAGGCAATCTTTACATTTATCGAACCGGGTTTGCCGGCAACCAAATGTATTACAACAACATTGTCGGGCGACGAAACAAATATTTCACGCATAAAATTTACCCCGTCGATGCTGTACGAAGTTTTACCGACGCCTGCGTTTAACGTTAACGACCTGTTGTATGCCGAATAGGGCTTCAAACTGTCTGAAAGCAGGTACAGATTGCCGAGGGTTTGATACGAGCGAAATCGGGGAGGAGTTGCCAAAAGGTCTTTATTGGCAAGGTCGTAAGCCTCTTTTATCTGTTCGTTGAATATCAATCGTCTTACTTCGGGCAACGATTTTAGAGCGTTTTTGTTATTCACGTCAAAGTTGTATCCCCCCCACAAACTCTCTTCGTTAAGTTGAATACACTCGTTATATACCCGTCCGTAAACCATGGCTCCAAGGCGTCCGTTTCCAAGTGGTAATGCTTCGTTCCAATCGGTTGCCGGTTTATTGTACCATAGTCTGTACACAGGATTAAATTCCGTTTTTGCATCGTGTCGTTTACACGAGGTAAATATAATTACTGCCGACAGTATTGCGGTAAAATATGTTTTCAACTGCATTTTTTTACAAATATAATAATAGAATAAATTATCTTTGATGACACCGTAACCCGTTAATATGTTGTAAACAGCCTCGGTTTCCCTTAATTACTTATGTTGCATATGCGTAATTCCAACACTTTGTTCTCTTTATCGCCGTTATTTTTTCTACTGTGGCGGCGTACGGGCTGTCCGCTTATAGTCCTCGGCGGCGGCACTATTCGGCAATGGCGTTTTCAGGGGCTTCCTCACGTCAGCCCTGCCTCCGCCTGCCTCATTAGTGCTGCCGCCTGCGGGCTGCCGCTTCCATCCCTGCCGCGTTCCCCTTCCGTTCTTAACATCTCTCCTAAAACCTCTCTTTTTTAACTCTTTCCGTAATTTTGCACAATCCTTTCCCTAAGAAAAAGACTCATACCTGATTTTACAACGGAATATGCTGTTTGTCCGCATTTAATGTCTTGCATGCCCTTTAAGTAAAACCCTTAATTTTATACGCAAATACCCTTAAAAAACATTACGGAATTTTAAATGTCAAAAAATATCTTATACATTTGACAACGTTAAATAATAAAGTTTAACCTTTTAATAAATAAAACAGAATATGGCAAATTACGAAGAACTGGTAAATGACTTTATGGCTAAAGTTATTGCCAAAAATCCCGGCGAAGTTGAATTTCATCAAGCCGTTCACGAAGTAGTGGAATCGTTGGTTCCTTACATCGAAGAGAATCCTCAATACAAAGAAGCAAAAATTTTGGACCGCATGGTTGAACCCGAGCGTGTTATTATGTTCCGTGTTCCTTGGTTGGACGACAAAGGCAACGTTCAAATCAATCGCGGTTTCCGTATAGAGATGAACAGCGCCATTGGTCCTTACAAAGGCGGTTTGCGTTTCCATCCTACCGTTAATCTCGGAATCTTGAAATTCCTTGCATTTGAACAGGTATTTAAAAACTCGTTGACAACTCTCCCCATGGGTGGCGGTAAAGGTGGTTCCGATTTCGACCCCAAAGGTAAATCCGACAACGAAGTTATGCGTTTTTGCCAAAGCTTCATGACAGAGTTACAACGTCACATTGGTCCCAATACCGACGTTCCCGCAGGCGACATCGGCGTTGGCGGACGCGAAATCGGTTTCTTATACGGTCAATACAAAAGATTGAGAAACGAATTTACAGGCGTGTTGACAGGTAAAGGTCTTGAATGGGGCGGTTCACTTATTCGTCCCGAAGCTACCGGTTATGGTGCCACCTACTTTGCCGAAGAGATGCTTAACAAAAAAGGCGACAGCTTAAAAGGTAAAACCGTTGTTATCTCCGGTTCGGGTAATGTTGCTCAATATGCCACCGAAAAAGTTACCCAACTCGGCGGTAAAGTTGTTACCCTTTCCGACTCTTCGGGATACATCTACGACCCCGACGGTATCGATGCCGAAAAATTGGCTTTCGTTATGGAACTGAAAAACGTAAAACGCGGTCGTATTAAAGAATATGCCGACAAATACGGTGTGGAATATCATGCAGGCGAACGTCCTTGGGGTGTTAAATGCGAAGTGGCAATGCCTTGTGCAACTCAAAACGAAGTTAACGAAGAGGATGCAAAAACACTCGTTGCCAACGGTTGTTATGTTGTTTCCGAAGGTGCTAACATGCCTTCTACTCCCGAAGCCGTTGAGGTATTCCAGTCTCATAAAATTCTTTATGCTCCCGGAAAAGCTGCCAATGCCGGTGGTGTTGCCGTTTCGGGTCTGGAAATGAGCCAAAACTCACTTCGTTTGAGCTGGACTCGCGAAGAGGTTGACAGCCGCTTGCACCAAATCATGAAAGATATTCACGCAACCTGTGTTAAATACGGTTCGGAAGGTGATTATGTGGATTATGTTAAAGGTGCTAACATCGGCGGTTTCGTTAAAGTTGCCGATGCCATGATGGCTCAGGGTGTAGTTTAATACATTCACATTACAGCTTATCATTAAAAAATCGTCCCGCACCAAGGCGGGGCGATTTTTTTTATATTTGCCCCGATATTATTTTTCAAAAATCAAAATTAATTTTTCAAAAATGAAAGATACAGTTGCTATTTTGTGCGGCGGAGGTCCTGCCCCCGGCATTAATTCGGTAATAAGTTCCGTTTCACATGTGTTTCTCGAAAGCGGATACCGCGTTCTCGGTATTCACGAGGGATACAAAGGGTTGTTCTCCGGCGACCGCAAACTCGTAGAAATAGATTTTACCTTTGCTGATGCCATTCACAACAGGGGTGGGTCGGCTTTGAAAATGAGCCGCCACAAACCCGCCGACAGTGAGTTCAGTACCGACTTTTTTGTTGAAAACAATGTGAAACTCCTTGTTACAATAGGCGGCGACGATACCGCTTCCACGGCAAACCGTATCTCCAAATTTTTACGAAACCACAATGTGCAAATTCAAAATATACATGTCCCCAAAACCATTGACAACGATTTGCCCTTACCTGAAGACACACCCACGTTCGGATATCAATCGGCAAAACAGGAAGGGGTCAGAATAGCACAAACAATATACGAAGATGCCCGTACCAGCGGAAACTGGTTTGTTGTTGCAGCCATGGGACGCGAAGCGGGTCACCTTGCATTCGGTATCGGGGCGGCTTCCCATTTCCCCATGATTGTTATTCCCGAAATGTTTAATAAAGTTGACGTTACTTTCGACCGTATTATACGTTTGATAATTTCCGCTATCGTAAAAAGAAAAATTGCAGGAATACCTTACGGTGTTGCAATAGTCAGCGAAGGGGTTTTCCACTTTATGTCGGACAGTGAGATTGAAAACTCGGGAATAGATTTTACGTACGACGACCATGGTCATCCCGAACTCGGAAACGTAAGCAAAGCGCATATCTTTAATGTGCTTCTTCAAAACCGGTTAAAAGAACTCGGACTAAAAGTTAAAAGCCGTCCCGTGGAGTTGGGTTACGAACTGCGTTGTGTTCAGCCCACGGCTTTCGATTTGATGTATTGCGGCCTGCTGGGTTACGGCGTAAAAAAACTCTTCGACGAAGGAAGAACAGGTTGCATGGTTACGGCAAGCCCCTCGGGAAAAATATCACCGCTTTATCTTGATGACGTTGCCGATGAACAGGGAAAGGTTAAACCTCGTCTGGTAAATCTTGAAGGCGACAAACCCAAGCTGGTATTTAATAACGGTTTGCAATTTATTGAACCCGGCGATTACGAAGAGGCAAAAAAATATCTCCCCAATCCCGTAGAGTACGATTTTAGGAAAATTTTGGATTGGTAGTTATACCTTTTCACAAATATTAAATTATTTTTGCATTTGGTAAATTAAGGAAAACAGAAAAATGGATTTTAGTAAAATTTTGTCGATAGCAGGAAAACCGGGCCTTTTTAAATTGATAGGAGAGGCTAAAAATAATATAGTTGTCGAATCGTTAACCGACGGTAAAAAACAACCCGCATTCTCGCACGAACGTATAAGTTCGCTTAAAGAGATTAGCATTTACACCGAAACGGGTGACGAACCCCTTGAGGATGTGCTGAAAAAAATTTTTGAAGTGCAACAGGCAAAACCCGTGGAAAATGTAAAAAAGATGAGCGGAAACGATTTGAAAACTCTTTTTGAAAAAGCAGTACCCGATTACGATAAAGATGCTGTATATGTTTCCGACATGAAAAAAGTTTTTACTTGGTATAATATCCTTTTGGAAAAAGGTTTGCTCGACTTCCCGGAGGAGAAAAACGAGGATGAAAATTCCGGAACAACCGATAATGGTAATGGTGATGAAAAAGCAGAATAATTATGCTTTACAAGCATATTATAAAACCCTTTTTCTTTTTATTCGACCCCGAAAAGGTACACGGCTTTGTATCTCTGTTTATTAAATTTTCTTTTAAAATACCGGGCGTAGTTCCGTTAGTGCGCTATTACGCCGGTAGTAACGGTAAAAATGAGGGGTTCGACCTGTTAAATTTGCATTTTAAAAACAGGGTGGGTCTTGCCGCCGGTTTCGATAAAAATGCCGAACTTATTGATGAACTATCGTCGTTTGGTTTCGGTTTTATTGAGGTTGGTGCCGTTACACCGGAACCCCAAAGCGGAAACCCCAAACCCCGCCTTTTCCGTTTGCCGCACGATAAAGCACTGGTAAACCGCATGGGATTTAATAACAAAGGGGTGGATTACTTGATAGGGAAACTCAAAAAGAGAAAATCCGACATTGTCGTCGGTGTTAATCTCGGAAAAAATACACATACTCCCAACAGTAAAGCGGCTGATGACTATGTTCTCCTTTTTGAAAAACTTTTCGATTTTGCCGATTATTTTGTGATAAACGTCAGTTGCCCGAATATTTCCGATTTGCGTGAGTTACAAGACAAAGAGGCTCTTGAAAAAATATTGCTCGAAATAGAAAAGATAAATAACGCTAAACCCAACCCCAAACCGGTGCTCCTGAAAGTTTCGCCCGACCTTAACGATAACCAGTTGGACGAGGTTATCAATCTGGTAAAAACAACAGGTATTGCCGGTGTTGTTGCCGTAAATACGACGGTAAGCCGTAACGGATTGAAAACTTCGAAAACACTTGTGAATGCTATCGGTAAAGGAGGACTGAGCGGTGCGCCTCTAAAAAAGAGGGCTTTGGAGGTGGTAAGGTATTTGAAAGAAAAATCCGAAAAAAAATTCCCCGTAATTGGGGTGGGAGGAATTTTTACGGCTGATGACGCCAACGAAATGTTTGCTGCCGGTGCCGATTTAATTCAGGTGTTTACGGGATTTGTTTACGAAGGACCTTTTATTGCCAAAAAATTATTGAAATAATTATGAATAAAATATTTTTGATAATTCAGCGCGAATATTTGACAAGGGTAAGAAAAAAATCCTTTGTTGTAATGACCGTATTGGGGCCTTTGTTGATGGCCGCCATGGTTATTTTGCCCGCCTATTTGTCGGAGATAGGTGAAGCAACCACAAAAAAAATAGTGGTCCTGGATGAAACAGGCTGGTTTTACCAAAAATTCAAGAGCGGGGATAAAATGGAGTTTACCTATACGCAAGACGATTTTAATACCGCCAAACAAAAGGCAATGGTTACGGGTGCCATGCTGTTGTATATTCCCATGACACAACTGAATATCCCCGTTAATGCCGAACTCTATTCCGAAAAACAACCCGGACTGAATGTGCGGGCATACATTAAAACGGTAATGAAACGTGTGGTCGAAAACAAAAAACTTCTTGCCTCGGGAATAGACCCCGAAGTGATTAAAGCATCAAAAGTCAACATAAATCTGGTAACGGTCAAAGTGGCCGAAAACGGAGAAGAAAAGGAGAGTTATACCGAAGTGGAAGTGGGATTGGCAATTTTTGCCGGAATACTTATCTATTTCTTTATTTTTATGTTCGGCGCTCAGGTGTTAAAAGGTGTTGTCGAGGAAAAATCGAACCGGATAGTGGAGGTTTTGGTGTCGTCGGTAAAACCTTTTCAACTTATGATGGGCAAAATAGTTGGAATAGCTTTGGTGGGATTGACGCAATTTTTGTTGTGGATAATTTTAACGGGAGTATTCATAGGTGTTTTTCAAGCGGGATTAACGGGAAAGGATATCTCCGAAGGTATTCAAATGATGACCCAAAGCCAAAGTGTTAATAGCGGAAATGCAGGGCAAACATTGGCATTGGTACAGATGCAGGAGATACTCGGCAGTATTGATTTTAGGGTAATGATATTCAGCTTTCTGTTTTATTTCCTCGCCGGATACCTCTTGTATGCGTCATTGTTTGCAGCCATAGGGGGTGCTGTTGACAACGATGCCGACACGCAGCAATTTATGTTGCCCATTACAATTCCGCTTATTTTTTCGGTGGTAATGTCGAGTGTTGTGGTGAACCAGCCCGACAGCAGCTTGTCGGTATTCCTTTCCATGTTCCCTTTTACCTCTCCGGTGATAATGATGATGCGGATACCGTTCGGCGTTCCCATGTGGCAAATATGGTTGTCGGTTGTCATTTTGCTGTTGACCTTTGTATTTACAGTCTGGATTGCCGCAAAAATTTACCGCATAGGAATATTAATTTACGGTAAAAAGGTAAATTATGCCGAGCTTTGGAAATGGTTGAAATATTAATCTTGTAACAGGGGGGTAGCCCTGTATTTTTTGTTATAAACCCCTCTGCCGGTTTTTTTATCGAAAAGGGCAAATTTAAATCTTCCTTTGGCTTTTGCCATAAAAGTATCCTTGAAAACCGCCGTTACTTCGCATTCGGTACCGTTGACATAGACCGTGTCGCCCACCTTAACCTCCATTAGTTTTAACCTGGTTTTTCTGAGCCTCGTTTTAATGGCATTGTACTCGGCATTTATTTCACGCATTATATTCTCGTCTCCTCCCGCGTCGGGATGATATAAAAGCGCCAATCGTTTATAATTTAATCTTGCTTGCGCTTCGCTGCGTATGTCGTCGGGAAAAAATTTCATCTTAACGGTGCAAATTTACTTTGCATAATACACCCAAAAGCCTGCATTTCGGAAAATTATTACCAATAAATTGTTAATAAATCATTGAGACGATTCTCTGCAAAAGTCTCTTTGAGAGTGAAGAATACTTGTTGTATTGCAAGTTTGAAAACGTTTTGTGTCGATGATAATAGTCGTGCCGGGTTTGTATGTTAAAATAACGGATGTTAATCCCCCGAAATCTTAATTAAAAATTGTACCTTTGAAACCTCATAAAAAAATGTGTAATTAATTAATCAAAAAAAAATGAAAAAGATAGCACTGTTTTTTGTGGTTTTAATGATTATTCCGGTAACATCTATTTTCGGACAAAGCAAAGATAAAGCCAAGTTTAAAGAGTATCAACCCGGGTATTATCAAAATTTTATTCTTAAAGATGTAAATGCGGTAAGAGAAAAGTTGCACCCGCAAAAAAAAGAGAAGAAATTTATGATGGATCAATCGGGGCTGGACTTGCCGAATAAAGTTGCCGATTACAAAGAGCACACATATTGGCATTTTCCAACCACCTCGCAAGGCAATGCCGGTACTTGCTGGTGTTTTTCCACAACATCGTTTATGGAATCGGAAGAGTACCGTCTGCACGGAAAAAAGGTGAAACTCTCGGAGATGTTTACGGTGTATTGGGAATATGTTGAAAAAGCCAAAGGTTATGTGGCCTCGAGGGGCAATTCGGTTTTCGACGAAGGTTCCGAAGCCAATGCCGTGACGCGCATAATGAAACTTTACGGAGCCATGCCGCGCTCGGTTTACGACGGATTGAAAGACGGACGTAAATTTTATTCGCATGCCGATATGGCAAAAGAGATGAAAACATATTTGAAAAGTGTAAAAGCAGCTGACGCCTGGAACGAAGATGAAGTGGTGGCAACAATTAAATCGATTATGAACCACTACATGGGCGAACCTCCCGCATCTTTCCAATACGAAGGGAAAACTTACAATCCCAAATCATTCCTGAAAGATTATCTTAAACTGAACCCCGACGATTATGTTGATGTTTTATCATATCTGCAGCAACCTTTCTGGCGGCAAGTGGAGTACGAAGTTCCCGATAATTGGTGGCACAGCAAAGATTATTATAACGTTCCGCTCGATGTCTTTATGGATGTTTTTCATACTGCACTTGAAAATGGTTATACCGTTGCCGTTGGAGGCGATGTCTCCGAAGCAGGTTTTTCGCGGCAAACAAATGTGGCTCTAATACCGGATTTCGATATTCCTTCGGCATATATTAATGATAATGCACGTCAGTTCAGGTTCTCCAATAAAACCACTACCGACGACCACGGAATGCATGCCGTAGGCTATCTGAAAGACAAAGAGGGTAAATACTGGTTTTTGATAAAAGATTCAAGCTCCGGCTCAAGAAACATCGACCCCGACAGCCCTGAATTCGGCTACTATTTCTTTAGCGACGATTACGTAAAACTGAAAATGATGGACTTTATGGTTCATAAAGATATGTTTAAAAAATATATGAAGAAATTCAAATAAATTAAAAAAGAGAGATTTCGCCTATAAATATGATTACGTATTTGTGTGAAGTATAGTCTCTTTTATTGCGGTAATTGCACTGTTTCAGGGCACTGTTATCAGTTTTGATTTCTTATGCTGTTTCCGTGGCAAAAAAAACATCAATTGTTAAAAAGCAAACATGAATTTTAATAACCGTTATAAAGCTACTGAAAGAATACCGGAAAATTCATAACGGAGCAAAGCCGTTATTTTAATGGCTGACGTTTCGAATAGCTATTGTTTAAACGTTTTACAAAAAAACAAACAGGTGAAGATAAGGTTTTTCATAAAAAAAGAGTGTAGAAAAGCCACACTGTTGACACGTTTTATTGTTGTCTCGGGTATTGTTTTGCTTGGATATTTGATGTTAATCAATGTTTACCGTTTTTTGACCGTAAATAAAACCGTCGATACCAAAACCATGGTTATTGAGGGTTGGGTTGACGACAACGTTTTGGACGAAGCACTCGACTATTACCGGAAAAACGGTTTTAACAAACTTATCGTAACAGGATTGCCCGTAACGAAACGGAGATTGTTTTCATACTTTAAAAATACCGCACAACTTGCGGCGGCGCAAATAAAAAATTCGGGATTTACCGATACCGTATATCAGGCCGTTATTCCAAAGGGTATTTTAATTGACAGAACTTTCAATACGGCTATAGCGGTAAAAATACTCTTCGACGAGCATCCCGGTTGGGAAAAAAGTTTTCTTATCTATTCGGAAGGTACACATTCAAGACGTACCAAATTGATGTTCGACAAAGTTTTCGGTGATGACTTTTCAATAGGCATTATAGCCGGAAAAGAGAAAATATTCGATTCAAAACATTTTTGGCGCACCTCAAAAGGTTTCAGAACGGTAACCAACGAATTTGTGGCTTATCTGTGGGTTTATCTCTTCTTTCATCCCGATATCGACGAAAGTGTGAAAAAATTCAAAGAGTTGAAAATGAGTGAAAACCCGGAATAGAGACTGGTGTGTAAATTTTAATAAAAAACCATGGAAAAACCCGAAATATCGTTGTTGTTTGTAGAAGACGATGTAGTATTGCAAAACGTTTACAAGTACACACTTACAAAAATTGTGGACAAATTGTATTTTGCCAATAACGGTAAAGAGGGATACCAACTTTATAAAAAATACCGTCCGCAAATTATTGTTACCGATATCAGAATGCCTGTTATCAACGGACTCGACATGGCCAGGAACATAAAAATGCTCGATAAAAATGTCCGTATCATATTGGTTTCGGCATTTATGGAACCGCGTTATTTTATGCAAGCCATCGAACTGGGCGTCAAAAGTTTTATAATGAAACCCATTGATGCCGAAAAACTTAAATCCGTTATAAACGAGCAGGTTGAAGATATTTTTCTCGAGTGGAAGTTCCAAAAAGAGGAAGAGAGAAGAAGAAAAGCCGAAGAAGCCACACTGAAAAGCGAAACCATTTTGAAAACCCTTGTTGATGCAAGCGCTTCGTTTTTCCATTACGGTTTTAACAGTATCAGCGTTTTGCCGACGTTGAAAAACCTGGGCGAGGCCACAAAATCGTCAAGGGTCTATATTTTCGAAAACAAGAAGGAAAACAATGGATATTTCACCAAACTGCTTTTCGAATGGACAGCAAAAGGGGTGAAAAAAAGAATTAACGACAAAGTCTATAATGATGTCTCGCTTTCGACCGAGTTAATAGCCGACTGGGTGGAGAAACTATCAAAAGGTGAAAATGTAGTCTCGTTAACAAGGAATGTAAAAAATGACACCTTGCGGAAAAACCTTGAAAAATACGGCGTTCTTTCTATATTGATGATTCCTATTTTCGTCAATGACGAGTGGTGGGGTTTCGTAGGTATCGACGACCAAAAAACCGAGAGAATTTGGACCGATGTGGAGATTAAAGCCCTCGAAGCAATGGCAAACAACCTCGGTGCAGCCATTTACCGGAGAAATGTTGAACTGGAGTTGCTGCGTATGAACGCCTTGCTTGAAGAACGCGTAAAACAACGTACCCGCGATTTGGAAGTGGAAGTGGCAGAACGTAAAGTAGCCGAAATGTTATTGCGCGACAGCGAAGAAAAGTACCGGCTTATTTTTGAAAATGCCAACAGCTCCATTTTGTTAATACGCGAGGGAATAATAACTTTGGTAAACCCCAAAACCGTTGACATCTTTAATTATTTCCCGAAAGTTATGATTGGAAATAAATTGTCGGCGCTGGTGAACGAAAAATACAAACAAATTATTGTTGATTGCTTTGAAAAAAACGAATATCACGAAAAATGTGCCTCCTTCGACGTGGTTATTGAAACAGCCGATGGGAAAAGCAAATGGGTGGAGATAAAAAGCAATAAAATTGTGTGGGACAATGTTGACTCGTATCTGCTCTTTATTTCGGATATCACGGCGCGTAAAGATGCCGAATACAAACTGAATATGCTTAACAAATCGCTCGAAGAGCGTATTAAAGAAAAGGTGGAAGATATTAAACTGCAGCAACAACTGCTGATGCAAAAGTCGAAACTCGAGTCCATGGGCGAACTTTCGGCAGGCTTGGCTCACGAACTTAATCAACCGCTGGTGGGTATCTCAATGGCCCTTGATAACATTATGATGAAAGTGTCGGAAGATAATTTTGTAGATATTAAATATTTGCACAACAAGTTTAAATATGTCTTCGACGATATTGAAAGAATAAACAGAATAATACAACATGTCAGACTTTTTTCGCGCGAGCAGGAGTTTAACCTTAACGAAAAGGTCAATGTTAACGAAGTGATTGAAAACGCCTTGTCGATGATGGAGATGCAAATGAAAAACCATTCCATATTTGTCGATTTGCAGCTCAGCGACGAACCGCTCTTAATAGAAGGTAATCAATACAGGCTGGAACAGGTAATAGTAAATCTTTTGTCCAATGCCAAATATGCCCTCGGTGAAAAAAGAAAAATGTTGAAAGGTAGCAACTATAAAATGAGCATTGCCATTAAATCGTCGGTAAAAAACAACAGAGTGGTTATTGAGGTTACCGACAACGGCACCGGCATCGATAGAGGAGTCATTACCAAAATATTCAATCCCTTTTTTACTACCAAAAGCGGTAAAGAGGGTACCGGACTGGGACTTTCGATATCGTACGGAATAATTAAAGAGATGAAAGGAAGTATCGCCGTAAAAAGCGAAAAAGGAAATTATACTACTTTTGTAATAGAATTGCCAAAAGCTTAAAAGATGAAAAAAAAGTTGTCCATTCTGGTAGTTGACGACGAAAAACGTGTTGTTGACGAAATAGTGGAATTTTTAAAAGGCAGAAAATACAAGGTGTTCAGTGCCACAAATTCCGAAACAGGGTTAAATATCCTGAAAACTAACGATATCGATTTGGCTATTCTCGACATTAAAATGGAGGGTATGGACGGACTTGAATTGTTAAAGAAAACAAAGGAGTTGAAACCCTCCGTTGAAGTTATTATGATTTCCGGACACGGTGACATGACAACGGTTATCGAAGCTATGCGTCTCGGTGCAAGCGACTATTTTCAAAAACCGTTCAGGCTTATTGATATAAATAACGCAATAACGCGTACCAAACGGTTCCTCGCTTTAAACGAAGAGCTGAAATCCACAAAGGAAAATCTGGATTTCCTGTCGGAAAAACTACTGGAAAACATAGGCGCCCAGTTAATAGGAAACAGTTCGAGCCTGAAAAAGATGATAGGAATGATGCAAAAGGTGGCACAAACCGATAACACTTCGGTGTTGATTCTGGGTGAAAGCGGCACGGGTAAAGAGTTGGTTGCACACGGAATACACTATTTGTCAAGACGAAACCGCAACACTTTCTATTCGGTAAATTGTTCGGCAATTCCCGAATCCCTTTTCGAAAGCGAATTTTTCGGACACAAAAAAGGGGCTTTTACAGGTGCCCTGACCGACAAAGAGGGTTGGTTCGAAATTGCCGACAAAGGCACTCTCTTTCTTGACGAAATAAGCGATATGCCGCTCGACCAACAAGCTAAACTGTTAAGGGTCTTGGAAGAAAGGAAAGTGAGCAAAGTGGGTTCGCGCGAAAGCAAAAAAGTTGACGTCAGGGTTATTGCCGCTTCCAATAAAAATCTCGAAGCTCTTACTCACGAAAATAAATTCCGTCTCGACCTGTTTCACAGGCTTAGTATTTTTGTGATTGAAATACCTCCTCTGCGCGAACGTAAAGAGGATATCCCATTGTTGTTGGATTATTATGTGAAAATTTTTGCCTCGAGAATGGGGAAAAATATTTCGGGAATTGACGTTTCGGCAGTAAATAAGTTGATGAACTATCAATTTCCGGGCAATGTGCGCGAACTGAGAAATTTTGTTGAGCGTGCCGTTATTATGTGCGACGGGGAGTTGCTTACCGGCGAACATTTCATTATTAACAACGGCAACAGGGATATACAACAAAACAATGAAAGTGCCGGGGTAGTGTCAAAACCGGACAGTGCCGAAACCCACGAAACCACTCTTAACCTGAAAGAAAACGAAAAACGCCTTATAATAAAAGCTCTGGAAATGTCGAATTACCAAAAATCGAAAGCGGCGGAGTTGTTGGGAATTACCTGGCAGGCTCTCGACCGTCGAATGAAACGTTTTAACATAACATTTTAATATTGGGTTTAAGTTTTTAATATTTATGTATTTTTGCCCGTTTTTTAAAATAATATTGATATGAACGATAAGTGGAGCCTCTTTCAAAAGTTTTTAATTACACAAAACCAAACCGTTTCGGTAACCGATTTTTTGATTAATTCGGCAGTGATAATCATACTTTCGTTGATTTTGGAAGTAACATATATAAAATGTGCACGCACCATCTCAAACAGGAGACAGTTTGCCGGCGTATTCCTTTTAATAGCATTTACCACAATGTTGATAATTACAATCGTGAAATCTTCGCTTGCCCTTTCGTTGGGGTTGGTGGGTGCTCTGTCTATAGTCAGGTTTCGTGCAGCCATTAAAGAACCCGAAGAACTGGCTTACCTCTTTTTTGCCATATCCATTGGCTTGGGATTGGGAGCAAATCAAACTTTGGTGGTGGTTGAAGCTTTTGTTATCGGAATGCTAATAATATGGGGACGCTATCTTATTAAAAGCAAAAACAGTTATCAACACATATATTTGAACTTTACCTCAAAACCCGGCAAAATAAAAATTGACGATGTCGTTTCGGCGGTAAAAGAGACTTTCGGCAGAAATACTTTGAAACGTTACGACGAAAACGACAAGCGCTTTGAGGTGTCGTTTTTGATTGAAATGTCAAATCCTTCAAAACTGCAACAGTTTAAAAACAGGGTTTACGACCTTGCCGAAGATGTACACGTGTCGGTGGTCGAGAGTAAAACCTTTTAATTAATTCCAAAGGCATTGTTTTTTCCACCCTTCGACATAGAAAACAGTCGCTACGAACGCAAGTTTGTTGTTAGTGATATGATGCTGCCGCAAATAGTACAGCACATTAAAATGCATCCGGCAACATTTTCGTCTGTTTTTCATCCGCGTTACATCAATAATATATATTTGGATACTGCCGAGTTGGATTTCTTTTACGATAACCTGTCGGGTAGGGGAAGTCGAAAAAAGGCAAGAATACGTTGGTACGGCAACCTGTACGGAAATATCGGCAAACCTGTTTTGGAGTTTAAAATAAGAGAAGGCTATTTGGGTAACAAAATATCTTTTCTGTTGCCGCCTTTCAGTTTCGACGAAAACATAAGCCAGGGGGCTTTACAACAAATTTTCGACAAGTCGGATTTGCCACAATGGGCAAGAGATGTTTTGAAACATCTTCGCCCTTCACTTGTAAACAGGTATTTGCGCGAATATTTTCTGAGTTTTGACGGAAAATTCAGAATTACCACCGATACTGAACTGGAGTATTATGCAATTTCGGCAAACAACAACTGTTTTTCCGAACGTTACGGCACGCAAGATGTTGTTGTGGAGCTGAAATACGGTTATGCCGATGCCGTAATTGCTCCCGGTGTTTCTGCCATGCTTCCCTTCAGACTTACCAAAAGTTCGAAATATGTAAACGGAATAGAATTGCTACATCCCTCTCTGGTATAGATGTATAACGCTTTTTCCGCCTCATTGGCAACAAAAAAAATGCAAATGACCTTCCCCTTGGTGGTACGATGCGGACAAAAAAAGGTTGCCAAATTCCTTTGACAACCTTTCTAAGTAGCGGGGGCAGGATTCGAAC
>Ga0256914_1001918_pt1 | contig 17817 bp, 16 predicted proteins | sample HulkmetaG_FD_191571 | JGI IMG/M metagenome (GOLD analysis project Ga0256914, IMG submission 191571) | Hydrothermal chimney microbial communities from Main Endeavour vent field at the Juan de Fuca Ridge, Pacific Ocean - Hulk | ecosystem: Environmental > Aquatic > Marine > Hydrothermal vents ... | reverse complement strand
GGATGCCGCCTTCGGCGATCCAGCGGCGGATGGCCTCGACCGCTTCGGCATCGAGACCGTAACGGCACCGCAGCGCGTCGGTCTCCAGCAGCGCCAGCACCTCGCTGGCGGTGATCCGGCTCGATGGCAACGCCAGCAGCCAGGAGACGGCCTCGGCGAGCGGATCGTCGGCCGTGCTGCGGTCGCCGATACTGAAAGGGATGAAACGCGCCTCCTCCGCGGTGCCGAAGACCGCTTCGACGAAGGGCGCATAGGCCGCCATGTCGGGTGCCATCACCAGGATGTCACGCGGGGTCAGCCCCTCCAGCGTCTCCAGACAGCGCAGCAGGTTGTCGTGCAACACCTGGATCTCGCGGAAGCGGGTGTGGACACCGTGGAACTGCAACGAAGGCCAGTGCTCCTCCGGCGCGGCTTGCGGCGCCGCCCGGCCGTCGCGCAATTCGAGAATGTCCCGCTGTACCCGATGCAGCACGCCGCCCCCCTGCGGTACCAGAAAGGCTCCGTCGGCGGCATCGCCGCCATCCAGCGAGGCGAGCTGCTCGAAGAAGACCTGCCCCACATGCCCGAACGAAGCCAGCAGCGGATTGCCCAGCTCCAGATAGGCCGATTGCGGATCGTCGTGGCGGGCCAGCGCCCGCTCACTACGGATCTCGCGCCAGTCCAGCCTGCAGGGGTTGAGGTGGAAGAACAGCACCTGACGGTGGCGACCGAGCAGCCGCAGCACCTCCAGATAGACCGGCGGCAGCGAGTTGATGCCGAACAGGTGGATCCGCCGGGGCAACATGCTGTCGTCCGCGGGACCACCGGACGACATCGCCTGGCACAGATCGTCGACCAGTCGCGCGCGGTGGCGGGGATCGCCCGCCGCCACCGCCCGCCACAGCACCGCCTGCCAGTGGTCGTCCTGTTCGTCCCGCTCCCACTGGAGCACCCAATCGGGACGATAGACCAGATACTGGTCGAAGACCTCGGCAATGCGCCGGCTGAGCTGGAACAGACGCATCTCCCGATCGTCGCCGCTCACATAGCGCGTCAGCGATTGGAACCGCGAATCCTTGTCGAGGAAATCCGGCAACCGGGCCTGAATACGCCAGGCCAGCGTCTCCCTGTCGAACGGATCGGCCTCCACCTCGGGCAACCAGGCCCGCAACACCCGCCAGAAGAACGAAGCCGGCAGCGGTTGTTCGATATGGGCGGCAATGCCCTGCTGCGTCGCGAGATGGTGCATCAGCCAGCGCCCGGTGCCGGGGTTGGGCACCACCACCAGCGCCGGCGTCAGCGGATCGCCCTCGTCGGCGATCAGCGACGCCAGCACCGATGCCAGCGTCTCGAGATCGTTGCTTGGGGTGACGTGAATGCCACAGGCGTGATCCGAACGCTCCGCCAATGGTCTCTCCGTGAACAGGAAACGATAGGCGGCAAGAATATCACGCCCCCGCCATGATCAGTCCTGGCGGCGGGGCCGGAATCCCGCTCACCCCTCGCCGAACAACCCGCACAACCCCCGCAGATCGGGATCGGGGTCATCGCAGATCAGGCCGACCACCCAGCCAGCGACGATGCGGGCGCCGGCGGGGCTGAAGTGGGTGTGGTCGTCGTAGGCGAAGCGCGCCATCAGCTCGACGTCGGAGGCGGCCTGGCGGAATTCACGAAAGCTTTTTTCGTTGAGATCGACCAGCGGCACATCGAGTTCGGCGGCGAGCGCCCGCATCCGCGCGACGTAGGCCTGGTGATACCGCACACCGGGATGGAGGCGGTTGACCGGGGTCACCAGCACCGGGGTGATGCGGTGGTCTCGTGCATAAGCGATATAGTCGCGGAGCTTCGCTTCATAGGCGTCGGGCGACTGGTCATTGTGACCGAACTGGATCAGCAGATCATGCCGCTGGAGGTGGAAGCGACGCTGTGCCTGCTGTTCCAGATCGCTCATCAGGGCGGTGGTGCGTGCCCAGTTGTTGCCACGGCCGTCGTTGTCGAAGCTGACGCTGCTGGCGCCGCTTCTGGCCATGTTGTGGATGGTTTCGGGCGTGCGCGCCAGAGATACCAGGGCATCGCCCCACCCCAGCTCGAAGAAGCCACCGTTGCCATCGGGGAAATCGTGGTTGTGAACGGTGGAGTCGCCGATGAGAAAGAGCTGCGTGGAGACGCCGGCAACGAGGAAGTCGGCGGCCTGCGGGTCGGTGGAGCGAAACTGGGGAATGCTGCCGAGCTGCCAGCTGTTGCCCGCCTGTTGCGGCGTGGCATTGACATTGATCGGGCTCTGCTCGTTCTCCATCGCGACGTTGGCGGTCAGCCGGGTGTCGTCGCCAGCGACGTAGCCCCGCCGCCGGTTGGCGTAGGCGACGTTGCCGGTGAAGGTCACGTCGCGGCCGGCGTTGTAGTTGAAGCCATGGCGCCGGTTGGCGTAGGCGATATTGTATTCGACCCGGCTGCCGACCCCGTTGCCGGCATCGGGGTTGAGGTTGCCCCCGGCCTTGATGCCGTTGCCGTTGCCGCGATCCCCCCGGCCATTGTCGTAGGCGAAGTTCCAGGCCACCCGGCTGTGGTTGGATCGCCAGGTGTCGATGCCGTCGTCGGAGTTGGCGAACAACGTATTGTGGACGACGACGTTGTACCTCCCCGAACCGATCCAGATGCCATCGGCATTGTCACCGGCGGCCGCCGTCTCCACATCGGAGTTGTGGTGAACGACATTGTCACTGATGGTGTTGTACCCGTACTTGTAGGGGATGGTGTAGTTGGGCCTGTCCTCGCGCCATTCGCCACCATTGACGGCGATGCCGGTGCCGATGTTGTGGTGGACGTGGCAGCCCTCGACACGGACGTGATTGCTGAAAAAGACCGCAATACCCTCCGCCGGCATCCGCCGCACCTCGATCCGGCGAATCCGGAAATGATCGTTGTGGCGCAGCTTGAGCTGGGTATGCCGGTTCTCGTCGGTGATCTGGTCGGCATGGTCGATACCGCCGTCGAGAATGGCCAGCTCTCCGGGATAGCTCTCGATGACGATGGGATCGGCCGGCGTTCCGGAGAGATTTTCCGGCGGCCCCAACGAGGCACGCAGCGGATAGACACCACCACGCAGAAACAGCACGTCCCCGGGGCTCAGCCGGCCGAAGGCCTGTCGGATGGCACAGGGCGCCGCCTCGCTGCACAGATCCCCGCTGCCGTCGGGCGCGGCAAACAGCGTGCCCCGTTGCAGCGGTGTCGATGACACCGCCCGCGCACCGAAATAGGCGTTGTGGTAGAGCCCCTCCACATTCTCGTAGGGCCGCGCTTGCGGAGCCGGCGCACCGGCGGCGTCACCCGGCGGCGCCTCCTGCGACGAAGAGTCCCGGTCACAGGCAGCGAGCAACGACAGCATGGAGAAGACGAGAAAGGACAGCAAAAACTTCATGACGGGCCTCCTGAAGAAACTCGACGACACGGCACCGCCTCCCACCGGCCCCGGTCAGGCGCCGGAACCATATCAAACCCGTCAGCCGATCCGACGACAACGTTTGTAAAAACGGATGGAGAGCTGTCCTATGTCAATATCGATCATCGCGGAGCGGCGATCTCGACCAACGGACATCGGGAATATCCAGCGCCCCCTACCCGCGCGACCGACGACAGAGAAGAGGATGATAGGGGGCGCCTTTATTGCGGCACGTTTTTTTCAGCGCATTTTTTCGACGAGAAAAAAATCCGGCTGACGCCAGGCTCGGCGGGCCGAAAAGGACACCTCGTTCGATAAGGCGCGAGACCGATCCCCCGGCCATGCCACGAAGCCGCCGGGACCGATGGTTACCGCTTGAACAGCATCCGCTCACCGGTTTCCGATCGCAGCCGCAACAACTGGCACTGCTCGTGATAGTTGGTGGCATTTTCCAGTATCGACAGATAACGGGCCTCCTGCGCCTGGTAGTCCGGCGGGCAGTCGGCATCGTGGCCCACGGGTTCCACCGACAGCACGTCGATGGCGCCGTCTTCGTAACGGTATTCACCACGGTAGGGGTTGCAACCACCGAAACCGCTGAAACGGGTGGGCGAATCGAACCGTAGTTCGATGTGGCTGTCACCATAGAGCAGTTCGTCGTCGATGGTGTGGAGGTGCCATGGCGCCCCCCCTTCGAGCGGCAGGCGGCCGGTGGCGCAACCGGTGACGAGGGCAGAGGTCAGCAACAAGGCGGGAATCGATCCGGTCGTTCTGTTCATGCGTATCATCCTCTATCGGGCGGCTGTAGCATGGACCAACAGCACAGCCGAAATCAACGACAGCGGCGGAGGGCCACATCATGAGACTCGTTTTATTGACACTTTTGCTGAGCATTCTCGCCACCGGCACCAGCGCGGGCGCACAAAGCGACGACGGCTTCGACGACCGGCCGATCGTGCAGGTGCCCGCCGACGGCCGTTATCGCGTCGTCTACGACATGCGGTCGGACCAACAGGCCGCCGGAATCAACAAGGGGCTCTACTACGTGCGCGGGCTGATCGAGGCGTTTCGCAAGCAGGGAGTGAAGCCGGAGCAACTGGACATCCATGTGGTCATGCACGGCCGCTCGGCCAAGGCGCTATTGATCGACGAGACCTATCAGGCCGCCATCGACGATCCATTCGCGATCAACCCCAACGCCAAGATCGTCGGTGATCTGATCGAGCTGGGCGTCCGCGTCGAAATCTGCCATTCGGCGATGAAGAGCAAAGGCTGGACGAAGGCGGACGTGCTGCCGGACGTGGCCATCATCCACGACGGCTATACCCGCTTGATCAAGTTGCAGAACGACGGCTACGCCTATATCGGCGGTTTTTGACCGGCGCCTCAGACACCTTCCGGCACCATGGCAGCCGCCAGCGCCAATGCCTCGCCCAGCGTGCGTTGTGGCGTGATGGCCCGGGCAATGGTATCCAACGTCAATCCGGCTTCGAGCGCGACGGCGGCCAGCGCCATCAGTTCACCGGCATCGTCCGCGAGCACGTGGATGCCGATGATCTCGCGGCTGCCATGGCGGTAGAGCAGCTTCAGCAAGCCATCGGCCCCATCCGCCAAACGACTGTGCAGATGGCGGGAGAGGTCGTAACGAACGATGCCATAGTCGATCTTCGCGTTGTCCGCCTGCTCCTCGGTCAGCCCGGCACGGCCGATCTGCGGGAACGAGGCGACGAAGGCCGCCCCCTTGGCCGGATCGGGTAACGCGACGGTATCGCCCAGCAACCGCCGCGCCAGCGCCTCCCCCTGGCGCATCGCGCAACGGGCGGAGAGCGAGGCCCCGGTGGCATCGCCGATGGCATGGATCTGCGGCCGACTGGTGCGCAGCTCCGCATCCACCTCGATGCCCCCCGGGCCGTGGGCCAGCCCGGCCGCCGCCAGCCCCAGGCCCTCGACACGGGGGCGCCGCCCCATCGCCAGCAGCACCTGCCCGGCCAGCCGATGGCACGCCTCACCGGTGGCGGTGCGATATTCGACGAACACCCCGCCGCCGGTGTTGGAAATGCGCTCCAGCCGGCAACCCCGCTCGACGGTGATGCCGTCGGTCAGCAGCCGCCGGCGCAGGATCTCGGCAATCTCCGCATCCCAGCCGCTGAGCAGAGTGGGACGGCTCTCCAGCAACGACACCTCACTGCCCAAGGCGTGAAAGAGCTGCGCCATCTCGATGCCCGCCGGTGCGCTTCCAAGCACCACCAGCCGTTGCGGAGGCTGCTGCACCGCCGCCAGTTCAGCCGGCAGTAGCACGCGATGGTGGTCGATGCCGGGAATCTCCGGCCGTATCGCGACGGCGCCGGTTGCGACGATGGCCTGCTCGAAACGCACCACCCGCTCGCCGCGATCGGGCAGGGTGACGGTCACCCGATCGGGCGCCGAGAATTCGGCATGTCCGCGCAGATAGTCCAGCTCGGGAATCTGCCGCAGACGCTCCATCCGCGCCTCGTGCTGATGCGCCAGCAGACGCTGGCGCTGCCGCTGGATCGCATACCAGTCGATACGAACGTCCAGCGACGGCAGGCACAGCCCGAAATCGGCCGCCCGCCGTAACTCACGCAGCCGGCGCGCCGCTTCGAGCAACACCCCGACACCGGCACCATTCTCGGCGAGCCCCTCGTCCGGCGCGTCGTCCACCAGCAATACCGACCGACCACCCCGCGCCAGCGTCATGGCCGCGGCGACACCGGCCGGCCCCGCGCCGACGACGAGCACGTCGTAGCCGTCCATCGTCACGTCGCTCATCGCTCAATCGACGGGGTCGTGGCGACCCAGTATTTCGAGCACCTCCGGCTCGGCGCTGGCGGGCACGATCACCTTCACCTGCCGGTTGTCGCGGTCGATGTAGATGTGCTCCTGTTCGAAGCCGGTGGCGATCAGGTCTTCCCTGACGTTCTTCAATGCCTCCTCGGAGGCGTAGGTTCTGGTAATGGTCACGGTCATCGTCGTACTCCCCCGGATTCCCCGGCCGCAGAAAAAACCGTATCTCTCGACACCCCGACAGCCTACCCGCCTCGCGCCGGCCCGCCTGTCACCAAGGTGACAGCCCGGCGACGACATGGCAATCTCGCCGCTCGCCCAGCCGACGGAACCAGAGCGATGACCCCCGATATCCAGCAAAACCTCCTCGCGCGCGGCACCTGGATGCGCATTCTCTACATGCTGCTGTTCGCCTTCCTCTACAGCATCGCGGAGATGGTGGTATTCGGCATCGCGGTGATCCAGGCCGGCTTCGTGCTGATCACCGGGCAGACCAATCCCCGGCTGCTGACCTTCGGCAAGGCGTTGAGCCGCTACGTCTGCCAGATGATCCGTTTCTTCACCTTTGCCAGCGACACGCTGCCGTTTCCGTTCGGGCCATGGCCCAACGATGACTGAAACGGCGTTCCCCCCGCTGCGCCTGCCGCAACCGGCGACCGAGGCGCAACGGCTGTTTCACGGCCGTGGCAAGCACCATCCCGGCCATGAGCATCTGGTCATCGACTGGCTCCCGCCGGTGATCGTCATCGGTCTCTACCGGCCGGTGGCGCGATACCGGCTGACCACGCTGGCCCGGTGGCTGCACCAGCAAATCGACGGCTGCGAGGCGGTGCTGCTGCAACACCGTTTCGAGCCAGCCGGCCCCGTCTCGGCGCTGCTCGGTCACGCGCCGGAAAAACCTTTCGCCATCGACGAGAACGGGCTGCGCTACCTGGTGCACCCCGGCCGCAATCGCAACAGCGGGCTTTTTCTGGACATGCGCAACGGCCGCGACTGGGTGCGCCGCCACGCCACCGGCAAACGGGTATTGAATCTCTTTGCCTACACCTGCGGCTTCTCGGTGGCGGCGCTGGCCGGCGGCGCCAGCGCCGTCGTCAACGTGGACATGAGCGGCCGCGCGCTGGCCATCGGGCGCGACAATCACCGCCTCAACGAACTGCCGCTGACGGCGGTACGATTCGAAAAACTCGATATCTTCCGATCGTTCGGCCGGCTGCGCAGGCGCGGCCCTTTCGACCTGCTGGTCTGCGACCCACCGACGCGGCAAAAAGGCAGCGTCGATGTCGAGCGCGACTATCCGCGGATCCTGCGGCGCCTCGACGAATTCATGGCCCCCGGCGGCGAGCTGCTGCTCTGCCTCAACGCACCGCGGCTGGGGCGGGATTTTCTGCTCGACGCTGTCGCGGCGCTTGCGCCACAATACCGTTTCGTTGCCGACATCCCGCCGCCCGCCGTCTTTGCCGACGCCGAAGGCCGTGGTTTGAAGGTGCTCCATTTTCGCAACCAGACCCCAGGAACCCACCGTGTCGATTCCACTGCCCGAGGGGATCTCCCCCCTCGACGACCTGTTGCCCGATGAACCGCTGTTGATGATGGGGGCCGGCCCGGTGCCGATTCCGGCACGGGTGGCGGCGGCCAACTCCATCGTCATCAACCACCTGGGCGACACGATGGCGGGGGTCATCGAGCAGGTCAAGGCGATGTCGCGCTACGTCTTCCAGACCGAGTCGCGGCATATCCTCGGCGTTGCCGGGCCCGGCTCGGCGGCCATGGAGATGGCGGTGGTCAATCTCGTCTCGCCCGGCGACCGGGTGCTGTCGGTCTGCAACGGCTTTTTCAGCAGCCGGCTGGCGGAGATGGCCGAACGCACCGGGGGCGACGTGTTGCGGCTCGAGGTGCCGGCCCGCGAGACCGCATCGCCGGAGGCGATCGCCCGGGCGCTGGCCGGGCACCGGCCCCGTGTCCTCACCATCGTCCAGGGCGAGACCTCCAACACCATCTTCAACCGCCACCTCGCCACCATCGCGCAACTGGCGCGGGAACACGATTGCCTGGTCGTCGTCGATGCCGTCTGCACCCTGAGCACGATGCCGCTGGAGATGGACGCCTGGGGCGTCGACGCGGTCATCACCGGCGGGCAGAAGGGGCTGTCGTCGATCCCCGGCGTCTCGCTGGTCGCCTTCTCCGATCGCGCCTGGCGGGTGATCAGCGAGCGCCGCGATCCGCTGCGCCACTGGTGCCTCGACGCCAAACTGGCCGACCAGTTCTGGTACAAGAAGTCCTACCACTACACCGCGCCGGTCTCCGGGATTCTGGCAATGCATGAGGCGCTGCGGCTGATCTGCCACGAAACCCTGCCCAGGCGCTTCGACCGCCACCTGCGCTGCTCGGTGGCGCTGCAGGCCGGCATCGAGGCGATGGGGTTGTCGCTGTATGCGCCGCCGGAGGCCAGGCTGAACTCCGTCGTCGGCATCAACCTCCCCGACGGCATCGACGCCCGCGCCCTGCTCCAATACATGTCCGACCGCTATCGCGTCGAAATCTCCGGCTCCTTTGGCCCGCCGATCATCCGCATCGGACAGATGGGCGAACAGAGCCGCGCCCACAACCTCTTCCGCACCATCCATGCCCTCGGCTCCGGGATGAAGGCGCTCGGCGTCGATGTCGATCTGCCCGCCGGGGTCGCCGCGCTGGAGAGCAGCCTGGAGCGGTTCGAATTCGGCGGAGACGACTGAGCGCCGGGTACCGGGGCGCAATGCCCTGGCCCCCGCCCCGCAAGCAAGGTCAATACATTCGTCCCCGCCGGCGGCCTTGCGCTATATTCAGCCATGCATTACGGTAGATGGATGTCGAAAAAACCCCCATACCGGCTTTGCGGCCGCATCTGGATCGAAGGGCCGGAGGGCACCTTCGTCGGCTATGGCCGGGTGGTGCTGCTGGAACGAATCCGCGAGCACGGCTCCATCAGCGCCGCCGCCCGGTCGATGGAGATGAGCTACCGCCACGCCTGGAAGCTGGTCGATTCGATGAACCGGCAGAGCCACACGCCGGTGGTGGAAAAATCGACCGGCGGCAAGGGCGGCGGTGGCGCGGTGTTGACCGCGGCGGGGGAGCGGGTCATCGACGCCTTCTGGAGCGCCTATGACGATTTTCAGGAATACCTCGATGCGCGCAGCCGGAAGCTCGATCTTTGATCGGCTGATTCTCGTCTGCCTGGCCGTGCTGCCGGCGGCCGGGGTGGCCGATACGCTGCGCATCGCGGTGGCCAGCAATTTCGTCACCACGCTCGAGACGCTGGCGGAACCCTTCGAGCGGCAGAGCGGCCACCGGGTCGTCGTCATCCCCGGCTCCACCGGCAAGCTCTATGCCCAGATACACAACGGCGCCCCGTTCGATCTGTTTCTCGCCGCCGATGCCGCACGTCCGGCAAGACTGGAGGAGAGCGGCATCGCCGTGCACGGCAGCCGCCGCACCTACGCCATCGGGCGGCTGGTGCTCTGGAGCGCGGTACCCGGTATCGAGATCGACGGGCCGGCGATTCTCGAACAGCGGCACTTTCGCCACCTCGCCATCGCCAACCCCCGGCTCGCCCCCTATGGACGAGCGGCGAGAGAGACGCTGGAGAAACTCGGGCTGTGGGAACAACTGCGGGGCCGGCTGGTACGCGGCGAAAACATCGCCCAGGCCTATCGCTACGCGCGCGAGCGTATCGCCGACATCGGACTGGTGGCGCTGGCGCAGATCAAGCGGGATGGACAAGACGGCCACTGGCTGGTGCCGGCGACCTTCCATGCCCCCATCGAGCAGCAGCTCGTGGCATTGAACCGGCGCCCGGCGACCACCGCGTTTCTGCGGTGGCTGCGCCGTGACGACAGCCGCGCCACGATTCGCGAACACGGCTACGAGGTGCCCTGATGCCGACACCGGCCGACCTGGATGCGCTGATCGTGACGTTGAAACTGGCCACGCTGACGACGGCCATCCTGTTGCTGCTGGGCACGCCGCTGGCCTGGTGGCTGGCGCACAGCCGCTGGCGGTTCAAGGCGCTGATCGAGGCATCGATTGCGTTGCCGCTGGTGTTGCCGCCGACGGTGCTGGGGTTCTATCTGCTGATGCTGCTCGGCGCCCACGGGCCGGCCGGACGGCTGATGGATACACTCGGCCTCGAACCGCTGGCCTTCAGCTTCACCGGTCTCGTCATCGGCTCGGTACTCTACTCCCTCCCCTTCGTGGTGCAGCCGCTGCAAAACGCCTTTGCCGCCATCGGCCCTCGACCGCTGGAGGTGGCCGCCACGCTGCGCGCCGCGCCGCTCGATCGTTTCGTGACCGTGGTGCTGCCGTTGGCGCGTCCCGGCTTCGTCACCGCCACGGTGCTCGGTTTCGCCCACACCGTCGGCGAGTTCGGTGTGGTATTGATGATCGGTGGCAATATTCCCGGCGAGACGCAGGTGTTGTCGATTGCCATCTACGACCACGTGGAGGCGCTGGAATACGGTCAGGCGCACTGGCTGTCGGCCGGCCTGCTGCTGTTTTCATTCGTTCTGCTGCTGACCGTGCAAGGATTCAACCGGCGTTTTTCGGTGCTGACGCCATGAACATCCGGGCACGCCTTCGAACCCGCCGCGGTGACGATTTCTCACTGCAGGTGGATCTGACCCTGCCCGGGCGCGGCGTGACCGCGATCTTCGGTCCGTCGGGTTGCGGCAAGACCACGCTGCTGCGCGCCATCGCCGGGCTGGACCCCGCCGTTACCGGAGAGCTGAGGGTCGGCGGCGAGACGTGGCAGGACGCGGCACGCAGGCTGCCACCCCACCGTCGCGCCGTCGGCTACGTTTTTCAGGAGGCCAGCCTTTTCCCCCATCTCTCGGTCAAGGCGAATATCGAATACGGACAGAAAAGAATCCCCCTCGACCAGCAACGCATCACCGTCGATGACGCCGTGGCGCTGCTGGGGCTGGAAAAGCTGTTGCAGCGCCGGCCGGCCCAGCTCTCCGGCGGCGAGCGCCAGCGTGTCGCCATCGCCCGCGCGCTGGCGGTCAGCCCGAAGATTCTGCTGATGGACGAACCGCTGGCCGCGCTCGATCTGGCGCGCAAGCGGGAGATCATGCCCTATCTGGAATCGCTGCCGCGCAAACTGGCGCTGCCGATCCTCTACGTCAGCCACTCACCGGGCGAGGTGGCCCGGCTGGCCGACGAGATGGTGCTGCTGGACAATGGCCGGGTCCACGCCTGCGGGCCGACCACCGAGATCTTCACCCGGCTCGACCTGCCGCTGGCCCACGGCGACAAGGCCGCCGCGCTGATCGACGCCGTGGTCGTGGCCCATGACGACCGCTTTGCGCTGACGGCGCTGGAATTTTCCGGTGGCCGCTTTCTGGTTTCGCGCAAAGACCTTCCCATCGGCCATCGGGCGCGGCTGCGCGTCATCGCCCGCGACGTGAGCCTGACACTGGAGCGACAGCGGGACACCAGCATTCTCAATATCTTCGACGCCCGCATCGACGCCCTCCACCGGGAGGGTGCCTCGCAAATGCTGGTGCGCCTCGACGTCGGTGGCACGGCGCTGTTGTCGCGGATCACCCGCAAGTCCTGCGAGGCGCTGCGGCTGGCACCGGGAAAAAGGGTCCACGCACAGGTGAAGACGGTGGCCTTGCTGGCCTGACCCGGCCATTTCACAAGAGCGTGGGAAAAACAGCGCAACACCATGGTTTCCAAGCACTGCCGGAATATTGGCTAGGCACGAGGTATCACCGGCCTCACCGTGCCGTTGTTGGGAAATCCCGCATTCTCATGAGATATCCGCGGCGGCCCGGACGAAACCCGCGCGTGGAAACGGCTCACTCCGCGAGCAGCCGCTCGGTCATGTGCAGCCGCATCGCACCCTCTTCGGTGATCGAGTGGAACAGCTGGTGGGGGCCGGTGGCGTTGGCGATGCGCGCGTCGAGGTCGTCCCGCAATTCGCCATAGTAGTCGAGCAGGCGCAGGTCGAAACGGTGCAGCGCCCGGGTCAGCGGATCCTTGCGCTGGCGGGCGAGCACGGTCTCCATCCCCTCCTCGAAGAGATTGCCGAGGCAGAGGTGGACGGCGTTGAACAGTGTCGCCCAGCCGTTGAACCAGAACATCAGGTCGATATCGAAGGCTTCGCCGGTCTGCTCGCCGCGCAGCACCGCGGCGAGCAGATCCTTCTCCTTCACCGCCTCCGATTCGTCCATCATCACCGCGCGGCCGTAGGCATCGATGGTGGAGCTGGTGAGCAGGATCGGCACGCCGGGATAGCGGGTCAGCACGAAGCTGGCATCCTTCAGCACCGGCGCCAGCCGGCCCGGGTCGAGGGGGTTGCGCTTGAGACGGGCCGACGGCGCGGTGGAGAGGATCTGGATCTGGTGGCCGCGTTCGGCCAGCTCGGTGGCAAGCCGTGCAAAGACGCCCTTGTTGAACAGATCCATCGAGAAATTGAGCGCATGTTGCTTGTGCAGCAGGCAGAGCTGGATTTCATGCGGGTAGCGCGGCGCCGCCTCGACGATATTGGCGATCTTCGCCACCGGAATGCGCTCCCTGAGCCGTCCTTTCTTGTCGACGATCACCTCCTGGTGGAATTCATCGAAGCTGATTTGCAGCACGACCCGGGCCCGCGGCCAGCCGGGCGGGCGCCGGCGAATGGCGCCGGCCATCGCGTCGAGCACCTGCCGCGTCGTCGATCGGGTGGTGGCGAAGTCGCCATTGAGCAGAATGGCGAAGGTGGTGATGTGCCGCATCTCGCGGATGGCGCGGTAGAAATCATCGAGCTGGTTCGTCAGATCCCCGCCGGTGAACAGCACGCTGTCGGTGAGGCCGTCGACCATTTGGTAGAGCTCACCGGGGTCGCGACTGTCCTTCATCAGCGGGCGGAAGATGAACATGCAGTGGCGGCAGGTCTGCGGGCAGCCCATGGCCGGGATCAGCCCGAGCTTGGCGAAACGCGGCTTTGCCGGCCCGGGGTCGGGCAGCGCATCCACCAGTTGCAACCGTTGGCGATCCTCGTCGCCGAGCATGCCGTCGTAGCGGGCGCGCTCCTCCCGGGCGAGGTCGCGATAGGCCATGGCGTAGCTGCGGGTGAACGGATTGATCTGCCGCCACAGCGCCATGATCCGGGTCACCAGCGCATCGACCGAACCGTCGGCCCGCGCCAGCAGGTTGAGCAGTTGGGCGCGCTGTACCGGCGAGTCCGCCGGCGCGTCGAGCCAATGGCGGATATAGCCACGAACAAAGTCTTCGCCATCGGCGGAGAACTCCAGCAGATCCATCAGGAAGCGCTTGGCCGGAGAGCGGAAGGTCTTGAGCACCAACGCGCGGTAGTCCACCGGCACGTTGTGGTCGAGCCAGTGGTAGATGTAGAGGTAGCTCATCAGAAAGCTGAGGTCGGCGACATCGGGCTGGTCGTCGAGCAGCCGGGCCATGCCACCGCCGGTGAGGCGGTTCACCTCCGCCTTGAAGCGCTGGCGGGTGGCGCTGAGGTAGTGCGTCAGCAGTCTGCCCTGATCGGCTGGGGTTTCGGTGGCGCTGCCGGTGACGGCCATGGCGGAGCTCCGAACATCGGTAAAGGCCCGAATATAGCCGAAATAGGCCGAGGACGGGAAAAGCGCATGGCCAGCCTGCCGGAAAGGACCGCCGTGTGCCTCAGTCGATATGCACCACGTCACCCAGCCGCAAGATGCCAGCGTTGTCGGGGATGACGTTCTGCCCGAACATCACCTTGCCATCGCGCAGCCGGTAGGTGGCCAGCGTGCGCAGCGGCTCCTCCCCGGCCACCTCGCCGGTGTCGGGATCGACGGTGGTGACGACGCAGCGCGAACAGGGCTTGACGATGCGGAAGTGGACACCGGCGATCTCCATGCCTTGCCAGTCGTCCTCGGCGTAGGGGGCGGCACCGGAGACGACGATATTGGGGCGGAAACGGCGCATCGGCAGCGGCGTGTCGAGCCGCCCGTTGAGGTCGTCCAGCGACCCCTGACCGATCAGCAGAATGGGAAAGCCGTCGGAAAAAGCGGTCTGGTCACCGGCGCGCGCGTAGTTTCGATCCACCGGGCGCTTCTCATCCCGCGGGAAGCGCACCAGCCGGGCCGGCTCACCCAGCACCTCGCTCAGCCACCAGTCCACGTCGGGATCGGTGGTCAAGGCATTGACCGTATCGTCCCAGACCCGCACCGGAACACGCTCGCCCCCCTCGGCCGCCGGCACCTCGATCGGGGCTTTTCCGGGGTAGTCGAGCCGCAACCGGTCGTCGTCGAGCGTCGGCCGGATCAGCGCCATCCGCGGATGCACGCGCTGCGTCATCATGTGGCCCGACTCATCGACGACCATCCAGCGGCGGTCGCTCACCAGCCCCAGGGCATCGATCCGGCTGGACTGGAGGGAGATGCCAGCCAGTGACTTGACCGGATAGACATGGAGTTCGGAAACGACGATGCTGGACATTGGCACTCACCGATCAGTTGGCGGATTCCGTGGCAGAGTGTAACCCGGAAGATTCAGCCCGTCGCAGGGTCATTGCGGTAACATCCGGTTTGACCCCGACGCATCCCCCCACCGGAGGGCACCACCATGTTCGACGCACTGCTGTTGCGGCAGGCGGATGGCAAGACCACCGCCCGAATCGAATCGCTGTCACCAGAGCAGCTCCCGGCTGGCGATGTCAGGGTGGCAGTGGAGTACAGCAGCCTCAACTACAAGGACGCCCTGGCCATCACTGGCAAGGCCCCCATCGTGCGCAGCTTCCCGTTCGTCCCCGGAATCGATCTGGCGGGACGGGTGGTGGAATCGGCATCCCCCCGGTTTGCGGTCGGCGACCCTGTCCTGCTGACCGGCTGGGGCGTCGGTGAGAAGCAGTGGGGCGGGATGGCGCAACAGGCCCGGGTCAACGGCGACTGGCTGCTGCCGCTGCCGGCCGGGCTCGACACCCGAACGGCGATGCGCCTTGGCACGGCCGGACTGACGGCGGCGCTCTGCGTGATGGCGCTGGAGCAGCACGGCATCGATGGCGATGCCGGCCCGGTGCTGGTCACCGGCGCCTCTGGCGGCGTCGGCAGCATCGCGGTGGCACTGCTGCGCCAGACCGGCCATGAGGTCCATGCCGCCACCGGGAAACCGTCGGCCCACGACTATCTGAAACGGCTGGGAGCGGCGCAGATCGTCGAGCGCCGGGCGCTGCTGACCCCGGCCCGACCGCTGGAGTCGCAGCGCTGGGCCGGGGTCATCGACAGCTGTGGCGGCACCATTCTCGCACGGGCCTTGGCGGAGACACGCCACGGGGGCTGCGTCGCCGCCTGCGGCCTGGCGGCCGATCACCGGCTGGAGACCACGGTGATGCCCTTTATTCTGCGTGGCGTGACGCTGCAGGGGATCGATTCGGTCTACTGCCCGATGGCGCGGCGCCACGACGCATGGCAGCGGCTGGCCGAACGGCTGCCGGAAAGGCTGCTCTCGACGATCGGCCACGAGATCGGGCTGGATGAGGTGCCGGCCATGGCGGCAAAACTGCTCGACGGCAAGCTGCGCGGACGCCTGGTCGTCGCGGTGGGATGATTGCTCAGGCCCGTGCCGGCTCGCTTGCGGCACCGCCCAGGCGGCGCTGGAAGATGTCGCCGAGCCGGCCGACGTTCTTTTCCAGGTCGTAGTGTTCGACCACGCGCAAGCGGCCGTTGTGGCCCAGCGTTTCACGCAGCTCGGCATCATCCATCAACCGGCCGAGCGCCGCCGCCAGCTCGTCCACCGACGACGGGGCCACCAGCAGGCCGTCGATACCGTCGCGAATCAACTCGGGGATGCCAGTGATCCGTGTGGTGACGCAGGGAATCTCCATCGACATCGCCTCCATCAGCACCACCGGAATGCCCTCGGCAAAACTGGGCATCGAAAAGATATGGGCGCGGGCGTAGAGATTGCGGATCCGGTCCTGATTGACCGCGCCTTCGAAGATGATCTCGCGCTGGCGGCCGAGCCGGTGGACGTGGCGCTCCAGCGAGGCCCGGTCCGGGCCATCACCGACGATGCGCAGCCGCACACTGCGCCCCTCGAGCAACAGCTGCTCCACCGCCTCGACCAGAATGTGCTGGCCCTTGGCCGGACAGAGCCGGCCGACGCAGATGATTTCGAACACCTCGGGGTTCGCCTCGAAAGGGCGCGGCAGAAACACCGACGGATCGACGCCGAGGCGGGAGACCTCCAGCTTGTGCCAGTGTTCGTAGGCCGACAGCTTCATCAGCTGGCTGCGCGCGAAATGGCTGATGCAGACGATGAAATCGGCCATCTCCACCTTGCGGCCGAGGTATTGCCCAGGCGCGTCATAGAACTCGTCCGGGCCGTGGACGGTGATCGAAAAACCGAAGCCGAAGACCGCCTTGACATACATCGCCACCGTCGCGGCCTGGGCGCCGAGATGGGCATGGAGGTGCTGCTGGCCACGGCGCTGCATCCAGACGCCCACCATCAACGCCTCGGTGAAATACATGAGGTTGTAGAAGACATCGCGCAGGTCGGTCCGGCCCAGCTCGAACACCAGCCGCAGACCGCGCAGATAGCCCCGCCAGTCACGGCGCAGCGTCTGCCAGTGGGCCATCAGGGCACCCCTGGCCCCTTGCGGCTTGATGTAGTGCGTCAGCGCCGCCTCGTTGGCCTCCACCGCGGTGAGTCCTTCGGTACTGCGGTCGGCGGCATTGATCGAGGCGACATCGATATTGAAGCCGCGGGCGCGCAGTTGCACCACCTCGCGGATGATGAAGATCATCGACAGCATCGGGTACTGGCTGACGAGGTAGGCTGTGGAAAGCGGGGTTCGGTCAGACATCGGGAGTTCGGTTTCCTGTTGGATCACTGGTTACCGCTCAGACCTCCCTGCCGAGCACCGGTTCATCGCACGACGGACGAAATGTCCACGCGCGCACAAAGCGGGGCTGCGGCATCACTCCTGCGGATAGCGCATGCCCCAGCTGAAACGCATCTCGTCCATCGTCTCCATGATGGCCAGCGTCTCATCCAGAGGCATGATGCTACTTTCCGTCTCGCCCCGTTGCAGGCACTGCGTCACTTCTTCGATCTCGAACTGGTAGCCACTACCGGGGAACGGCTGGCTGATGGCCTTCGATCCGCGCAGCAGCCCGATCAGCGGCGAGGCGGCCCGTTGCAGTTTCGAGATCAACGGATTCTCCTTGAGCCTCTGCTTGAGCCCGCCACCATCGAGCGACGCCGTCGGCGCGCAGGGCTCGTCGAACGGTTTGAGGCTGATCCGGCTCGGCCGGTAGAACGGGTCGTGGATGCGGATCTGGCCCCGGGTGCCCATGACGACCGCTTCGTTGGTGCCATAGGTGGTCAGCGTCGAGGAGAGGTCGGCGATGGCGCCGTTGGGGTATTCCAGCAGACAGGCGGACTGGTGATCCACCCCGGTGGGGCCGATCGTGGCACTGGACTTCATGTTTTCGTGGTCGCCGAGAAGGAAACGCGCCAGCGACAACGTATAGATGCCACGATCCATCAGGCTGCCGCCCCCCCTGTTGAGGCTGAAAAAACGGTTTTCGGGGTCGTACCAGGTGGGGTAGCCGAAATCGGCCTTGATCATCTGC
>Ga0256914_1001917_pt1 | contig 17833 bp, 18 predicted proteins | sample HulkmetaG_FD_191571 | JGI IMG/M metagenome (GOLD analysis project Ga0256914, IMG submission 191571) | Hydrothermal chimney microbial communities from Main Endeavour vent field at the Juan de Fuca Ridge, Pacific Ocean - Hulk | ecosystem: Environmental > Aquatic > Marine > Hydrothermal vents ... | reverse complement strand
AAGATCGTAAGGTTGTTCACCGGACATGACTGTTTCCAACCGAGTAGCAGGGCGGGGTCAGGTCTTGAAAAGCAACATTTTCTCAAAAAATGTTGCTTTTCAAGACCTGACCCCCATAATCCTCAGAACCGTACCGTGGGGGCGGCTTTTTCCTTCTCTTCGACCTGGAAATAGCTGGCAGCTTCCACGCCGGCCAGGGCGGCAAAGAACCGGCCCAGCACGGTGCGGCGGTAGGTGTTGAGGCGCCGCACGGCGTCGTTGTAGCGTTTTCGCTCCACGGCGATCCGGTTTTCGGTTCCTTCCAGGGTGTCCTGAAGCTTGAGGAAGGATTCGTTGGCCTTGAGCTCGGGATAGTTTTCCTGGAGCATGAGCAGGCGGGAGAGGGCCCGTTCGAAACCGCCGGCCGCCTCGACCTTCTCCTGCATGTTTCCGGCCTGGAAGTACTTTGTCCTGGCCTGGGCCAGGGACTCGAAGATCTCTTTTTCGTGCTTTGCATAGCCCTTTACAGTCTCCACCAGGTTGGGGATCAGGTCGAAACGGCGTTTCAGCTGGTTTTCCACCTGGGCCCACTGGGACCTGACCTGTTCGTCCATGGCGATCACCCGGTTGTACTGGCCAATACCCCAGAGCAGGATGGATCCTGCCAGAACGACCAGGACGCCCAGGACCGTCAGAACTGTTTTGATACCCTTGCTCATCCTTCCCCCCCTTGTTGTGTTGGACGTTGATTCTGCGAGCACCAGCGGTTTATTGCTCCGATCTCCCTGTCATGGGGGAGCATTCTCCGCATCCCCGGACCTGGAACGAACAGCCGGTTCGCTCGGGAGACTCGCCTGCCGGACAAGGACGGTCCGACAGGCTGTCCGGGTCATCACCGCCGGTCAGGATAGAGTGATAAAAAGTGACAGAAAATACATAGCATACTGTCTTCCGTTCGGCAAGGCGTGCTGTCGGGACAGAACAGGGGGACTTACCGTTTCTCCGGACCACCCTTTACCCTGTCCCAGCCCCGGGTGGCCAGTTGGAGGTTTTTTTTCCAGGCCAGGTTTTTCAGGAAAGAGAACAGGATGAAGAGAACGATCAGGCTCCAGAGGAGAACGGGAGAGGTACGCAGGGTGCGAAGCCAGGGCGAGAGGATGTCCGGCAGCAGCTCCTGGACATATCCGAGCAGGCAGGACAGCAGGCCAGGGGCGGGCGGGCACTGATCCGCATGCAGGCAACCGAGGAAGAAGGGCGAGGTGGCAAAGAGCAGGGAGGTGACCAGGAAGCAGTAGTAGAGCAGCCGGCGGAGGGCAATGATCCGCCTCACCGGTCGCATGGCCTGTAGCCGCTGGCGCCGTTCTTCTGGCAGTTCGTAGAGGGGTTGACTGCCCCTGGTCGAAACCACCCGGTACCGTCCCGGGAGGAGCGCGGGCGCATAGGGAACCATGTTGCCGGCGATCCGTTCCATGACGCTGCGGTGGATTCGGGGCAGGCGAATATGGATGTCGTTCTTGTAGTCATTGCAGAGCAGGGTGATATCCCTGGGTTTGTAACGGTAGTAGGCGGCAAACATGGCCCGGGAATCGTGCTGCGGAGCATGCCAGTCGGAATGGCGCAGGTATTCCTCCCGCTTACGGCGGATGAGGTGGAGACCGGGAGCGCCGGGGGAAGGATCCCGGGCCTCCACCTTGGAGATCATCCAGTCGAGGGAGAGCAGGGCAAGGGAATACCTGGGATAGCCGCCACCCACATCCGAATGGACCCCGGGGAACCAGACCTGCTCGATCCGGTCGGCGGTCTGTTCTCCGCTCTCGTTCCAGAGCACCGGGTGAAAGGTGAGCCGCTCGTCGTCCACGGAAAGGGCGTGACAGGCCTTTTTCACCTTGGGCGAGAGGTTGAAGTCCGGAAAGCGGATCGGAAAGATCAGCCAGTTGCAGATACGGGCCAGCTCGTCGGAAGGCAGGCCATAGGCATCCACGGTATCCCAGACCCCGATGAACTCGATATCCGGGAAGCAGGTGGTGGGCAGCGGATCGGTCCGGCCGGTGAAGATGCGTATGCCCCTGGTGAGCAGGCCGGACTTGAACCGGGAACGGAAACTGTTGTAGTTGTCCTGGCAGGCCTGCTCCAGTTCGGCCTCGTCCTGGTAGTCCTGGTAGAGACCGCAGTAGTCGATCATGCCGGCCAGCATCCGGACCGTGTAGGCGCCGCGGCTGAAACCGAACAGGTAGATCCGGTCCCCGGAACTGTAAGTGCGGCAGAGAAACTTGTAGAGTTCCCGCACGTTCCGGGCCAGGCCCCAGCCAAAGGCCCCGCCGATGAGCTTGAAGGGGAGGAACTCCTGGGAACCCACCCCGTCGTCGTAAAAGGCCACCTGGTCCGGGCGGTGCAGATCCAGGGCATCGTAGAGGCGCCAGACATTGGTCTTGTTGCGCTTGGCAGCGCCGTTGCCGGTGCCGTCGGAGAACAGGACGATGTTCTTGCTCATCTCTTCACGCTCCAGGATGGTGGTGGAACCACGTAACCGGTCACATGGTATGTAGTCCAGCAATACATCATGCTTCCAGCCTGTGACCAATTACGGAACCACCGGCCGGATCGGCTGCGGAACAGGGGGAGAGCGGGGCGACTCAGTCCGCGATGATCTCCTGTACCAGGCCGGAATCCGCTGTGGGATGGGTGATGCCACTGCCCAGGTTGCTGCCGTCGGTGATCCAGAGGACCATTTCCGTTTCGGCCGGCACAAAGGTCTGGCTGCCTGCCGCTACCGCAAACGAGGGACCCAGGTCGCCATCCGGGTCTGTGGGATCGAACCAGTATCCGGAAAGTTCGCTGCCGTTCACATCCAGGGTAAAGGAACCGCTGGTGGTGTAGACCAGGTAGTGGTGTCCGGATTCGGCCAGGCAGAACTTGGCGCTGCCCCGGTCGCCGTCTGCCAGGAGATCGTTGGCGTCCTCCATTCGCCAGAAGGGGATCCTGCTCTGGTTCAGGAAGCGGAAAAAGCTCCTGATGTCGGACCCGGTCCCGCCGCCGGCAGCGCCGCCCAGAAAGCTGGCCCACACGTTGGCCCGCAGCCTGGCATCGCTGTCCGAAAACAGGATGCCATACTCTTCGCTGAGGTGGGGCAGCTCCTCGTTGGCATGCATGAGCCGGGCGAGGCGGTTGGTGCCGTAGGCATCGCAGTCGTTGCCGCACTGGGTGGCGATGAAGTCCGGCCAGCTCTGTCCGGAAAAGGGCCAATCGGTATGGTTGTGGACCGACAGGAGCCGGTTCCAGGGGTTGTGGGCCTGGAGATAGTCACCTGCCCGGTTGACCATGGTTTCGGTCCAGCCCTCGCCCCATTCGAGGGCGATGACATAGAGGGTATGGGTGAAGGCCGAGGTCCTGGCCATGGCATAGCGGAAGAGGCGGTTCTTGTCTGCCTCGGGCAGGGCGCCGAAGTTGGAGTCGTCGGCAAAGAACCACATCTCGGCAAACATGTTGTTCTGCTTGAAGCTCAGGAGATGGTTGTCGTAACGCTTCCAGCGGGCCAGGTCCATCCTGCTCTTGTCGTTGGCGTCTCCGGTACCGACCCAGGGGGTGACCGAGACACCGCCGTAGTCCCCCTTGTTGGCAAAGTAGACGTTGATCTTGTTGGCGGCATGGGTGTCGTACTGCCTGGCGAGAAGGGCATCCCGGTTCTCGTCGCCCACCAGTTCACTCATGAAGGTGTGGCTGCTGGGGGGGACGAGGCCGCCGATGAAATCGAGAAAGTTTCCCTGGAGAAAGACATGAATGCCGCTCTGAAAACGGAAATAGCGGCCATCACGGACCAGGCCGCCGAGATCGGTTCCCTCGACACAGACAAACTGGCCGTGACGGCCGTTGAGACCGCTGTCCGGTTCGTCGCCGACAATGGTCCGCCAGGACCAGGTTCCGGTCATGTAGGGGCAGAGCCTGGCCTTCCAGACCGCACCATCCTGGCCGCCGAAACCGTCTCCGTCGTAGAAACCGTCCAGGGTGAATGAGTTGCCGTCCGGATCTGTGACCTCCAGCTTGAGGAGATAGGTGTCAAAGGGGTTGACCGGCGAGGTCTGGGCCGTGAAGACAAGCTCCAGGGTCTGGTATTGCCGGACCACCGTGGTCCTCTCCAGCCGCTGCAGGGCATGGATGGCCTCGGCCAGGCCTATCCGGCCGTCGAGATTCACGTCCACGCCCGCTGAGGGAAAGTCGGGACGCACCTGGGCGGGGTTGAGGCCGGACTGCACCAGCAGGGAAAGGATCGCATCGTTCAGATCGACTCTGTCGTCGCCATCCATGTCGCCGCTGACATGATCTGCGGCCGGGACTGGTGCCGGAATCGTCACGGCCAGGAACAGCAGGCCGACCAGGAAGGCGATACACTGGAGAACCGGGTAACAGCGGGAAGAGGACAATTGGTCTCCTCCAGGCTAGGGATTTGTGCTGGTACATCAAGGTGGAATTGTCCACATTCTGGGATGCAGACCGTTCCGTTGTTTTATTTTAGCATATCTCCCTGGTCGGCCAAACGTGTTTTGCTCTTTACCGGAATTTCGTCAGGGGGCAGAACGGCGAGGAAGCGGTCAGCGGATGTGGGCGATGAATCTGTCCGAAGATTCGATGGCCTGGTTCATCCTGTCGATGAGTACACCGATCTCGGTCTTGAGATTGGTGAATTCAGCCTTGAGGGAGCCGATGGCCTGGGCGTTGAGATTGTGCTTCAGAAAGAGGACGTTGTCACGGAAGGCGGCCAGCACGGGCTGCATGCTCGCCTCGGCCCGGTGCATGGAGGCCAGCATGTCCCGGTAGCGGCTCCGGGTCTGCTCCAGTTTCTCCCTGCTGGCCCGCTGCAGGTCCCTGTTCCGGTAAAGCTCCAGCTCGTCCTCCCATTCGGCGAACAGGTCCCGCGCTACCGATTCCACCTTCCTGATCCTGGAGGAGACCTTTTCGGCCGCCTGCTCGCTGGCTTCGAACTCCCGTTGCAGCCGATCGTAACTTTTTTTCAGGTCGGTTTCCCGGAGTCGTATCACCGAGTCGAACCGTTCCAGGGCTGACCTGAACTGTTCCTGGGCATCCGCCTGGGCATCCCGGGCCGCCTCCACCCGGTCCACCATGATATCCCGCTTGTGGATGCCCACCTTTTCCATGGCGGCATAGTAGGATTTGGCGCAGCCGCTGATGAGCGCCATGCAGCCGATGATCACGATCAGGCGCGGAACCATGATTCTCCTCCAGAAAAATGAGTAGTTACAGCTCATCTCGTTTACTTTTTTCCGGTCCGTTGCTTCTTCGGCAGCACCCGGCTCAGAACGATGAATCCCAGAATACCGGCCAGGATGGAGGCGATGAAGATGGCGATCTTGGCGTCCGCTATCATGGCTGCATCGCTGAAGGCCAGCTCGCTGATGAAGATGGACATGGTAAAGCCGATACCGCCCAGGAGGGAGACCCCCCAGATCTGGGGCCAGGTGACCCCGGTCGGCAGGGCGGCCTGGCCGCTCCTGACCACCAGGTAGCTGAAGCCGAAGATCCCTGCCTGCTTGCCCAGGAGCAGGCCGGCCATGATGCCCAGGCTCACCGGTCCCGGAAAACCGGCCATGGTTTGGCTGTCCACGGCGACCCCGGCCGCGAAGAGGGCGAACAGGGGCAGAATGAGGAAGGCCTGGATGGGGTGGAGCATCTCCTCCAGCCTGATACCCGCCGGCAGCAGGTGCTCGGCTGCCAGGTAGATCTGCTCGATGGCCTGCCGTTGTTTTCTGTTCTTCACCAGGGAGTGACGGGTGAGTTTGCTCTCCCTGAGCCAGGCATGCTCCCTGATGACGCGGAAGAACTCCTGCGGTTCGATGGTGGAACGGACCGGAACGATCATGGCCATGAGCACCCCGGCAATGGTGGCGTGAATGCCGGAGAGGAAGACGCAGAGCCAGACAGCGAAGATGAGCACCAGGGTGCAGACCGGCCTGCGGATCCGGTTCCTGACCACCAGGGCCAGGACAGCCAGGAACACGGCGGCCAGGACCAGGGCCGGCAGGTTGATGCGGCCGGTGTAGAAGACAGCGATCACCAGCACGGCCAGCAGGTCGTCCACGATGGCCAGGGCAGTGAGAAAGACCTTGAGACCGATGGGAACCCGCCTGCCGAACAGGGCCAGCAACCCCAGGGCAAAGGCGATGTCCGTGGCCATGGGGATGCCCCAGCCGTCTGCCGCGGCCCCGGCACGGTTGAACAGAAAATAGATCACGGCCGGTGCAATGGCCCCGCCGATGGCGGCCACCACCGGCAGGATGGCCGAGCGCAGGGAAGAGAGTTCGCCGATGAGTACCTCCCGCTTGATCTCCAGGCCGACGACAAAGAAGAACACGGCCATGAGCCCGTCCTTGACCCAGTGGTCCAGGGAGAGATGGTATTCCCTGCCGTTGAAGTAGGTTCCGATGTCCAGGTGGCTGAGTTTCTGGTAGATGTCTGCCCAGGGTGAGTTGGCCCAGATCACGGCGGTCAGGGTGGCCAGGATGAGAACGATGGAACTGGAACTCTGGGAATGGAGAAAACGTTCGAACAGGTTTTTGTTTTGAGTCGTCGCCATGGATCAGGAATCGGAAGTGATGGGTTGTCGGTGCTATCCTGCCGGACCCTGCCGGTCCGGCTTTCGGCGGGAATGGACCCGCCTGTGGAGAGCAAACAAGAAATCACGGGTACTGTCAATGAAATTGTTACCTTGGCCCTGCTGCCGGCCCGGCGCTCCTCCGGTCCAGGTGGTTGTCGGCAGGTGGGCCGCAGGGAACCGGACCGCCACCCTGGACAGCCTACCTTTTCCCTTGCATCTTCCTGCGCTCCTGGTAATGTTTGCTGTTCTGCAACGTTTCAAGGTGCCCTCAATGCACAAACAATTTTTTTTTGCGTGGGAGAGATGATGGACTACCGGGATACACTCAACCTGCCCAAGACCAGGTTCAAGATGAAGGCCAACCTGACCCAGAGGGAACCCATCTACCTGCAACGCTGGGAAAAAGAAAATCTCTATCACAAGTTGCAGGAACATTGCAAGGACCGTCCCCTCTTCATCCTCCATGACGGTCCCCCCTATGCCAACGGTCATATTCACCTGGGCACGGCCTTCAACAAGGTGCTCAAGGACATCATCCTCAAGTCCCGGCGGATGGCCGGCTTCAATGCCCCCTATGTTCCGGGCTGGGACTGTCACGGCCTGCCCATCGAACACAATGTGGACAAGGAGCTCGGCGACAGGAAGGACACCATTCCCATCCTGTCCAAGCGGGCTGCCTGCCGGAAATATGCCGAGAAATGGATCAAGACCCAGAAGGCCCAGTTCAAGCGCCTTGGAGTGATCGGTGACTGGGAGAATCCTTACCTGACCATGAACTACGGCTACGAGGCCAGCATCGCCAGGGAGTTCAACCGGTTCCTGCTCTCGGATGCCGTTGTCCGGGCCAAGAAACCCGTCTACTGGTGTTCCACCTGCCGGACCGCCCTGGCCGAGGCCGAGGTGGAATATCACGACCACATCTCGCCGTCGATCTACGTGAAGTTTCCGCTGGCAGAGGACCCGGCCGCCATCGATCCGGTCCTGGCCGGGCGCAGTTGTCACGTCATCATCTGGACTACCACCCCCTGGACCCTGCCCGCCAACATGGCCGTGGCCTTTCATCCGGATTTTCTCTATGCCGCCGTGGAGGTGGAGGGGGAGGTCTGGATCCTGGCCAGCGACCTGGTGGAGGAGTGCTTTCGCTCCTTCGGGCTGGACGACTACCGGACCATTGCCACCTTTTCCGCCTCCCGCCTGGAGGGAAAACATTGCCGGCACCCCTTCATGGACCGTGATTCCCTGCTGGTTCTGGCAGACTATGTGACCCTGGATGCCGGGACCGGCTGCGTCCATACCGCCCCGGGACACGGAGCGGACGACTATCTCACCGGCCTCCGGTACGGCCTGGATATCCTCTCGCCCGTGGATGACCGGGGCGTCTACACGGCCGAGGCGGGAAAATATGCCGGTCGGCAGGTGCCGGAGGTGAACCGGGAGATCAACGACGACATGGCCGCCGATGGCATGCTGGTCAAGGAGGAGAACCTCTCCCACAGTTACCCCCATTGCTGGCGGTGCAAGGAGCCGGTCATGTACCGGGCCACGGCCCAGTGGTTCATCTCCATGGAGCGGAACGACCTGCGGGCCAGGGCGCTCCGGGCCATTCGGGAGGTGACCTGGACCCCGGCCTGGGGCGAGCAGCGCATCTACGGCATGGTGGAGGCCCGACCGGACTGGTGCCTGTCGCGCCAGCGTGCCTGGGGCGTACCCCTGACCGTGCTGATCTGTGAGGAGTGCGGCGAGGTCCTGAAGGACGAGAGTGTCTGCCGCCGCATAGAGGAGCTTTTTGCCGAGGAGGGAGCGGATGCCTGGTTCCGTCATCCGCCGGAAGCGTTCATTCCCGGCGGGATCCGCTGTTCTTGCGGTTCAGACCGGTTCAGGAAGGAAACCGATATCCTGGATGTGTGGTTCGATTCCGGCACCAGTTTTGCCGCGGTTCTGGAACCGCGGCCAGAGCTGCGGTTCCCGGCCGACCTCTACCTGGAGGGCAGCGATCAGCACCGGGGCTGGTTCCAGTCCTCCCTGCTCTGCTCCGTTGGCACCAGGGGTAAGGCGCCCTACCGGGGAGTGCTCACCCACGGGTACGTTGTGGACGGCCAGGGCAAGAAGATGTCCAAGTCTGTGGGCAACGTGGTGGCCCCCCAGGAGGTCATCGACAAGTTCGGGGCCGAGATCCTGCGGCTGTGGGTCTCCAGCGAGGACTACCGGGACGATGTCAAGGTCTCGGACGAGATCCTCCGCCACGTCTCGGATGCCTACCGGAAGATCCGCAACACGATCCGTTTTCTCCTCTCCAACCTTCATGACTTCGATCCCGGCCGCCACCGGGTGGCCGATGGAGAGCTGACCGAACTGGACCGCTGGGCCCTGTTGCGGTTCCGCGAGTTGGTGCTTCGGGTTCGCAGGGCCTATGATGCCTACGAGTTCCACACCGTCTATCACCGGCTCCACAACTTCTGCGGCACCACCATCTCGAGCCTCTACATGGATATCCTCAAGGACAGGCTCTACTGTTCGGCAGCCGATGATCCTGCCCGGCGGGCCGCCCAGAGCGTCATCTACCGGATACTTGACGGTCTGCTCAAGCTGATCACCCCGATCCTGTCGGTCACTGCCGCCGAGGCCTGGGAGCATCTTCATGGGCTGGATGAGAAGTCGCCCATCGAAGAGTCGATATTTTTCACGCAGTTTCCAGATGTTGACGATATCGTCCCCGATGCGGAACTGGATGAGCGGTGGAAGAGGCTGCTGGCGATCCGGGGCGAGATCACCCGCGTCCTGGAAACGGCCCGGCGGGACAAGGTCATTGGCCTTTCTCTGGACAGCGAGGTGATCCTCCTGGCCAGTGGCGAGATGGCCGGGTTCCTGGCCGGCAAGGAAACCTTGCTCCGGGAGCTGTGCATCGTCTCCAGCCTGCGGCTTGTCGACGACCAGGATGCCGCCGGCCTGGAACTCGCAGGGGCCGAGGAGGTGGAGGGATTGCGGATCGGCGTTCGGCCGGCACCGGGTGCCAAGTGCGAGCGCTGCTGGACCATCTCTCCCAGCGTGGGCGAGGACCCGGAGCATCCGGGACTCTGCAGCCGGTGCGCCCGGGTGGTGCGCAGCCTCGCCTGATCCGGTCCGGTGCGGTTTGCAGGCATCATGGGGCTGGTCCTGGTGCTGGACCAGCTCAGCAAGTGGTGGGTCGTGCAGACTCTGGCCCTGCACGAGTCGGTGCCGGTCATTCCGGGGCTGTTCAACCTGACCTACCTGACCAACACGGGTGCGGCCTTTTCTCTTCTTGCCGGCCGGCCGGCCCTGTGGAGGCAGGTCTTTTTCATCACCATCACCGTGATCGCCCTGGTCGCCATCACCATCATGCAGCGAAGGCTGGCCCCTGTGTCGCGCTGGTACACGGTCAGCCTGGCCCTGATCGGCGGCGGCGCTGCCGGCAACCTGGTTGACCGGCTCAGGGCCGGGGCCGTGGTGGACTTTCTGGATTTCTACATCGGCAGCCATCACTGGCCTGCCTTCAATGTCGCCGATTCGGCCATCACCGTTGGGGTGGTGATCTTTCTCCTGGTCCAGTTCCTCCATCGGGACGAACCGGCCGCCTTTTGACGAGAATCTGATAACAGGTGAGACAGCGTATGAAAAAGACAGCAGTGATATTCCCCGGACAGGGATCGCAGTATCTCGGCATGGGAAGCGGGTTCCTCGATACAGACCCTGATGCTGCCCGGCTGATGGAACTTGCCGAGGAAGTGAGCGGCCTGCCCCTTGCCCGTCTCTGCAGGGAGGGCCCAATGGAAGAGTTGACCCGGGTTCTCCACCTGCAGCCCGCGGTGACCGTGATCAACCTGATCTGCTGGCAGCAGCTGCGCAAGGCTGTCCCGGATCTGGTGCCGGCCTACGTGGCTGGCCATTCCTTGGGCGAGTACAGTGCCCTGCACGCGGCCGGTGTCCTCGACGCGGCCGATACCCTGGCCCTGGTGACCCGGCGGGGCGAGCTCATGGAGCGGGAGGGCGCTGCCTGTCCGGGCGGCATGCGGGCCGTGCTCGGGCTGACCGTGGAACAGGTCGAAGAGCTCCTGGACGGCTACGATGGCACCGGGGTCGTGGTGGTGGCCAATCACAACTCGGAGAAGCAGGTGGTGATCTCCGGTGACCGGGCCGGCCTGGATGGGCTGTCCGCCCTCTGCAGCGGCGCAGGTGGCAAGGTGATCCCCCTCAACGTGAGCGTGGCCAACCACAGCCCGCTGGTGGCCGGAGCGGTGGACGATTTCGCGGCCTTCATGGCCGGGATCGGGTTCCAGCCGCCCAGGCTGGAGATCCTCTTCAACGTGACGGCCGCCCCGGAAAGGGATCCGGACCGGATCCGGGAGATCATGGCCCGGCAGATCGCCTCCAGGGTCCGCTGGTTCGAGCTGATCGACAGGATGATCGGCGGCGGGGTGGAGGTCGTGGTGGAGGTGGGGCCGAAAAAGGTCCTCACCGGCCTGATGAAGAAGATCCTGAACAGGAAGAGCGGGGTGAGCTGTCTGCAGATGGACAGCCCGGAAGGACTGGAAAAGGTGGTAAAAACCGTGGCCGGATAGGGAGAAACCGATCGGCTTGCCTGCTTACTGCTTGACAAAATGGTGTGGTTGCTGTAATTGTTTCCAATTTTCCCCTGCGGCCTGACATGATCGGCCGCAGGGGCAGAGGCACGAGTTTCATCTCCATGGGACGAGGACATGTTTGAAAACCTGACAGACCGCCTGGAATCTGTTTTCAAGAAACTGCGCGGTCACGGCAAACTGACAGAGGACAATATCCAGGAGGCCATGCGGGAGGTGCGCATGGCGTTGCTGGAGGCGGATGTCAACTTCAAGGTCGTCAAGGAGTTCATTGCCTCGGTCACCGAAAAGGCCGTCGGTCAGGAGGTCCTGACAAGCCTCTCGCCCGGTCAGCAGGTCATCAAGGTGGTCCACGACGAGCTGGTGGCCCTGCTCGGCAGCCGGGCCGAACCGTTGCGGTTGGATGGCCGGCAGCCGGTCACCATCATGCTGGCCGGTCTCCAGGGTTCGGGCAAGACCACCACGGCGGCCAAGCTGGCCAGGCAGCTGAAAGAGAAGGGGCGCAAGCCCTTCCTGGTGCCTGCCGATGTCTACCGGCCCGCGGCCATCGAACAGCTCCACGTACTGGGAGAGCAGGTCGGGGTGCCGGTCTACGGTTCCAGCACCGAACAAAACCCGGTGGAGATTGCCCGCCTGGCCGTGGCCGAGGCGGAAGAACGGCAGCTTGACACGGTGATCATCGACACGGCCGGCCGGCTGCACGTGGACGAGGAGCTGATGACCGAGCTGCAGGAGATCGGCAAGGCTGTGCCCCTGTCGGAGATCCTGTTCGTGGCCGATGCGATGACCGGCCAGGACGCGGTCACGGTTGCCGCCAAGTTCAACCAGGACCTGGAGATCTCCGGTGTCGTCCTCACCAAGATGGAGGGTGACGCCCGCGGCGGTGCCGCCCTGTCCGTGAAAAAGGTCACCGGCAAGCCCATCAAGTTCGTCGGCGTGGGCGAGGGGCTCGATGCCCTGGAGGTCTTCCATCCCGACCGGGCTGCCTCGCGGATCCTCGGAATGGGCGACGTCCTCTCCCTGATCGAGAAGGCGGAAAAGGTCGTTGACCAGAAAAAGGCCCAGAAACTGGCCCGCAAGCTCCAGAAGAACGCCTTCACGCTGGACGATTTTCTCGATCAGATCCAGCAGATCAAGAAGATGGGCAATCTGGAGCAGCTCATGGGGATGATTCCCGGGATCAACAAGCTGAAGAAGCAGCTCAAGGATGCACCGGTTCCGGACGAACGCGAATTGCTCAAGACCGAGGCCATCATCTGTTCCATGACCAAAAAGGAACGGGCCAACTACCGGATAATCAATGCCAGCCGCCGGCAGCGCATCGCCAAAGGCTCGGGCACCTCGGTGGCCGAGGTCAACCGGGTGCTGAAAAGTTATACCATGATGCTCAAAATGATGAAAAAGTTCCGGGGCAAGGCCGTGGTTCGCAAGGGAAGACGCAGGAAACTGCCCAAGGGGCTTGTCCGATAGATCGGTCACGACCTACCGGGATTCAGGAAATATTTGCAGGAGGATTGCAGAGACAATGGCCGTACGAATTCGTTTGACCAGGAAGGGACGGAAGAAGCATCCATTTTACCGGATCGTGGTTGCCGACAGCGAGGCGCCGCGGGACGGCAAGTTTCTCGATGTGGTCGGCACCTATGATCCCATGCAGGATCCGGCCGACATCAGGATCGATACCGAGAAGCTCGCTTCCTGGATTGACCGGGGCGCCAAACCCACGGGCACGGTGCGCAGCCTGATCAAGAAACACGGGGCTGCCCAGGCCCAGGCCGCCTAGATGAAGGAACTGATCACGTTCATTGCCACGAGGCTGGTCGACAATCCCGGTGCTGTCCAGGTCAGCGAACGGGAGGAAAACGACACAGTGACCATTGAACTGCGGGTGGCGCAGGAAGACCTGGGCAAGGTGATCGGCAAGCAGGGAAGAACGGCCAGGGCCATGCGCTCGGTGCTGGCAGCGGCCGCCGGCAGGGTGGAGAAACGGTCCAGGCTGGAAATCCTTGAATAGCAGGGATGGCGGCCGACCTCGTTCTCCTGGGCAGGATCACCAAGCCCCACGGAATACGGGGCGAGATCAAGGTCTACCCCTATTCGGGTCTGCCCGAGAATTTTCTGGCCTATTCCCGCCTCGTTCTGCGCGGCGGGGACGGCCTGTTGGAGCGGTCGTGGAATGTGGAAAAGGCCCGGGTACAGAAACGGCAGGTCCTGCTCAAGCTGGAGGGGTGCGACTCGCGGAACGAGGCGGAAACCCTGGTCGGCAGGGAGGTGTGGATACAGCGTGCCGATCTGCCGGCCATCGGTGAGGACGAGTTCTATCTCCACGACCTGCTGGGCAGGGAGGTGGTGGCCCGGGACGGGACAGTGTACGGGGTCGTCACGGGGATGCTGGCCACAGGCGCCCATGATATCGCCAGGGTGAAACAGGGAGGAAGGGAATATCTCGTCCCTCTGGTGCCGGAGTTTCTCGTTTCGGTGACCGAGGGGCGGATCGTGGTCGACCTGCCGCCGGGGCTGCTGGAAATAAACGGCTGATGCGGTTCGACATCCTGACCATTTTCCCCGCCCTGTTCAGCTCGCCCCTGGAGGAGGGGATCCTCAGGCGGGCTAGGGCCAGCGGCGCCATGTCGGTTCATCTGCACAATATCCGCGATGCTGCCGTTGACAGGCACAAGATGACCGACGACAGGCCCTTTGGCGGCGGCGAGGGCATGGTCATGAAGGCGGACGTCCTGGCCTCCTGTCTGCACCGGGTACGGGAACAGGGACCGCCGGGGCCGGTGATCCTCCTGTCACCCAGGGGAAGGCGCTACACCCACGCCATGGCCAGGGAGTTGGCTGCAGAAAAGCGGCTGATTCTGGTCTGCGGCCGGTATGAAGGGGTGGACGAGCGGTTCTGTCGGCGGTACGTGGACAGCGAGATCTCCATCGGCGATTATGTTCTTACCGGGGGGGAACTCGCCGCCATGGTGATCGTGGACTCGGTGACCAGGCTCCTGCCCGGCGTCCTGGGATGTGCGGATTCGGCAAGGAAGGACAGTTTCAGCCGCGGATTGCTGAAACATCCCCAGTATACGCGGCCCAGGGAGTTCGAAGGTATGACGGTGCCGGCCGAACTGCTCAGCGGCGACCATGCCAGGATCCGTGAGTACCGCTTCCTCGAGTCGGTCCGGGTCACCCTGGAGCGACGCCCGGAACTGCTGGCCGGCGTGGAGTTCAGCAGGGAGGAGATGCGGCTGCTGCGCAGGAGCGGTTTGGCCGACCGGGTGGAACGATACAGGACAGGTCATGAGCAATGATCCTACTCCCCGGGTGGACATCGCCCTGGTCCACTACCCGGTCCTCAACCGGCGGGGCGAGGTAACCGGTTCGGCCCTGACCAATCTGGACCTGCACGATCTGGCACGGGCCTGCCGGACCTATGGCGTCGCAACCTACTGGCTGCTGACTCCCTACCGGGAACAGCAGGAGCTGGCCGCCAGGATAGCGGCCCACTGGACGGATGGTTACGGGGCCGGGGCCAATCCGGACCGGCGCCAGGCCCTTGCCCTGGTGCGGATAGGCCATGACCTGGACAGCGCCCTGGCCGCATCGGCGGAAAAATGGGGAGAGCATCCCCTGGTGGTGGCGACCAGCGCCGGTCGGCGTGACAGGCAGGTAGAGTATGGCTGGCTGCGGCGGGAGATCCGGCAGGGAAGGCCGGTGCTGCTGGTCTTCGGGACCGGCTGGGGCCTGGCCCCCGAACTGTCCTCCCGCATGGACGTGTTCCTGGCCCCGATCCGGGGGCGGGACGGTTATAATCATCTTTCAGTCCGCTCGGCGGCGTCCATCATCCTGGACAGGCTGCTGGCTGCGGAATATGCATGAAATTCCGGCTGGACCGGGTTTTTGCTGAACGGAGACATCCTCCACACAACAGGGACTATGGTTATGAATATCATCGACAGGATTGATCAGGAGCAGATGCGGTTCGATCACCCGGAGTTTCGCCCGGGTGACACGGTGAAGGTACATATCCGCATCATCGAGGGAAACAAGGAACGGGTGCAGGTCTTCCAGGGCGTGGTGATCAAGCGCAAACGCGGCAACATGAACGCCAGCTTCACGGTGCGCAAGATTTCCCACGGGGTGGGGGTCGAGAAGACCTTTGCCCTGCACTCGCCGAGGATCGAAAAGATCGAGGTCGTCACCCTGGGCCGGGTCAGGCGTTCCCGCCTCTACTATCTCCGGCAACGGCGCGGCAAGGCCGCCCGTATCCGGGAACGTGGTATTGTCTGATATCCCGAACAGTACAGACGGACCAGATCATGTTTGGGGGGCACTGAACATCCATGTCCATGGAAGGTGCCTCTCGTTCTCTTCTTGCCACGCCGGATCACGGGGACGATACCTTTTCCCTGGAACGGACCCTGATGGCCCAGGGCTTTTCCCGGGTGGCCGGTCTGGACGAGGCCGGCCGCGGTCCCCTGGCCGGTCCGGTGGTGGCTGCCTGCGTCATCCTGCCCCTGGATTGCGACTACCACCGGCTGCAGGATTCCAAGAAACTCTCTGCCGCCAGGAGGGAGACCCTGTATCACGACCTGCACGACTGGGGCGCGGCCATCGGTGTGGCCACGGTGTCCGCCCGGACCATCGACCGGATCAATATCCTCCAGGCCTCCCTGCAGGCCATGAAAGAGGCCGTGGCCGACTGTCCCCTGTCCCCCGCTTTCCTCCTGGTGGACGGCAAGTTCGATGTGCCCATGCCGCTTCCCCAGCGCGCCCTGGTAAAGGGTGAATCCAGGAGCGCCTCCATCGCCGCAGCCTCCATTGTCGCCAAGGTGACCCGGGACCGGCTGATGGCCGCCTATCACGACCGGTTTCCGGAGTATGATTTTCGCCGCAACAAGGGATACCCCACCAAGGCTCACCGCCAGGCCCTGGCCAGGTACGGCCCCTGCGAGCTGCACCGGAGAACCTTCAGGGGCGTTCGGGAGTATTTCGGCCGGGACAGGCAGGACAGCAGGAGACAGGGAAGGCTGTTCTGAACGCGCATGGTGGGCTTCAGGCAGCATATCGGCCGCAGGGGCGAGGACCTGGCGGTCGACTTTTTGCGCAGAAAGGGATACAGGATAGTGGCGCGTAACGTCCGGCAGTCCTTCGGGGAGATAGATATCATTGCCCGCCATGGCCAGTTCCTGGTCTTCGTGGAGGTCAAGACCAGGAGAAGCGACCGTTACGGCTCGCCCCTGGAGGCCGTGGACAGGCGAAAACAGCGACAGATGATCCGCGCCGCCCAGGCCTACCTGGCCCGGGAAGTGTCTACGGAAACGGCTGCCCGGTTCGATGTGATCAGTGTCCTCCTCGGCAGGGAAAGGCCGTCCATCCAGCATATTGTCAATGCCTTCGATCTGTTCTGAAGTCCGAGCATCATGTCCACATCCGCTCTCATAGGCATAACCATGGGCTGTCCGGCGGGTATCGGGCCGGAAATTCTCCTCAAGTTTCTGCACGGCCGGTCTGGAAACCCGGCCTTCCGGCCGCTGATCCTGGGCGATATCGGCGTGCTGCATCGCGTCGGCCAGGACCTGGGCCTGGAGATCGATCTCAGGCCATGGGAACCCGGGATGGCGCTGCCCTCCCGAGGCGTCCCGGTCTATTCGCTCTCGTCCCTGGATCCCTCGCTCCTGGAGTGGGGTCAGCCAACCCGGGAGACCGGTCGGGCCATGGCCGAGTACATCCTGGAAGCGGTCCGGTTGTGCCAGGAGCAGACCCTGGCCGCCATGGTCACCTGTCCCATAGGCAAGGCCACCCTCAACGCGGCCGGCTTTCCCTATCCCGGCCATACCGAGATGCTGGCCGAGCTCACCGGCTGTGACCACTACCGGATGATGATGGCCGGCAGCCGACTCCGGGTCGTCCTGGTCACCATCCACGAGCCCCTGGCCAGGGTGGGTGATCTTCTCGCTCCGGAGTCCATCGCCGACTGCATCCGCATGACCCACCAGGCCCTGGAACAGGATTTCGGGATCACCGGTCCCCGTATCGCGGTGGCCGGCTTCAACCCTCATTGTGGTGAACAGGGCATGTTCGGCAGGGAGGAGATCGACATCATCGAACCGGCGGTCCGTCGTCTGGCCTCCAGCTGTCGGGTCAGCGGGCCCTGGCCGCCGGACACGGTCTTTCACCAGGCTGCCGAGGGACGTTTCGACGCCGTGGTGGCCATGTATCATGATCAGGGGTTGATCCCCTTCAAGCTGCTTCACTTCAGGGATGGGGTCAACGTCACCCTGGGCCTGCCCATTGTCCGTACCTCGGTGGATCACGGCACAGCCTACGATATTGCCGGCCGCAACCTGGCCGATCCGGCAAGTCTGGCGGCTGCCTGGGAGCTGGCAGCCCGGATCGGCGCAAACCGGGCCCGGAGGACAGCTCCATGAGACCCGGACGGCTGATCGTCTTCGAGGGCATCGACGGCACAGGCAAGTCCACCCAGCTTGCTCTGCTGGCCGATTGGCTGCAGGAGCAGGGATATGACGTAGTGGTGACCCGCGAGCCCACCGACGGGGTCTGGGGGCGAAAGATCCGGGAACTCTATCGGAACCGCGCCGCCCATAGCCTGGAGGAGGAACTGGAGCTCTTTATCCGGGACCGGCAGGAGCATGTG